>Ga0066602_10001114_pt1 | contig 18902 bp, 8 predicted proteins | sample Higcelweek5metaG_FD_59481 | JGI IMG/M metagenome (GOLD analysis project Ga0066602, IMG submission 59481) | Freshwater pond sediment microbial communities from the University of Edinburgh, under environmental carbon perturbations - High... | ecosystem: Environmental > Aquatic > Freshwater > Pond...
CTCCATCGCCTCACCCATCCGCACGCTGCAGCCCAAGGTGCTGGCCGAAGCCAACCCGCTGCCCGGCGAATATGACAGCGCCTTTGGTGATGAGCCGAAGGGCAAACAGACCAGCCCCTATATCCGCAAGCCGAAATATCAATATGGCTGGGATTGGGGCCCGCGTCTGGTCAATATCGGTGTCTGGCAGCCGGTCAATCTGGAAGTCTGGGATGATGCCCGCGTTGATACCCTGCTGGTGCATCAGGAAGCGCTGAACGATGCGGAGGCGCGGCTGCTGGCCCGCTACCGCGTTGTTGCCGACAAGGAAACCACGGTGACGCTGACCACCAGCATCACCGCGCCCGACGGCACGGTGCAGAAGGTGGAGCGCACGGCCAAGCTGGCCGCTGGCGTGAACGAGGTCACAGTTCCGCTGACCATTGAGAAGCCGCAGCTTTGGTGGCCGGTGGGCTATGGCGCGCAGCCGCTTTACAAGGTCTCCGGCCAGTTGGGTGACGGGCAGGGGGCCGCCGACACGGTGGAACGCCGCATCGGCCTGCGCACCAGCGAACTGGTGCGCGACAAGGGCAGCTTCGGCTTCAAGATCAACGGGGTGGAGATTTTCGCCAAGGGGGCGAACCTGATCCCGTTTGATAATTTCCCCGCCCGCGTGACCGAAGCCCAGATGCGCGACGTGCTGACCAGTGCGCGCGATGCGAATATGAACATGATCCGCGTCTGGGGCGGTGGCTATTACCTGCATAAGCCATTCTATGACATGGCGGACGAGCTGGGCATCATGGTCTGGCAGGACTTCATGTTCGGCGGGGCCGTCACCCCGCCGGATGCGGAATTCCGCCACAGCGTGAAGGCGGAAGCGGAAGAGCAGGTGGAACGCCTGCAATCGCATGCATCCGTTGTTGTCTGGGCGGGTAATAATGAGGTTCTGTCGGGCTGGGAAAACTGGTCCGATCGCAAGGCCTTCAAGAAGAAGGTGGGACCGGATGAGCAGGAACGGGTCGGTGTTGGCATGGCCGTGCTGTTCGACCGCGTGCTGCGCGATGCGGTATTGACCCGGTCGCCCGGCATTCCCTATTGGCCCGGCTCCCCTTCCACCGATTATGAAGGGCCGACCGATACGGACAAGGATGGCGACCGCCATTTCTGGGATGTCTGGTCCGGGTCCAAGCCGGTGGAAAAGTATCTGGAATCCTGTCCGCGCTTCATGTCGGAATATGGGTTCCAGTCCATGCCCGACATGGCGACCATTCGCCAGTTTGCCGGCAAGGGTGATCTGGCCATCGACAGCCCGGTGTTGAAGGCGCACCAGAAATTCCTGGCGGGTGAGGGCAATGACCGCCTGAAGCTGTATATGGATCAACGGCTGCGCCCGGCGAAGGATTTTGCCGATCTGGTCTATCTGACCCAGGTGAACCAGGCCCAGGCGATTGAGATGGCAGCCCGCCATCACCGCGCCTGCCGCCCGGTAACGCTGGGTTCGCTCTATTGGCAGATCAATGATACCTGGCCGGCCATTTCCTGGGCCAGCATGGATTATTACGGTCGCTGGAAGCTGTTGCATTACGCCGCCCGCCGCTTCTTCGCGCCGCAGGCCATTGTGGCCCAGCACCGCGAGGGTGTGACGGTGGTTTCCGTCGTCTCTGACGCCACCCAGCCGATTACCGGTCAATGGCGTATCCGGTCGTTCGATATGGCAGGGAAAGTCATCGGCAATCGGGAAGAAGCCGTGACCATGTTGCCGCTCAGTGCGGCACAGGTCGCCAGCATCCCGGATGCCGATCTGTTCCATGGGGCCGATGCCAAGGCCAGCTATGCCGTGGCGGAACTGCTGCTGGATGGCAAGTCTGTGTCCCGCACCATTGTCGAACGCGCCCTGCCCAAGGACATGGCCTATCCCGCCCCCGGCCTGAAGGCGGCATGGGAGGGTAAAAAGGTGACGATCACCGCCACGGCCCTGGCCCGCGCTGTGATGCTGGATTTCGGCACTACTGTCGCCCAGCCATCCGATGATGGGTTTGACCTGTTGCCGGGTGAGAGCATCACCGTGGATGTCCGTTCCGATGTCACCGCCGCCGCGCTGAAGCGCGCCTTGACCCTTCGTACCCTGGGACCGCAATAACATGTTCCGCCGTTTATTGCTGCTTGCCGCCACCGCGCTGTCCACCAGCGCGGTGGCCGCCCCCGTGGATGATACGGTCGCCAAGGCCATCGCCACGATGACGCTGGAAGAAAAGGCCGCCCAGTTGCAAAGCACGGCCCCCGCCAATCGCAAGGTGGGTATCCCCGCCTTTGACTGGTGGAATGAAGGGCTGCATGGTCTGGCCCGCAACGGCTATGCCACCGTGTTCCCCCAGGCCATCGGTCTGGCCGCCACCTGGGATGCGGACCTGCTGGGCAAGGTGGGTGATGTGGTTGCCACCGAGGCGCGGGCCAAGTTCAATACCAAGCCCGCCGATGCCGACCGCCGCATCTTTGAAGGGCTGACCATCTGGTCGCCCAATATCAACATTTTCCGTGACCCGCGTTGGGGCCGGGGGCAGGAAACCTATGGCGAAGACCCGTACCTCACGGGCACGCTGGGTGTGGCCTTTGTGAAGGGGCTGCAGGGCCCGGACCCGAGCCAGCCCAAGGTGATCGCCACGCCCAAGCATCTGGCCGTGCATAGCGGGCCGGAGGCGGGGCGCGACGGTTTCGATGTGGACCCCAGCCCGCAGGATATGGAATCCACATATCTGCCGGCCTTCCGCAAGACCATTACGGAGGGCCAGGCCCAGTCGGTGATGTGCGCCTATAACTCCATCCATGGCGTGCCGGTCTGTGCCCTGCCGTCGCTGATGGTTGACCGGGTGCGCAAGGATTGGGGCTTCAACGGCTTCACCGTGTCCGACTGTGACGCGGTGGCCAATGTCCATATGTTCCACCATTACCGGCTGGATGCGGCAGGTGCCGCCGCTGCCAGCCTGAAGGGCGGGACGGACCTGAATTGCGGCAACACCTATGCTGCCTTGCCGGAGGCGGTGAAACGCGGTCTGGTCACGGAAGCGGAGATTGACACGTCGCTTGCCCGTGCGCTGGAAGGCCGCCGGGTGCTGGGCACGGCCTTTGGTGCCAGCAGCAAATGGGCCAGCATCAAGCCCGATCAGGTCAACACGCCTGACCATCGCGCCCTGGCGCTGGAAGCGGCGCGCAAGGCCATTGTGCTGCTGAAGAACGATAATGCCATCCTGCCCCTTAAGCAGGGCACGCGCTTGGCCGTGATCGGCCCCAATGCCGATGATCTGGGCGTGCTGGAGGCCAGCTATAAGGGCGCTGCCCTGAACCCGGTGACGCCGCTGGACGGCCTGCGCCGCCAGTTCGGCCCGCAGAACGTCACCTATGCCCAGGGTTCGGTGCTGGTGGATGGTGCCGCCGTCACCATGCCGGAAACCGCCTTCATGGCGGATGGCAAGCCGGGCCTGAAGGCGGAATATTTCGCCAGTTCCACCGTCACCGGCAATCCGGTGGCGACGCGGCAGGACCGCCGGGTTGATTTCAACTTCGCCCGCACGTCCCCCCTGCCGCAACTGGACCCCAAATCGTTCGCCGCCCGCTGGACCGGCCAGTTTGTGCCGCCCGGCCCTGGCCGTTACGTGCTGGCCATTGATATCCCCGCCTGCTGGAAGGACTGCACCCGTCATGATGAGGTGCGGTTGTGGATCGATGGCAAGCCGCTGCATCAGGGCCTGCTGGGCAAGCAGCGAGTGGAAATCCCCTATGTCAGCGACGGCAAGCCGGTCGATTTCCAGCTGGAGCTGGACCATTACGGGGAGGATGAAGGGCTGCGCATGATGTGGCAGGCCCCCGATCAGCCGCTGTTGCAGCAGGCGCTGGCGGCGGTCGCCAATGCCGATGTCATTGTCGCCATGGTCGGCCTGACCGCCGATCTGGAGGGCGAGGCCTTGCAGGTGACGGTGCCGGGCTTTGTCGGCGGTGACCGCACGGAAATCGAACTGCCGCTGATCCAGCGTCGGCTGTTGCAGGCCCTGCGCGATACCGGCAAGCCGGTTGTTGTGGTGCTGGCCAGCGGCAGCGCCGTCACCATCGATCCCGCCATGGCCGATGCCATGCTGACGGCGTGGTATCCGGGTGTGGAAGGTGGCACGGCCATTGCCGAAACGCTGGCGGGCCTGAATAACCCGTCCGGCCGTCTGCCAGTGACGATCTATCAGAAGACCAGCGACCTGCCGGCCTTTGTCGATTACGGCATGAAGGAGCGCACCTATCGCTTCTTCACCGGCACGCCGTTGTATGGCTTTGGCCATGGCCTGTCCTATACCAGCTATGCCTATGACCAGATCAAGGCCAAGCCGGGCACCATCACGGCCCCGGTGGAAGTCAGCGTCCGTGTCAGCAACAAAGGCAAGCTGGCAGGTGAGGAGGTGGTGCAGGCCTATCTGGTGCCGCCTTCATCCAAGGGGCCGCGCACCATGACAACGCCGATCCTGCAGCGCCAGCTGGTGGGCTTCACCCGTGCGCCGCTGAAGCCGGGCAAGGCCACCGACGTGCGCTTCACCATTGATCCGCGCAGCCTGTCCATTGTGGCCCGCGATGGCACCCGCACGGTGCAGCCGGGCACCTACAAGCTGTGGATCGGTGGTGGCCAGCCGGGCACCGCCCCCGGCGTCTGGACTGAATTCACCCTGCAGGGCGACGCCTGGGAGCTGCCGAAATGATCGACCGTCGCACGTTTATCACTACGGGTATCGCCGCCGGTGCCGCACTGGCGGCCAGCCCCGCCTTTGCCCGCACCGAAGGCGGTTTCACCAGCCACCGCCCGGCCAAGGCCGCCCGGCATTTCACCAGCGAGGCGGTGGAGGCGGAGATCAAGCGTGTCTCCGCCAAGATCGCTGATCCCAAGCTGCGCTGGATGTTCGCCAACTGCTATCCCAACACCCTGGATACCACGGTGAAAATGGGCGTGGTGGATGGCAAGCCGGACAGCTTTGTCATCACCGGCGACATCCCTTGCCTCTGGCTGCGGGATTCGGCGGCGCAGGTGAAACCGTATTTGCATCTGGTGCGGCAGGATAAGGAGTTGCAGCGCCTGTTCCAGGGGCTGATCGGGCGGCAAGCCCGATCCGTGCTGATCGATCCCTATGCCAATGCCTTCATGGAAGACCCGTCGGCACCGACCAACCTGAAATGGTCGTTGCAGGACCAGACGGAGATGAAGCCCGGCGTGGCCGAACGGAAATGGGAGATCGACAGCCTCTGTTATTTCCTGCGCCTCTCCCATGGCTATTGGAAGGAAATGGGGGACAAGAGCCCCTATGACGCTACCTGGGTGGAGGCCGCCAAGGCCGTTATCCGCACCTTCCGCGAACAGCAGCGCAAGGATGGGAAGGGGCCTTACCGCTTCCTGCGGGCCAGCAACCGCCCCACCGAAACCCTGATGCTGGATGGCTATGGTGCGCCGTCGCGGTCGGTGGGGATGATCCATTGCGGCTTCCGTCCGTCGGACGATTCTTGCGTCTATCCCTTCTTCATCCCGGCCAATTTCTTCGCCGTCACCACGCTGCGTGAACTGGCGGTGGTTGCCAGCGAGGCGCTGGGTGATGCCAACCTGGCCAATGATGCCAAGGCCCTGGCGGATGAGGTGGAGATCGCCATCCGTCAATATGGCAAGACCCGCCTGCTGGATGGCAGCGAGGTCTGGGCGTTTGAGGTGGACGGGTTTGGCAATGCCCTGTTTATGGATGATGCCAACACGCCGTCGCTGTCGTCGCTGGCCTATCTGGGCTGTGTCGATTTCGCTGATCCGCTGTGGCGGCGCACCCGTGATGCCTGCTGGAGCGAGAACAACCCCTATTTCTCCAAGGGCAAGGTGGTGGAGGGCATCGGCGGACCGCATGTCGGGTTGGGGCAGGTCTGGCCCATGTCGCTGACCATGCGGGCGCTGTCGTCCAATGATGATGCCACCATCCGCACCTGCCTGAAGATGCTGCGCGACAGCGATGCCAATACCGGCTTCATCCATGAGGCGGTGGATCATGATGATCCGTCGAAATTCACCCGTGACTGGTTCGCCTGGGCCAATGGGCTGTTCGGGGAGATGATTGTGCATCTGGCCGACACACGCCCGCAAATCCTGAAAGAGGTGCTGTGATGGCTATCAGCCGCCGCCAGCTTCTGATTTCCAGCGCGCTTGGTGGGGCCATGCTGGGCCTGGGTCTGCCGCGCGGGCGCGTCTGGGCCGCCACGCCGGCCAGCGCCCCCAACCTGTTCATCGGCACCGGCGGGGACGGGCACACCTATCCCGGCCCCAGCCTGCCGTTTGGCATGGTGCAGTTGGGGCCGGATACGGATGTGGAGCGCTGGGATACCTGTTCCGGCTATCACCGCACCGACACCTCCATCCTGGGCTTCTCCCACACCCATCTGTCGGGCACGGGCATCGGCGACATGCTGGATGTGCTGGTGGTGCCGACGGCAGGTGACAAGGTGCAACTGACGCCCGGCACCATGGCCGACCCGGATGCAGGATATCGCCAGCGCTTCAAGGATGAGGTGGCGGAACCGGGCTACTATGCCGTGACGCTGGAAAGCGGTGTGCGCGCCGAACTGACGGTGACGGCGCGCACCGGCTATCACCGCTACCAGTTCCCTAAAGGCGCCGGGCATCTGCTGATCGACCTGTCGCACCTGATCCTGGACAAGACTGACCAGCCGCCGCTGATCCAGGATGCCGGCATGGAACTGGCCGCCGATGGCACGCTGACGGGGCACCGCACGGTGAACCGCTGGGCCAAGGGGCGACGCATCTATTTCGCCATGCAGTTTTCCCGGTCGCCCGATCGGGTCAGTTTCTATGCCGATGAGGACACGGCCCAGCCCGCCGGTGCCACCAAGGTGGAAGGCCGCCGGTTGAAGGCGCTGGTGCAGTTCAACGACGCGGGCGGGGAGCCGATCCTGGTCCGCTGCGGCATTTCCGGGGTGGACCGCGACGGTGCCCTGGGGAACCTGAAGGCGGAAGCCACGCATTGGGATTTCGATGCCGTGCGCCGGGCGGCGGCGGGCGTTTGGGCCGACACGCTGGGCACCATCCAGGTGGAAGGCGGCAGCGAAGACCAGCGCACCATCATGACCACCGCGCTCTATCATGCGCAACTGGCACCCACCCTGTTCTCTGACGCCGACGGCCGTTATCTGGGCATGGATGGGCAGGTGCATCATGTGCCGGCCGGCGGGGCGGCGCACAGCACATGGTCGCTGTGGGATACTTATCGCGCTGTGCATCCGCTGTTCACCCTGGTGGCCCCGGACAAGACCAAGCAGTTGGTCGATGATCTGATCCGCCAGACGGCGCAATCGCCCTTCGGCCCGTTGGTCTGGCCGCTGCAGGGCAAGGAAACCGGCACCATGATCGGCTGGCATGGCGTGGTTCCATTGGCGGAGGCGCAGGCCAAGGGGATCGAGGCCGACTATGCCGCCGCCTGGCCGGCCATCCGCCGCCGCAGCTTTGATTTCAAAGCACCGGACAAGGATAACAGCCTGGGCCGCGACCTTTATGACCGCATGGGCTATGTGCCGGCGGACAAGGTGTTTGAAAGCGTCAGCCGCACCCAGGAATATGCCTATGATGATTGGGCCAGTTCCAGGATTGCCCGCGCCATCGGGCAGACGACGGATGCCCAGCGCCTGATGCGCCGATCAGGCAATTGGGTCAATGTCATTGATCAGCGCGTCGGCTTCGCCCGTCCGCGCTTTGCCGATGGTTCCTGGTGGGAACCCTATGATCCCATCCAGTTGGGCCATATGCCCAAGCCCTGGTGGCGGGATTATACGGAGGCCAATGGCTGGCAGGCCACCTTCCTGAATCAGCATGACATCTATGGCATGATCAAACATTTGGGTGGTGATCAGGCCTATGAGGCCAAGCTGGACGGGCTGTTCAACGCGCCTTCCACCCTGCCGGACAACGCACCGCCGGATATTGCCGGGCTGGTGGGCCAGTATGCCCATGGCAACGAGCCGGACCAGCACGCGCCCTATCTCTATGCCTATGTCGGGGCACCCTGGAAGACCCAGGCCATGGTGCGGCGCTTATGTGTGGAGATGTATCACAACGCGCCCAAGGGCATTATCGGCAATGATGATTGCGGCCAGATGAGCGCCTGGTTCGTCTTCTCTGCCCTTGGCTTCTATCCGGTTGATCCGGTGGAGGCCGTCTATGTCTTCGGGTCGCCCCTGTTCGAACGTGCCACGGTGAAGGTGGGCAATGGCCGCACGCTGGTGGTGGAAGCCCCCGGTAACAGCGCCGATACGCCCTATATCAGCGCTGTGGAATGGAACGGCCAGCCGTGGAGCAAAAGCTGGATCGAGCATAAGGATCTGGTGCAGGGCGGCACGCTGCGCTTCACCATGTCCAAGGAACCCAACCGTACCTTCGGTGCCAAAATCGCCGACCGTCCGCCCTCCTTTGGGCGCAGTGCCACCCAGAGCTGAGGCCATGGGCATGGGCTTCGGCCCATGCCCATGGCGGCCGGCGACTGCCGGTCCGCGCCACGTGGCGCGTAAGCCAAGGGCGCGCAAGCGCCCGCCCGGCGATTGAGGGAACATGAAGCGGCATTGGATCGGCCACGATCAAATGCCGCTGGTAAGAGAAGGAAGAACAATTATGACCGCCTTTTCCCGGCGTACTTTGCTTGCCACCAGCCTGGCCGCCGGCACGCTTCCGGCCATGTCGGCGCTGGCCGCGACCCGCGCCAATGCGCCCAAGCCCTTTGGTGCCACGCCCAGCGCCCGGCAATGGCGCTGGCACGGCATCGGCAGCTATGCCTTCATCCATTTCTCCGTCAATACCTTCACCGATAAGGAATGGGGGTATGGGGATGAGGATGTGAAGCTGTTCAACCCCACCGATTTCGACGCCGACCAGATCGTCGGCGCGGCCAAGGCTGGCGGGTTGCGCGGTATTCTGCTGACGGCCAAGCATCATGACGGGTTCTGCCTTTGGCCGACCAAGCTGACCGAACATTGCATCCGCAACAGCCCTTACAAGAACGGCCAGGGCGATATCGTCCGGGAATTTGCCGATGCCTGTAAGCGGGCGGGGATGTTCTTCGGCATCTACCTGTCCCCCTGGGATCGCAACCACGCGGAATATGGCCGCCCGGCCTATGTCGAGTATTTCCGCGCTACGCTGACCGAGCTTTGCACCCAGTATGGCGACCTGTTCGAGGTCTGGTTCGACGGGGCCAATGGCGGCGACGGTTATTATGGCGGCGCGCGGGAAGCCCGCAAGATCGATGCGCCGAAATATTATAACTGGCCCGACATTGTGGCCCTGGTGCATAAGCTGCAGCCCAACGCCTGCACCTTCGATCCGCTGGGTGCCGATATCCGCTGGGTGGGGAACGAGGATGGGGTGGCCGGTGACCCGTGCTGGCCGACCATGCCCAACAAGCCCTATGATCAGGTGGAGGGCAATTCCGGCGTGCGCGGCGGTGAACTCTGGTGGCCGACGGAAACCAATGTTTCCATCCGTCCCGGCTGGTTCTACCATGCCGATGAGGATTCCAAGGTCAAGAGCCCGGAACGGCTGGTGAAGCTGTTCGATGAGAGCATTGCCCGCGGCACCAACCTGAACCTGAACCTGCCGCCGGATCGGCGCGGCCGCATCCCCGATCAGGATGTGAAGATCCTGAAATCCTTCGGCGATGCCATGCGCGCCACCTTTGCCCAGGATCTGGCGCAGGGGGCGGTTGCCTATGCCAGCCACAGCCGGGGACCGGGGTTTGAGCCCTCGCTGGTGCTGGATGGCGACCGGGAAACCTATTGGTCCACGCCCGACGATGTGACCAAGCCGGCTTTGACGCTGGAACTGAAGCCCGGCACGACGTTCGACCTGATCCGCATTGCCGAATATCTGCCGCTGGGCGTGCGCGTCACCCGCTTTGCCCTGGATGCGGAGATTGATGGCAAATGGCAGGTGCTGGCGGAGCATGAATGCATCTCCCAGCAGCGTGTCGTTCGCTTGGCCGCGCCGATCGCGCCGACCAAGGTACGGCTGCGCATTGTCGAGGCACCGGTCTGCCCGGCGATTACCGAGTTCGCCCTGTTCCGCGCCGTTGCCCCGGTGTCGGTGCCGCCCATTGTTTCCACCGACCCGACCGTGCTGGACGTGACCAAGTGGAAAGTGGTGGAGGCAACGGCACCCAAGGCGGAAAAGCTGCTGGATAATGATGCCCAGACCATCTGGATCATGGAGGCGCCGCAGCCGGGCAAGCCCGCCAGCGTCACTGTTGATCTGGGGGCGGAGACCAATCTGGCCGGCTTCAGCCTGACACCCTCGCGTCAGGTGATGACCGGGGCCGCCCCGCCCAAGGGCTATGTCGCCGAAACCAGCCTGGACGGCAAGTCCTGGCAGGCCGGCGGCAAGGGGGAGTTCTCCAACATCGCCTATGCCCTGGCGACCCAACGCATTCCGTTTGATACCCCGCGCAAGGCCCGCTTCCTGCGGCTCAGCTTCGCGGAGACGGCGGTGGCGATGCCGCGCATGGCCATCGCCGGTATCGGCGGGTTCACGCCGCGCCCTTAACATCCGCCGGTAAGGGGGGCTTGCCGTTCCCCCTTACCGGCTGGTGACCAGCCGGGCCAGATAGTCCATATGTTTTGGTGCGGCCTGGACGGTGCGGGCGATGATGGCGCGGGTCGTATCGAAACCCTGCCGGATTTCATTAATATCGCCCATATCGGCCAGCGGGTCATATCCCGTCGGTTCCACCTCCTGGCCCAGCAGAACGGCCAGCCAATTGGGTTCCTGAAATAGCGTCTGGTTGGGATAGATTGCGCAGCCACGCGCGCGGAACAGGCCGATCTTCTCCGCCAGACTGTCAGGTATCGCCATATGGCGCATCTGATCCCAGAACACCTCGCCTACCCGCTGGTTGGCGTGATAATGCAGGATCAGGAAATCGCGGACCTGCTCCAGTTCCTCCCCGATCATCCTATTGTAGAGATTGGTTGACAGAACATCATCCTTGCCGGTGGGGAAGGTGGCGGCGAATTTGATCAGCGCATGCTGGATGAAATGGATGGAGGTTGATTCCAGCGGTTCCAGAAAGCCGGAACTGAGCCCCACCGCCAGGACATTCTTACAGCGCGACTGCACCCGCCGCCCTGTGGTGAAACGCAGGAAGCGGGGGTCCGCCAGCGCCTCACCATCCAGATTGGCCAGCAATGTGGACGCTGCCTCATCATCGCTCAGATGATCGGCGACATAGACATATCCGTTGCCGGTACGGTGCCGAAGATTGATACGCCATTGCCACCCGGCAGGGCGTGCAGAGGCCGATGTATAGGGTACCGGGTCGCCGTTGCGCGCGGATGGCACCGCAACGGCCCGGTTTGCCGGCAGATAATGCGACCAGTCCTCATACCCACGGCCAAGCGCCTGACCGATCAGCAATGCTCTGAAACCGGTGCAATCAATGAAGAAATCCCCGTCGACCCGTCGCCCATCTTTCAACAACAGATGGCTGATCGTCCCATCGTCAGGGTGCAATCCCACCTGTTCAACGGTTCCTTCTACCTGCATCACCCCACGCGGTTCCGCCACTGTGCGCAGGAACCGGGCATAAAGCCCCGCATCGAAATGGTAGGCATAGGCCAAACCGGATTTTGGGGAGCGTGGGTTGGTATCCGGCACGTCAAAGCGGTTGGCATAGGCCAGTTGTTCCGACAGCCAGAAATCCGACAAAGGCACATGATAGCCCGCAGCCCGCAGCCTCAACCACCAGGCGTGAAACGATACCCCCCGGATCGCTTGTCCGGGTTGGCCGAACGGGTGCATATAGCGATGGCCCGGTCGCACCCAATCGCGGAACTCGATGCCCAGCTTGAAGGTGCCTTCGGTGGCGCGCAGGAAATCCGCCTCCTCAATTCCGACGGCGCGGTTGAAGAACTGGATCGGCGGGATGGTGGCTTCCCCCACACCCACTGTGCCGATTTCGTGCGATTCTACCAAGGTCAGCCGCAGCCGTTGCGGTGGTAACAGGTTGGAGAGCAGGGCCGCCGCCATCCAACCGGCCGTACCGCCGCCGACTATGACGATGTGCCGGATCGGTGATGGCTGCAAAACAACGCCTCCCAAGGATGGATAGATAAGAATTCGACCGGCGGAGATGTGTTCCCCGCCGGTCGACATATCAGGATCAGGCAATCAGAAGTTCGCGCGCAGCACAACGGTGAAGCGGCGATCGGCAACCGTATAGTTATGTTTGTAGATCAGGCTCTTATCCATCATCCCCTGTGTACCGTAGTACCAGTTGTCACGTTGATCGATGGAGATGATGTTCTTGGTGTTCAGCAGATTTGCCGCCTGTACACCCACCTTGACGTTATCGGTCAGGGAATAGATCACAGACGCATCCATCTGGCCATAATCCTCCATATAGGCCGGGGCCTGTACGTTGGAGGCGGAAGCCGACATCAGGTAACGCGAGCGCCAGTTATAGGCAACGCGCACATCAAACCCATACTTCACGTAAAGCAGGGCGGCGTTGAAGTTGTATTTGGAAAGCTGTTCCAGCGGCAGTTCAAGCTTGGATGCGCCGATCTGGGAACCATCAAACACGCTGCTGCTGGTATTGCGGGTGCCCTCGCTCTTCAGGATGGTGAAATTGAAATCGCTGCCGAAGCCGGACAGGAAGCTCGGCAATTCGTCATAGAAGTATGTCGCCTGACCCTCGATACCGTAGATACGGCCTTTGCCGTGGTTTTGCGGCATCGTGCCGATGACCGATTGGGTGACGCCATTGTTGGTCAACTGCATCACCACCTGATCGCTTTGGATATAATCCCGGATCTCCTTATCGAAGATGCCGAATGCGAACATGGAACCGGGCTTCACATACCATTCGAATGACAGGTCGAAGGAATTGGCCCGCATCGGCTTCAGATCGGGATTGCCCGTCGTGTAGTTGAAGGATACGCCCGTATTGTACATGACAGGACTACCGCCGGCAGCGGCGGCATCCAATTCCGCTTGCGTGTAAGCCAGCCCGGTCGAGGTATTCCGCACATTGTCCGAAAGTGTGGCACGGCGGTTCTGATAAGTGCCGTACATGGTGAAGGACGGTTGCAGCTGATAGAAATCCGGGCGCACGATGGACGAGGACGCAGCGAAGCGGATCGCCTTGTCGTCATCCGGCTTGAAGCGCAGGTTCAGGCTGGGCAGAACGTTTGTGTAATCGTTCTTGTAACGCGTCTTCACATTGGCGCCATTGGCAAAGGTTACAGCCGCCAGGGCATTTGCCGAATAAGCCGACGTGTCGCCATTGATCGACAGGGACGGGAAATGGGCAAACCCCTTGGAAACGCTTTCTGTCCGCACAATCCGCACGCCCAGATTACCATCCCAGTCCAGGGGCCCCCCGAACAGGCTGTCATGGCCGAAACGTGCCGTGGCATAGGCGGACTGTGTACGCTCGCCCTGGTCATTGGTACCTATGCCCGAAGTGGAGGTGGGGGCATATTCATAGTTGCCGTCGAATGGCACCCAGAAATTGATGCTGCTGCCCAACGGTCTGGCCGGGTCCACCAGCTTATTGTTCGCATCAACCACCGCACCGGCCCAGATCGGCAGATAGGATGAAAGGCTGCCGGCAGGGAAGGGGCTGTATGTACCACCATTTGAGGCCCAGGATGGAATGGTGCCATTACCGCAGGTGGCGCAATAATAGCCATAGTCATTGGAGGTGGGGGCGGCCAATCCCTTGCCCAGGTTCGGCGTGTAGAGCAGATCCTGGATGTGGGCAAACAACTTGTCCCCGTTCTTGGCCAGTTCCATACTGGGCATCAACAGGCTCGGCGGCGTGCTGCTGCCGCGGAAGAAGTTATTGAAATCAACCGTTTCCTGATATTGCGGGAACTTGTCGGCGCTGGCCGTCTGGGAGAATGCCCAGGGTGCCGTGATCAGCGCCCAATTATATCCACCATCCTTCTGAACCGAGTGGCGATCGGTGAACCGGGTACCGAATTTGATGGTTTTCAGGAAATCATCGTCGAACTCATAGGCGACGTCGATCTTGCCGGTGTTCTGGTTGGCGCGATCAACCTCGTTATGGTCCATTGCGGCGTAGAGATTGAAGGCGCTGGGCGTCTGCGTCAGGTTGCTGGCCGTGATCTTCGGCACGCTGCCGGTCAGGTCCAGCCCGATGCCGCCCGGCATGGTGACAGTGTTATAGACCGTCATGTCATAGACGTCGCGCTTGGCCTCGATGCGCTGGTAATCAGCCTTGATCGACCAGCGGTCGCCTTGCCATTTCACACCGGTTGAACTATCCCAGGTTTGTGCCTTGTCCCAGCCATAGCGTGTTCCCAGATTCATCAGGAAGCTGTTGGCAACGCCGTTGCCACCGCCACCGCCATCCACAATGGTGCCGGTCTGGAAATTGCCATCCGCATCATAGCTGAAGCTGGTGCCTTTCGCCGGCTGGGTCATGAAACTTTGGTTGTTCGTCGCCGAACAACAGGCGGATGTCTGGGCGAAATGGTCCTGATTGATCAGTTTTGATTTGGACAGGAAGAAGGTGGAATAGATTTCCGTACTCTCACTCGGCTTCCATTGCACGGCGGTGTAGAAGCCATCGCGCGTCTTGTCACGATCCTGCAGGCGCCATTGCGCACCGGTCGGCACCATCACCGCACTTTGCGGCTGTCCGTCGATGGAGTTGTCGCCGTTGAAATTGAAGCTGGTGCCGCCATCGTATGATGACTGGGTCGTCTTGGAATGCAGGTTGTACGGGTCAACCTCGATGGCGTTCAAACGGCTTTTCAGCTCGGAATGGGCGATATCGACCAGCACACCGATTTCACCGACACCCGTATCGAACCGGTTAGAATACAGGCCGGATACTGACGGGGTCCATTTCTTGCGCAGGTCGCCATAGGTACCGTCCAGCGAGAAGGCGACCTTCTCGCCCGGTGTGTCAAAAGGCATCCAGGTACGCAGGTTGACCGTGCCGCCCAGGCCACCCTCAACGATATCGGCCGATGGGTTCTTATAGACATCGACCCCGGCGGCGAGTTCCGGCGTGACGTCTTCCCATCCCAAGGCGCGGCCATTCTTCGCGCCGAAGCTGTCGCGGCCATTGATTTCGGAGCGGACCCAGGTCAGGCCACGGATCTGCACACCGGAGCCTTCGACGTTCAGGCGGTCGATGTCGCGGACCTCGTTGGTGCGACCGATACTTACGCCCGGAACACGCTGAAGCGCCTCGGTGACGGAACGATCAGGCAGAGCGCCAATATCCACTGCGGAAATCGAATCAACGATTTCCTCTGCATTGCGTTTGGTTTCCTGCGCGTTCTGGATCGCCTTGCGTTGACCGACAACGACGATTTCCTCCAATGTGCCAGCGCTGTCATTTTGCGCGGCGGTTGCCGTCTGCGCATGCGCCATGCTGGCGACCGTCAATGCAAGACCGGACGCGGATATCAAGGCGAAGAGTTTGATCTTGTTCGATTTCATGGGTAAACCCGCAAGGCCCCTCTTGGTGGTTGATCCCTATGCCCCACCACGGGATGGTGTAGGTGAAGCGCGAACGCCCTCCCCGCCATCTCCGCCGGCGGCGGGGCTGGTTGTTGCAGGGCAAATCAAACGTGCTGATATGGGGGCCCTATCGTGGGCGCAGAAAGCCATATCAGCGGCGTCTTCTAACGCCCTGTTTCAAAAACAGTTAAGTGGATGACGGCGCCGATCGGCGCCCTCGATTTATCCGGATAGATTGCTGATGGATGTATTCCATCGCTGTTCAAGCGGGAAATCCATCGCAACGGGATAAATTCGAAGATAGTTCTGGTTTGTCTGTCTTCCCATGGTCGCTTACATCCCCATCTTATTTTTTTAATTTGATTTTATTAAGGCGATTAAAAGTGAGCGTAACTATGCCCCTAGCAATGCGCCATGGAAGAAACGATAAGATTGACGGACAACGCTGTCAATAAAAATTCTAAATGAGTTGAGGCGATGGCTAAAGTCAGTCTCATCAAATTCGATGCCTGATGGGGATGGATAAAACGGCGCGCAGGCTTGCGGCGATCATTTTAAGCGTTTCGCCAAGGATGGGGGTACCGGCACGACCCAGCAAAATGATCTCTGATGCAGGCAGTTCAGGTAATCCAAGTAAGGGGCCCACATCATCGCCATAGGCGCCAAATCGCCCCAAGGGGGCGATGCCGAAACCGGCCCCCACCGCGGCCAATAACGCGCTGCAGCTGCCGGCTGTAAAGCTTTCCCGCCAGGAAATGCCGGCCTTCTGCAGGGCACGGATTGCCATTGCGCGAACCCCGCATGGCTCCCCTAATGAGGCAATCGGAAGCGGGGGGCAGGCCGGCAGGCTGGTGGTGTCACCGCACCAGATCAAAGGGTCGACACACAGAATCTCTCCATCTCTGCCGCCTGCTTCACGCCGGATGATAACGGCATCCAAGTCTCCGGCATCGAAAGAAGATCGTAGTATCTGCGAGAAAGAGACGCGCAACTCCAGTCGAACATCAACTGGCAAAGCAGTTCGTAATCGCCGCAAGACCAAAGGGGCGCCACCGCCCAGGACATGATCACTGATCCCCAGCCGCAGATGGATCCCCGGTTGTTCGCGAAAGCCGGCGGCCGCATCATGGGCAGCCAGCAGGGCGCGGGCCTTTTCCAAGAAAATCACGCCATCCCCCGTGGGGCGGACAAATCGCGGTGTGCGTTCCAGCAGGCGGGTTCCCAACTGTTCTTCCAGCGCCTTGAGCCGCTGGCTCACGACCGGCTGAACGGTTCCGCTGGCTTCCGCAGCCCGGGTCAGCCCGCCAAGGTCCACCGCGAGCACAAACAGACGAACCGATTCCAGATCCAGCATCTGTTCACCTATCATTAAAAATCACGATGATGGATATAGTCTAATACATCGTTCCTATGATCATAAGGGGATGTCAGTGTCTTCTCCACAATGTTTACCGCCCCCTGGAGAAGACGATGCCCATGATCATAATTCGCTATATCGACGCTGATGCTGAAACGCGGACGGACGAAGAACGCCGTGCAGCGATCGCTGCGGCGGCGGCCAACTGGTCGGCGGAACATCTTGGCAAGGACAAGGGGGTCACCGCCATTCTGGTGGAACCGGCGGACCCAGCGGGCTGGTTCATCGCCGGTCGACGACCGGCTGCTGACGGCCTTTCAGCTTTCTGGCTGGATATCAAGGTCACCGGCGGCACCAATGTAAAGGCCGAAACCACGAAATTCGTTGAAGCTGCGTTCGAAGGGATGGCGTCGCTTCTGGGCCCGCTGCACCCGGAAAGCTATGTTCTGGTGCATGCGGTGGATGGCCACGCCTATGGCTATGGCGGACGCACCCAGGAACAGCGTTGGGCGGATGCCCATGCCTGAGAATCCAGGTGTCTGGTTGTGGCGCGGCAGGCGGGGGGCAGATTCACGCCCGCCGCAGGCGGCACAGACTGGACAGCGATAGTGGGAACAGCCTAACTAGCGACCAAACAAAACAATCCGCTAAAAACATCCGTTACGGTTGCTGGGAGCAAGTTAGGAAATGACCGACGCCTTTCGTGATGCGGCCCTTGATTACCATCGGTTGCCGACGCCCGGTAAGATTGCCGTCACCCCGACCAAGCCGCTGGCGACCCAGCGCGACCTGGCCCTGGCCTATTCGCCTGGCGTGGCACACGCCTGCGAGGCCATTGTCGAGGATGAGGCCAACGCCGCGAAATATACCAGCCGCGGCAATCTGGTGGCTGTGATCACCAATGGTACCGCCGTGCTGGGCCTGGGCGATATCGGCCCGTTGGCTTCCAAGCCCGTCATGGAAGGCAAGGGTGTTCTGTTCAAGAAGTTCGCCGGCATTGATGTCTTCGATATCGAGATCAACGAGAAAGATCCCGACAAACTGGTCGATGTCATCGCTGCGCTGGAACCAACCTTCGGCGGCATCAACCTGGAAGATATCAAGGCGCCGGAATGCTTCTATGTGGAGAAGCAGCTGCGCGGGCGGATGAAGATTCCGGTCTTCCATGATGACCAGCATGGCACCGCCATCATCGTTGCCGCCGCCATCACCAATGCGTTGAAGCTGACGGGGCGGGATTTCTCCACCGTCAAGCTGGTCTGCTCCGGCGCCGGTGCGGCAGCCCTGGCCTGCCTGGACCTGCTGGTCGATATGGGCCTGCCGGTGGAAAATGTCTGGGTCAGCGATATCAAGGGCGTGGTCTATGAAGGCCGCACCGAATTGATGGACCCGCGCAAGGCCCGATATGCCAAGCCGACCAATGCGCGCACGTTGGATGATATCATCGGCGATGCCGATGTTTTCCTGGGCCTGTCCGCGCCGCGCGTGTTGACCCAGGATATGGTGAAGAAGATGGGGGCGCACCCCATCGTCATGGCGTTGGCCAACCCCACGCCGGAAATCATGCCGGATGAGGTCAAGGCCGTACGCCCCGATGCCATCGTCGGCACCGGTCGGTCGGATTTCCCCAATCAGGTGAACAACGTCCTCTGCTTCCCCTTCATCTTCCGGGGTGCGCTGGATGTTGGTGCCACCACCATCAATGAAGCGATGAAGATCGCCGCCGTCAAAGCCATCGCCAATCTCGCCCAGGCGGAGGTGCATGATGTGGTGGCCATGGCCTATGGTGAGGCACCGCCCAGCTTTGGCCCGGAATATCTGATCCCGCGTCCGTTCGATCCGCGCCTGATTCTGGAAATCGCCCCGGCCGTGGCCCAGGCGGCGATGGATAGCGGGGTTGCCACCCGGCCGATCAAGGATTTCGACGCCTATCGCGAACAGTTGGGCCAGTTCGTCTTCCGCTCCGGCCTGCTGATGAAGCCGGTCTTCGCCAAGGCCAAGGCCGAT
>Ga0066602_10001134_pt1 | contig 18720 bp, 19 predicted proteins | sample Higcelweek5metaG_FD_59481 | JGI IMG/M metagenome (GOLD analysis project Ga0066602, IMG submission 59481) | Freshwater pond sediment microbial communities from the University of Edinburgh, under environmental carbon perturbations - High... | ecosystem: Environmental > Aquatic > Freshwater > Pond...
CCGCCCCCGCCGCCCGTGGTCTATCATTACTACGCGCCGCCGCCGCGTCCGCCCGCCACAGTCATCTACCGGGATGTCTATCGGGATTACCCGGTTGGCAATTCCTTCATGCTGAACGTGCAGATCGACGGTCGGCGCTGAAAAACCGTCGGAAAGACTTGACGCAGGCGCCCGTCGGCACGACCTTAAGGGTCACGCTGGCGGGGTCGCCCCCCGTCCCGACAGGTTATGGAGTTTGCCATGAACGTCGTTCCAGCCCATGGACCGCGCAAAAATGCGCGTCGTGCCGCCGGAATTGCCACGCTGCTGGTGCTGATGGCCACTTTCCCCGCCCTGGCGGAGGAGGCGGCGCCTAAGGTCAATGGCTTCAAGCCCATCGAGCGTGCTCCCACACCGGGTGAACGCGCGGCGTCTCAGGCCTATGCCCGGCCCGGTACCAATCCGGGCGGCTCCATGCTGGGTATCACGGGCGACAGCGACAGTGACAGTCGCACCGGTGTGCAATTTTACATGAGCGGCGGGGCCGGCTGGGGCAATGTCAACTCCATGGGCGCACGCCGGTCGAATGAACTGCTGGGCGATGGTGTCTCCGTCTATGATGCGGAGCCGTTTTATTCCAACAGCCGCAGCTACTACAGCCCTTACACCGGTTATCAGCGGGCGACACCGCGTCTGCAATATAATCAGTCCTTCCTGCGCCACTTGTACAATGGCAACATTGCAGGCGCGCCGTCCGTGACCGCTCCGCTGGAGTTCTGGGATGGCCGTCGCTGACCCTGCGATGACCCGGATCACCGTCTCCGCCTTGTTCATGCTGACAATTTTGTTTGCAGCCTCTCCGGTTATGGCTGGGGAGCTTGTTCGTGCAAGCGGGTTCAAGCCAATTCAGACAGCAGCATCCCCCTTGCCGGGGGACGCTGCTTTGCTGGGCGCAGCAGATGATCAGCAAAACGCGGCATTGCCCCCACCCTGTACGGGCCGCGACCGTACAGGGGCCAAGGCTGGCACCTATGCCGGGGCTGCCGCTGGCATAATCGGCGGTCTGGCCATCCGCAATGGCGGTAACGCACTGGACAAGTTGGCCGCTGCCGTAATCGGCATGGCGGTGGGTGGCACTGCCGGTTATGTCGGCGGTCGTGCCCATGATGGTGCCTATGATGGCGGGCTGGAATGCGAAGACCCCAGTCGAGCCTATAGCCGCTACCAATCACCGGTAATGCTGCCCAATACGGAACTGCGGCTGGATCAACAACAACGGGTCCTAATCATTCATCCGGTGGTTGATAAGAACTGATCAGTCGCGTCGTTGCTGCAGAGCAACCATTCTGTTTCCAACCAGGTGCTGTGATGTGGATCAAGGACATCCGGGTCGCTCCGCGCTGAACATGGCGTCAGTCTTTTCGCAGGAGCGGTACGGAATGTCAGCGTCGACAGAGCATTTTCACATCCATTTTCCCCCGTCGGACCAGATCCGCCAACGTACGGAGGAAGCGCGTGAACGTGCGCGCAAGGCCCGCCGCCGCGTGGAAGACCACGAAGCCCGTCGAGCGGCACTGGATGCCGAACGCAAACGCGAACTGCTGCCCGCCGAAATTCGCCACCGGTTGAACGGTCTGGATGAGATGGTGGAGCGGGGGGAATTCCAGCTGCTGCTGGAACGGTTCCCCAGCGACCTGTGCGATGATCGGGGCCGCGCCATCAACAATAACGAAGACCATTGGCCGCAGACGCTGGCCGGTGTGGCGCTGCAACTTTACGCCTTCTGGCAGCTGGAACTGCGCGAACTGGGCTATGGCATCGCCGCCCGAATCCTGGATTTTCCCGACGGGATTCCGGGCGATGCGGGGCTGTTCCTGACCTGGCGCTGATGAAAGACGTTTGAAAGCGGTATCGACCGGGCGACCCGATGCGCCTACTATGGGTGCCGAAAAAGCCAATCTGGTATAAGATGGCTGGATTCAAGCACTTAAATGCACCCAACATGGTCCGGTGGCCATTGGGTGATTCGGGTTCGCCGCTGTTGAGGACCGATTTGAGGATCGTTCTGCCTGCCTTCGCCTTCTGCCTGCTGTCGCTGGCCCCGCCGGCCATGGCGCAGACGCCGGAAAAACCGGTGGAGGCGCAGAAGCAGCTGCAGGAGGTGCAGCGCGACCTGAAACAGGCCGACAGCCGCAAAGCCGAACTGGATGCCAAGGCCGAGGCGCTGGAAAAGGAACTGGCGGATTTGCGCGCCCGGTCCATCCAGGCCGCCGAACAGCAGCGCGATCAGGCCGATGAACTGGTAAAGCTGGAGGCGGCCCTGGCCGATCTGGGCCAGCAGGAACAGGAACGGCTGGCCAGGATCGAGGCCGACCGTTCCGCCCTGGCAGACCTGCTGGGCGCTTTGCAGCGCCTGTCCCGCCTGCCGCCGGAGGCGCTGATCGCAAGGCCGCAGCCGCCCGGCGATACCGTGAAAACTGCCATGTTGCTGCGCAGCGCCGTACCGGAACTGAAAACCCGCGCCGATGCGCTGGCAGCCGAATTGACCGACCTCTCAGCCTTGCGCGAAAAGCTGGCCGCCCAGCGCACCAAAACGGAAAAGGCCACGGCCAGTCTGGCCGTGCGGCAGAAGGATCTGGCCAATCTGGTGGCCCGGCGGGCGGAAATTTCCCGCGCCACCGATGCCGAACGCGAACAGTTGACCACTACGGTGACGGCACTGGCGGGTCGGGCCAGTGATCTGAAGGATCTGATCGAAAAGCTGGAAGCAGAGCGCAAGGCGGCGTTCGCCCGCCAGCGCGCCGAAGAGGCCGCACGCCGGCAGGCGGCGGATGCTGAACGCGAACGCCGCGCCAGGGAGAAGGTTGCCGGCCTGAAACGCGCCCCCACCCCGCCGCAATTAGGGGGTATGGTGGCACCTGTCGGGGGGGCGGTTGTTACCCGTTACGGGGAAGCGGACGAGGTGGGGGCGGTCAGCCGTGGCCTGACATATCGCGGTCGCGCCGGCGGCCCGGTGGTAGCCCCGGCGGATGGGTCAGTCATGTTCGCCGGCCCGTTCAAGGGTTACGGGCTGCTCTTGATCCTGGAACACCCCAGCGGATATCATTCTTTGTTGGCCGGGATGGGGCGGATCGACGCCAAGGTCGGGCAGCGCGTGCTGGGCGGGGAACCGGTGGGTCTTTTGTCGGGGGATGGGGCCCCGACGCTGTATTTCGAGCTGCGGCGTGGCGGTCAGCCGGTCAACCCCACACGCGGCATTTCAGGCTCCGACGGCAAAGGGCAAGGTTGATGATGAAAAAGCTCCTCTCCTCGGCCGCGCTGGCGGCCCTTCTGGCTTTCTCGCCAGCGGTACTGGCGCCCCACGCCACCGCGCGGGAACCGCTGAAGTCGGAGACATACAAGCAGCTTGATCTGTTCGCTGATGTGTTCGAGCGGGTGCGCTCGGAATATGTGGAGGAGGTCTCCGACGAGGATCTGATCTCCGCCGCCATTAACGGCATGCTCACCTCGCTGGACCCGCATTCCAGCTACCTGGACAAGAAGAGCTTTGCCGACATGCGGGTGCAGACCAAGGGGGAGTTCGGCGGCCTTGGCATTGAGGTGACGCAGGAAAACGGCATCGTCAAGGTCATCTCCCCCATGGATGACACGCCCGCCGCCAAGGCCGGTGTGCAGGCGGGCGATTACATCACCCATCTGAACGACGAATCCATCATGGGCCTTGGCCTGAATGAGGCGGTGGAGAAGATGCGCGGGCCCGTGGGCAGCAGCCTGAAGGTGACGATCCGCCGCGGCGATCTGTCAGAACCGATCCAGCTGACCCTGACCCGCGCCAGCATCAAGGTGCAGTCGGTCCGCTTCCGGGTGGAGGATAATGTCGGCTATATCCGCATCTCCAGTTTCAATGAACAGACCCAGCCAGGGCTGGACAAGGCCATCACCGGCATCAAGACCCAGCTGGGCGACAAGCTGATCGGCTATGTGCTGGACCTGCGCAACAATCCGGGTGGCCTGCTGGATCAGGCGGTTTCCGTCTCTGACACGTTCCTGGAAAAGGGTCGGGAGATCGTTTCCACCCGTGGGCGCGGCGGCAAGGAGGGCGACCGTTATGTCGCCAAGCCGGGCGACGCCACCGGGGGTCTGCCCCTGGTGGTGCTGATCAATGGCGGCTCCGCCTCGGCCTCTGAAATTGTGGCTGGCGCGCTGCAGGACCATAAGCGCGCCATCATCCTGGGCACGCAGAGCTTCGGTAAGGGCTCGGTGCAGACCATCATCCCGCTGCAGGGCAACCAGAGCGCCATGCGCCTGACCACGGCGCGCTATTACACGCCGTCCGGTAAATCCATCCAGCAGTTGGGCATCACCCCGGATATCGAGGTGCAGCCCGCCAAGGTGGAGGAACTGGCCCAGGCCGGTCGCCGTCGTGAGGCCGATCTGCCCAAGGCCCTGCGCAACACCGATGCCGCCGCCCAGCAGCGCCAGGCCAACCCGCAGGGCACGCCGACCACACCGCCGGCAGCCCCCGGCCCCGGCAATAATGACAGCGCGCCGCAGGTGCAGGCACCGGCCACGCCGGGGCCGAACGGCGCGCCGCCCGCCGCCGCCAATACCAACGGTCAGCCTGAGGCCGCCCCGGTGGATTACCAGCTTCTGCGCGCCATTGATCTGTTGCGCGGGGTTTCCATGTTCAACCAGTCCAAGCAGGCCGCCGCCACTGCCCCCGCCGCATCCAACGCCAACTGACCTCACCCTTCCCCCTCGCTGAAACGAAACCGCTGATCCGTGGCCCTCTCTCTTCTCCGTAAGAAGCCCAAGGTGGGCACCGAACAGGCCAAGGACGACAGCGCAGCCGTGCTGGCGGCGCGTTTCGGCGTGGGCAAGGCGGGGGATAAGGCGAAGAAGGGCAAGGCCAAGGACGATCCCTTCATCAACCTGGATGCAGCATCCGATGGTGATGACCTGCCCGCCCCCAAAAGGCGTGGCAAGGCAGCGGCGGCGGCAAAGGGGGACCGGGCGCCGGCTTCCAAGCCGTTGATCGCCGCCGGTGCGGTGGCGGGCGTGTTTCTGCTGGCGCTGGCCGGCACCGCCGTCTGGCTGGCGTTGGAGGCGCATGACACCGCCGCGCGGCTGACCGCCTCGCGACAGGTGGGGCCGAAGCTGGCCGTGCTGCTGCCTGACGGCACGCCGCGCTTCCCCGATGCCCCCGCATCGACGGAAGAAGCGATGCCCAAGGCGGAGGAGGCACCGCTGGACCCCGTGGATTTGCCGGTAGCGTTACAGCCCTCGCGCAACGACCTGTTGCTGGAACGGCTGCGCGCTGGGTTGGTGCCCAAGGTGGCACCGGACGGCACCGCCCCCTGGCAGCATTATGCCCGCCCCTTCCCGCAGGATGACAAGCGCCCGCGCATCGCCATTGTGGTGACGGGCATGGGCCAATCCTCTGCTGCCACCCAGGCGGCCATTGCCCGCCTGCCCGGTGCCGTCAGCTTCGCCTTCGCCCCCACCACCCCGCAGCCCCAGCCGCTGGTGGATGCGGCGCGGGAAAAGGGGCATGAGGTGCTGCTGGCCGTACCGATGCAGCCCCAGGGCTATCCCGCCAGCGACCCCGGTGCCAACACCCTGCTGACAAGCCTGTCGGACGAAGAAAATGTGAAGCGGCTGGAGGCGACCTTGGCCGCCTTCACTGGCTATGTCGGCCTGACCAGCCGCACCGACAGCGGCACCGCCTTCCTGACCCAGCGGGACAATCTGCGCGCCGTGCTGCAACAGGTGCAGCGGCGCGGGCTGGTCTATCTGGACCTCTGGCAGGTGCAGGGCAGCAAGGTGGCCCCACTGGCCAAGGAACTCTCCCTGCCCCGCGCCTTCAGTGACTTGCAGATCGACCGGATGCCATCCGCCATCGGCATTGATGAACAACTGGCGCAGCTGGAACGGCTGGCCCAGGCCAATGGTGTGGCCGTGGGCTTTGCGGAGGCGCAGAACCCGGTGGTGATCGACCGGCTGGCGCTCTGGGCCGGCACCTTGCGCGACCGGGGCATCGTGCTGGCCCCGGTGACGGCGGTGGTGAACCGGCAGGCGGATCGGTGAGGGGGGGGGGCAGCTAGCCCTGGCGCACTTGCCCTGTTACCCGCGAAGGTCTAATTTATTGTTCGAAGGAGGCGGACAACTATGACTCCGCAGGGCGTCGACAATCTGGTAATGGGAACCGTCAATGCACCGTGGAAGCGGACATTGGCCGCTGGCAAGCTTGCGACCATTATCAAAACGGCGGATTTGGAAAGCTGGCTGCCTCATGTTGCGACATTTTTCACGGAAGTGACGCCGCACCTGCTGCTCAGCTTTGCCAAGCTGCACGGCATTTCGGGCCCTACGCTGAGCGCCAGTTACACAAAGGTCAAGGAACTGACCGGCGAGTCCAACAAACAACTGGAGCAGGATCTTGCAGGGTTGGGAACGGCTGCTTGAACGGGCTATGGGCGGCATAGATGCCCTGGCCGAAACGGGCACGCCGTTGCGTTGGTGGACATTCGGGGGTGGAACGGCGCTGATGATCCAGTACCAGCACCGTAACAGCCGGGACATTGATCTTTTCATCGCCGATCAACAGTATCTAACGATGCTCTCCCCCCGATTGGGCGGAGAAGCCATATGGAACTGCCCTGACTATGATGAACAAGCACATTATCTGAAATTAAAATATGTTGAGGGTGAGATCGACTTCATCGTCTCTACACCGATCACCAGCAAGCGGACAGTTCCTTTCAATTTCCGCAACTGGACAATTCCCATCGAACATCCGGTTGAGATTGCCATCAAGAAATTTTTCCATAGGGCTGAGGGGCTGAAGCCCCGCGATATTTTTGATATCGCCGTGGTCGCCTCAAACCATCGGGACGAACTGATCAGCGAACTTCACTGCGTGGCCGACAAGCGGGAGACATTGCTGCGGAGGATGAACACTCTCCCAGACGCCTATTATCGCCAAGCGCTTGAGGAATTGGACATATTCCCGCAATGGAACCATCTCAAGGTGACAGCGCGCACCTGCGTACAGGATATTATCGCGCGCATTCCGATCCATTAACCTCACGCCTCACCCCTTCCGCGGTGCCCGCATCAGCACATGGTCCACCAGCCCCGGCGGCAGCACGCCCAGCAGCCAGGAGACGGCATAGGTGGGCCAGGGGAAGGCGATGCGGGCGGGGTTGCGGGTCAGGCGCTGGCGGATCAGCCGTGCGGCTGGTGCTGCCTGCATCAGGAACGGCATGGGGAAGCGGTTCTTCGCCGTGATGCGGCTGACCACGAAGCCGGGGCAGATCACCGTAACCCCCACGCCCTGCGGGGTCAGGTCCAGCCGCAGTGCCTCCCCATAAACCCGCACCGCCGCTTTTGACCCGCAATAGGATGCGGCCCCTGGCAGGCCCCGGAAACTGGCGAGCGACGCCATCAGGGCAATCTGTCCCTGCCGACGCGCCAGCATGGCCGGGATCAGCGGATGGATGCTGTTCAGCACCCCATCCAGATTGACGGCGAAAATCTCCCGCGACTGTTCTGCGCTTTCCACCGCCCCGCCGCTGCCCGCCGAAATGCCGGCATTGGCGATGGCAAGGTCGATGGGCGCTTCACCATCGCGGGCGGCCAGCCAATCCGCCATGGCGGCGCGGTCGGCCACGTTCAGCACATCCGCCGTCACGACGGCCCCCTTGACCCGGCAGGCATCGGCCACCGAAGCCAGCCGCCCCGCATCCCGCCCGGTCAGCGACAGGCGGATACCGGGGCCGGCATAATCCAGCGCCAGCGCCTCCCCAATGCCGCTGGATGCACCGGTGATCATGATATGGGCGGGGTTGCGCATGGGGTACATCCTGAAAACGGGAGCCGTATAGGAGCAAATCGCACCCCCCGCGTCATCCTTTCCCTGCCGCCATCCCTTGTTGATGGCGGCCAAGGGCGATATAAACCACCGCAATCATTTTGTTTTTCCTGTCCCCCGCGCCCAAGGGTTCCGCATGAACGCCCAAGCCCCCCGCAACAGCGCCAAGGGCGCTGTCATCAGCATGACCGGATTCGCCCGCGCCGATGGCGCGGCGGGGCGCGTGCAATGGGTGGTGGAGGCGCGCAGCGTCAACGGCAAGGGCCGTGATCTGCGCTGTCGCCTGCCCCAGGGGCTGGATGGGCTGGAACCCGCCATCCGCGCGGCGGTGGAGGCGCGCATCACCCGTGGCAATGTCAATGTGGCGCTGAACCTGACGCGGACGGAAACCAGCGGTGCCCTGCGCATCAACCGCGACCTGCTGGCCCAGGTGCTGGAACTGGCCCGTGACATTGCCGGGCCTGACGCCCCGCCCCCGTCCATCGACACGCTGCTGTCGGTGCGCGGCGTGATCGACAGCGGGGAGACGCAGGAGACGGAGGAGGAGCGCGCCGCCCTGGAAAAATCCATCGCCGCCACGGTGACAGTTGCCATCGACCGGCTGGTCACCGCCCGCACGGCGGAAGGGGTGCATCTGGCTGCTGTGCTGACCGGCCATCTGGCAGAGATCGAGCGGCTGACCGATGCCGCCGCCGCCACCGCCTGTTTGCAGCCCGAGGCCCTGCGCGCCCGCCTGCGCCAGCAGATCGCCACCCTGCTGGATGCCATGCCGGCCCTGGCGGAGGAGCGGCTGGCGCAGGAGGCCGCCTTGCTGATCAGCAAGGCCGATGTGCGGGAGGAGTTGGACCGGCTGCGCGCCCACATCGCCCAGGCCCGCGCCATGCTGGCCGATGGCGGTGCGATTGGCCGCCGGCTGGATTTCCTCTGCCAGGAATTCAACCGCGAGGCCAACACGCTCTGTTCCAAATCCGCCGACGTGGATTTGACCCGCATCGGCATGGACCTGAAAGCCGTGATCGAACAGTTCCGTGAACAGGTGCAGAATATTGAGTGAGGGGGTTCTATCCGCTCACCTGTTACCCGTCTCATTTTTGGACCCCAGCGCCTTTTTCCTTCACCGCCGTCGCTGTCTTCATCACCGTCATTCCCGCGAAGGCGGGAATCCAGCATACGCTTCAATTTGAAAGCGCTCGGATGATGGTGCTGTTGTATGGATTCCCGCCTTCGCGGGAATGACGGTGAAGGCGGGCGCTGAAAGTGACCTCGTCCCCCCCCCAAACCAAAGGCCCCCTTCCCCCATGTCCACCCCGTCCGCCGCCCCCGTCACTGCCCGTTCCCAGGTTCGCCGCCGGGGCTTGATGCTGGTGCTGTCATCCCCGTCTGGTGCCGGCAAATCCACCATTTCCAAACGGATGCTGGCGCTGGATGCCAACCTGTCCATGTCGGTTTCCGTCACCACCCGCCCGATGCGTCCGGGGGAGGTGGATGGCAAGGATTATTACTTCATCGACAAGGCAGAGTTTGAGGCGCGGGTGGCGCGGGGGGAGTTGCTGGAACATGCCCAGGTCTTCACCAACTATTACGGCACGCCCAAGGGCCCGGTGGAAGAAGCGCTGCGCGCCGGGCGCGATGTGCTGTTCGATATTGACTGGCAGGGCACCCAGCAGCTCAGCGAATCCGCCGGCGACGATCTGGTGCGCATCTTCATTCTGCCGCCCAGTGCGGCGGAACTGGAACGCCGCCTGACCAACCGGGGCCAGGATACGGCCGACGTGATCGCCCACCGCATGGCCAAGGCCAATGACGAGATGAGCCATTGGTCAGAATATGATTATGTGATCGTGAATGAGGATGTGGAGGTCAGCGTGGCCGCCGTGCAGGCCATCCTGACCGCCGAACGGCTGAAGCGCCGCCGTCAGGTGGGCCTGACGGAATTCGTCCGGGCGCTTCAGGTCGGCCAGGGCTGAACCCAGGCGCCCCAGACGGATAACCCCCGCCGGCCTAATCACCGGCGGGGGCCGCACTTTCTTACTTCTTCTCTGCCAGCAGCTTTTCGATCTCATCCATGATCGTGTCCATCCGGCGGATCAGCGCCTGATAGGGGACCGGCGTGGCCAGATCGACACCCGCCTGCTTCAGCAGTTGATAGGGATATTGCGAACCGCCGGCCTTCAGCACGGACAGGTAACGCTCCCGCTCCTTCTCCCCGCCCTTTTCAATCTGCTCCCCGAAATAGGCCGCCGCCGCCATGGAGGTGGCGTACTGGTAGACATAGAAGGGGCGATAGAAATGGTTCACCATCTGCCATTCGGCGCAATAGGCCGGGTCGATCTTCATCACGCCTTCTTTGTCGCCATGATAGCGCTTCAGCAGGTCGCAATAGATCTCGTTCATCTTGCGGCCTGACAGTGCCTCGCCCCGTTCCATGGCGTCATGGGTGGCCAGTTCAAATTCGGCGAACATGGTCTGGCGGAAGAAGGTGCCGCGCATGCTGTCCAATGCATGGCCCAGGAAGAACAGCTTTTCTTCCCGCGTTTTCGCCCGGCTCAGCATGTAATCGGACAGCAGCACCTCGTTGGTGATGGAGGCGACCTCGGCCACGAACAGCGAATAGTCGGAGGTTTCATAGGGCTGGGTGGCATCGGCCAGCTTGGTATGCATCCCATGGCCCCATTCATGGGCAAAGGTCGATACGCTGTCGAAACTGTCCTGATGGTTCAGGAACACGAAGGGATGCACGCCATAGACACCGGTCTGATAGGCACCGGGGCGCTTGGTGTCCGACGGATAGACATGCATCCAGCGGCCCTTCAGTGCCTCATCCAGATTGCGGGCATATTCCTTGCCCAGCGGCTTGGTGGCGGCCAGGGTCAGGGTCTTGGCCTCCTCAATCGGGAACTTGCGGTCCAGCGCCACGATCGGCGGATAGATGTCGTAATAGTTCAGATCGGGCAGGTTCAGCATCTTCTGCCGGATCTTCAGATACCGGTGCAGCGTGGGCAGACCCTTGTTCGCCTCTGCCACCAGGGTGCGGTAAACGCTTTCCGGGATATCGTTGGCGGCCAGGGAGGCGGCGACAGCACTGGGATAGTTGCGCAGCCTGGCCATGGCCACACCGGCCTGGATGCGGTTGGCCAGCAGGCTGCCATCGGTGTTGGTATACTGGCCGAACTTGCCCCAGAACGTATCAAAGGCCAGCTTGCGCACGGCGCGATCCGGGTTTTCCCGCAGCTTGGAATAGCCCACCTGATTGACCTTCACCGTGGACCCGTCAGGCAGGGTGACCGTCGGCCAGTCAATGTCGGAACTGGTCAGCAGCTGATAGGTGGAGCCGGCATTGTACATGGCAGGGCCCACGGCGGCCAGGGCGGCCTCTGTCTCATGGCTCAGCGTATGGGCCTTCATGCGCAGCGTGTCGCGCAGGCCGAAAGCGTGCTTTTCCAGCCCCTTGTCAGCCGTGATGAAGGCTTCCACCTTGTCGGCCCCCAGTTCCTGGATTTCCGGGTCCATCCAGGCGGTGGCGGCACCGATATCAGCATTCAACTGGCGCACCAGATTGCTGCCCTCCTGGGCCGCATTGTCGCGCGCATCGGTGCTGAACTGGGTGGACATATAGACCGACAGCCGGTTCATGCGCAGCCGGATGGACGACACCTTGTCCAGGGCTGTGCGCAGGCTGGCGGCATCCTTGCCAAGCGTGCCCTGCAGCGCCGCCAGGGCCGGAAGTTCCGCCGCAATGGCCTTGCGCTCCGCGTCCCAGGCGGCGCGATCCTTGTAAAGCGTCGTCAGATCCCAGACATAGCGCTCATCCACCTTGGCCGCTGCGGCGGCGGGGGCCCGCTGCGCCATGGCAAAACCGGCGGGGGCAAAGGCGGCAAACAGGGCGATGGCGGCGGCCCCGGCCAGCCGGGTGCGCAAACGGGTATTATGGTGCATCGGATTGCTCTTTGTTTTGGTTGTTGGCAGTCAAGGCTGAACGAAAAGCGGGGCCGCGTTTGCCCGTGGCCCCTTGATGGTTTCAGGCGTTGGCACCGTGCGGGGGCAGCGCCCTGGCGCGACGCAGCAGTAAAATCTGGCGGGTGAAAACAGTGCCCATGGCCAGCGCGAACAGGCTGTCCGATAACAGGCCAAATCCATGCTCATCCGGGCTTTCCAGCCCCAGATGCCGGGCCCCCTGTTTCACCACGATCAGGCCGACGATGAACAACAGGCCCGTGAGGGTCAGCCGCGACATCGGGTGGCCGGTTTCCGGGTCGCGGAACAGGTGGACATGCCGGACGGCGTAAATGCCGCAACCGATTCCAGCCAGCAGTGCCGCGAAAATCGCCAACCCGCCCAACCCGCTGACATGCGGGCCGATCATGGCATGGCCGTAGACATAGAAGCCAACGGCAAGCAGCAGCAACCCCAGAACCAGGAAGGTGGTCCAGCCCCGCACCCGGCGGGCACTGCGGGTGCGGCGGGTCAGCAGCAGGATGGCCAATCCGATGGCCAGATAGGGAATGAACGGCTTAAGCTCCATGTCATATCACTCCGCTTGGTCACGATCCTGGATATCGCGCGCCATTGGAAGTACCAAGTAAACAGTTTGCAACAGCCGACCCGATGGGCCGTTTCCGCCATGCCATTGATCCGTGCCGCCGCCGCCGCGAAGCTGAACCTTTATCTCCATGTGCTGGGGCGCAATGCCGATGGCTATCACCGGCTGGACAGTCTGGTGACCTTTGCCAGCGTGCATGATGTGGTGGAGGTGGCACCATCGGGCTATTTCAGCCTTTCCATCCAGGGGCCATTTGCCCTGCCCCTGTTGATGGAGGATACGGACCAGAATCTGGTCACGCGCGCGGTAAAGGCGCTGGCCACTGAACTGGGCCGCGCGCCCGATGTGGCGGTGACGCTGGTGAAGAATCTGCCTGTGGCATCGGGCATCGGCGGGGGGTCTGCCGATGCCGCCGCCGCCCTGCGCGCCGTTGCCGCCCTGTGGGAACTGCCCGACGATCATCCGGCCCTGGCGACGGTTGCCCCCAAACTGGGGGCCGATGTGCCGGTCTGCCTTGCCGGGCGCAGCGCCTATTTCGCCGGAACCGGCACGCTGCTGACCCCGGCACCCGACCTGCCGGAAGGCTGGGTGGTGCTGGTCAATCCCGGCACCGGCCTGCATACAGCCAAGGTGTTCGGGGCCAGAACCGGTGCCTATTCCAATGCCGACCGGCTGGACCCGATGCCGGCGGATATGGTTGAACTGGCCCGGGCGTTACAGCAACGCCGCAACGACCTGACCCTGGCCGCGCAAAGCCTGTGCCCGGTGGTGGCAGAGGTGCTGGCAGCCCTGGATGCCACGCCGGGCAGCCTGCTGGCCCGCATGTCGGGCAGCGGGGCCACCTGCTTCGGGCTTTATGCCGATGCGGAATCCGCCGTGCTGGCCGCCCAGTTGATCGCCCGTGCCCGCCCGCAATGGTGGGTGCAGGCGGCGGGTCTGGTGAATGATATTTCTGGCGTGCAGGTGGTGGAAGCCTGATCCTGCCCCGCCCTTTCAACCCCGGAGGTGCCTGCCATGGCCCGTATTGATGAAAGCCGCCCCTTCCTGCCGGTGAATATCGCCGTGCTGACCGTATCGGACACGCGCGATCTGGCCAGCGACAAATCCGGCGACACGCTGGCGGAACGCCTGACCGGCGACGGCCATCATCTGGCCGCCCGCGCCATTGTGCGTGATGATGTGCGCGCCATCGTCGATCAATTGCGCGTCTGGATCGCCGATCCGCAGATTGATGTCGTCATCTCCACCGGTGGTACCGGGCTGACCGGGCGGGACGTGACGCCGGAGGCCTTTGAAAGCCTGTTCGAAAAGAAGATCGACGGCTTCGGGGAGCTGTTTCGCTGGCTGTCTTACGAGAAGATCGGCACCTCCACCCTGCAATCGCGGGCCACGGGCGGCGTTGCCGGCGGCACCTACATGTTCGCCCTGCCCGGCAGCCCCAGCGCCTGCCGCGACGGTTGGGACCAGATATTGAAATGGCAGTTGGACAACCGGCATCGTCCCTGCAACCTTGTGGAGTTGATGCCGCGCCTGACAGAGCGTTGAAAGCGGGGGAGCCTGTGGCAAAATCGGGCAAGCGGCGGCCACCGCCATTGAAGGGGCCGCTGAAAACGGGTAACGATTCCGCGCTCGCGGGTGATCCCCTGGCCGGGGAACCGGAGACGGGGTATCAGACGCAACACGATCAAGTCTGGGCGCAGGAGATTACTGGAATGACGCGGACCTTCATCTCGATGGCGAAGACGGGCGGGCAGGGCAAGACCCTGACGGCCCAGATGCTTGTGCTGCAGCACGAGTTGAAGGGTGTGCCCGTCAAGCTCGCCGCCGCCGACAGCGACATCCTGAACAATCGGTCCAAGTTCGGACGCCTGTTCCATCATGTGAAGGAACTGGGAATCGGTGAAGACCTGACCAAGGTCAAAAGCTCCACCGACCCGAATCTGGCGATCAAATATTGGGACGAATTCGGCCGTACCGTGCTGGATGGCGGCTATATCATCGATGTCGGTGCCAATGTCGCCGCCGAACTGTTCGCCTGGGCGGAGGCGCGGAACGCCGGTTCCCTGCTGCGCCGCCGCAACTCCCCGCCCATCGATCTGGTGGTGACCACCAAGGCCGAAGGGCAGGCGATTGAGGATGCGCGCGCCCTGATCCAGTACAGCTTCGACAAGAATGAGTGGCTGCCTGTCGGTCGCCGCTATGTCGTGCTGAACGAGGTGGCCGGCGGCTTCGGTGCCTATGAAAATGACAGCGCCTTCAAGCGTTTGAAGGCCTTCCAGAACATGGGCGTCCATATCGTCACCATGAAGCGCTGCGAAAGCGATATCTGGAACCTGCTGGAACGCGAACTGATCTCCGTCCGCGACGCGCTGAAGCTGACCGAAAATGATCTGGAAAAGCGTTTCGGCATTGATGTCTGGACCGGCCATGGCGGCCTGACCGACCTGAAGAGCTGGGCCGACGAGACCCTGGCCGCGTTCGAGCGGGTGGGCCTGGTGCCGGTGCGCGACAGCGTGCATGGCGGCTCGCCGGTTGAGGCTGTCGGTGCCGGCTGCGTGTAACTTCGTGTTCCCTCAGGTGCCGGGCGCCCGCACCTGCGGGCTTGGCTTGCGGCGCATGTGCGCCGGGCTGGCGGTCGCCAGCCTCCAACCTGCCAAAGGCCCAGCCTTCGGCAGGTTGGTATAATATCCCCCCTGTTCTGCAGGGTTAAGACAAGGGAGCGTGCCGGGTGGTCCGTTTCGAGAATGTGGGATTGCGCTACGGCAATGGGCCGGAGGTGTTGCGCGACCTCAGCTTTGAGCTGGCCCCCGGTTCCTTCCAGTTCCTGACCGGCCCCACCGGGGCCGGTAAATCCAGCCTGCTGAAGCTGCTCTATTTGTCGGAACGCCCATCGCGCGGGCTGATCACCCTGTTCGGTGAACAGCTGTCCAAGGTGCCGCGCGCCAAGCTGCCGGATTTGCGGCGGCGCATCGGCGTGGTGTTCCAGGATTTCCGCCTGCTGGACCATATGACCGTATTCGACAATGTGGCGCTGCCGCTGCGGATTGCCGGGCATGGGGAAAAGCATGTGCGCGAAGGCGTGGGCGACCTGCTGGCCTGGGTCGGGCTGGCCGACAAGCTGCACGCATTGCCCCCCACCCTGTCGGGCGGGCAGAAACAGCTGGTGGCCATCGCACGCGCCGTGATCAACAGCCCGCAATTGATCGTGGCGGATGAGCCGACCGGCAATATCGACCGCGACATGTCGCTGAAAATCATGCGCCTGTTCATCGAACTGAACAAGCAGGGCACCACGGTGGTTGTCGCCACCCACGATTGGGGCCTGATCGACCGCATGAAACGCCCCATGCTGGAACTGTTCGAGGGCAAGCTGGCGGAAGCCTCCTGGTGGCTGAAACCCGGCGAACCGCTGGAACCGGCCCCGGTTTGAGGGGGGGGGCTTGTGTTCAAACACCTCTCAACGGCCCTTATATAGCTGCATCCTTGCCCCCTTGAATGCTTCCCCGCTTTCGCGGGGAAGGCAACAGAGGCACTGAACCTTGCAGTCCATGAACTGAATCGGGGCGGCTTTTCCGTCGCCGCCCACCATCTCCAAGGACACCCCCCATGCGTCTCGTCCGGCTGATCGCCAATCTGGGCTATGGCAGCCAGCGCGATGTGAAAATGCTGTTGCGCGATGGCCGTGTCACCCGGCGCGACGGCACGGCGCTGTCCGCCGATGACAAGGCCGAGCATGCCGATATCCTGATCGACGCGGAACCGCTGGACCCGCCCCAGGGCACGGTGCTGATGCTGCACAAGCCGGCAGGATATACTTGTTCCACCAGCGATCCGGGCCGCGTGGTCTATGAATTGTTGCCGGAGCGGTTTGAATATCGCAACCCGATCATCGCCCCGGTGGGCAGGCTGGACCGGGACACGACCGGCCTGTTGCTGCTGACCGATGACGGGCAGTTGTTACACCGCATCATCTCGCCCAAGGCCAATGTGCCCAAGGTGTATGAGGCGGAACTGGCCCGCCCCCTGACGGGGGAGGAGGAGGCGGTATTCGCCAGTGGCACGCTGTTGCTGAAATCAGAAAAAACGCCCCTGCTGCCGGCGACCCTTGAGGTGCTGGGCGAAAAGCGGGCGCGGTTGACCATTCACGAAGGGCGTTACCACCAGATCCGCCGCATGTTCGCCGCCGTCGGCAACCATGTGGAAAGCCTGCACCGCCACGCCGTTGGCGGGCTGGTTCTGGGCGATCTGGCTGAAGGCGAATGGCGCGAACTGACGGCGGATGAGGTAACGAAAATCTTCGCCGCCTCATCCCCGGTCATCCCGGAATAACGGCCCTACTTCGCCCCGTTGGCGCCACTTTCGATGGCTTTTCCGGCGCTTTTGATATCCTTGCCCACACCTTCCACGGTATTGCAGCCGGAAAGGGAAAGGGCGGCGATGGTCAGAGATGCGAAGAGAATGACGCGCTTCATGTGGCTTATCCAGCTCGATAAGACTATTCCTGTGGCAGAATGATTACCACGAAGTCCAAGCCTATGTCCAAAGTGCCAAAAGTAAGGGTCGATCAGGCTTTGGTCGATCGCGGATTGGCCGAAAGCCGGTCCAAGGCCCAGGCCCTGATCCTGGCCGGGCTGGTCTATGCCAACACGCGCCGTATCGACAAGGCCGGCGATCAGGTGCCCGAAGATCAGGCGCTGCATGTCAAGGGCCAGGACCATCCCTGGGTCAGCCGGGGCGGGCTGAAACTGGTGAAGGGGCTGGATCAGTTCGGTATCGATCCAACCGGCATGGTGGCCATGGATGTCGGCGCCTCGACCGGCGGCTTCACCGACGTGCTGCTGACGCGCGGGGCGGCCAAGGTCTATGCGGTGGATGTCGGCCATGGCCAACTGGCCTGGAAGCTGCGCGAGGATGCCCGCGTGGTGGTGATGGAGAAAACCAACGCCCGCCATTTGACCGCCGAACAGATACCCGACCCGCTGGATATCGTCGTCTGTGATGCCAGCTTCATCGGGCTGGAAACCGTGCTGCCGGCGGCGATGGCGCTGACGCGGCCCGGTTCCTTTCTGGTTGCCCTGATCAAACCGCAGTTTGAGGTGGGTAAGGGCCGCGTCGGCAAAGGCGGGGTGGTGCGGGAGCCGGAACTGCATCAGGAAGTCTGCGACCGGATCAGCGCCTGGCTGGCCGTCCAACCCGGCTGGACCGTGCTGGGCATCGCCGAAAGCCCGATCACCGGGCCGGAGGGCAACAAGGAATTCCTGATCGGCGGTCGGCGCGACAGCTGAGGACGCGGGCTTTCCGCTTTGCCCCGCAGCACCCGCCCGTCTATCATCCGGCCACCATGAACGATTTCCTCCCCGATCCGGCCCCCGCCGCCCCGCGCCCCGGCAGCAACCTGCCCGAACTTTCCGTCAGCGACCTGTCGCGCGCCCTGAAGCGCACGGTAGAGGAAGCGTTCGGCTATGTCCGGGTACGCGGGGAGATCAGCCAGCCCAAGCGCCACACATCCGGTCACCTGTACCTGCGGCTGAAGGATGATGGCGCGGTGATCGAGGCTGTCTGCTGGAAAGGCGTGGTTTCCCGGCTGGCCATCCGCCCGGAAGAGGGGATGGAGGTGATCTGCACCGGCAAGCTGACCACATATCCCGGTCGCAGCCAGTATCAGCTGGTCATCGACAGCATGGATCTGGCGGGCGAAGGCGCCCTGCTGAAAATGCTGGAGGAGCGCAAGCGCCGGCTGGCCGCCGAGGGTCTGTTCGCACCGGAGCGTAAAAAGCCCCTGCCCTTCCTGCCCCACACCATCGGTGTCATCACCAGCCCCACCGGGGCCGTCATCCGCGATATCCTGCACCGGCTGGCCGATCGTTTTCCGCGTCACGTCCTGCTCTGGCCGGTGGCGGTGCAGGGCGACGGGGCTGCGGCCCAGGTGGCCCGCGCCATTCAGGGCTTCAACAGCCTGGAACCGGGCGGGCGGGTGCCCCGGCCCGATCTGCTGATCGTGGCGCGCGGTGGCGGCAGCCTGGAAGATCTGATGGCCTTTAACGAGGAAATCGTGGTGCGGGCGGCAGCCGCCAGCCAGATCCCGCTGATTTCCGCCGTCGGGCATGAAACCGACACCACCCTGATCGATTTCGCCGCCGACCGCCGGGCCCCCACCCCCACCGCCGCCGCCGAAATGGCCGTGCCGGTGCGCAGCGAATTGCTGGCCCAGGTGCTGGATGACAGCCGCCGTCTGCATGGCTGCATGAGCCGGGGGCTGGAACTGCGCCGGCAGCATGTGGCCGGGCTGGCGCGCGGGCTGGGTGATCCCCAGGCCCTGCTGGAAGGG
>Ga0066602_10001144_pt1 | contig 18615 bp, 18 predicted proteins | sample Higcelweek5metaG_FD_59481 | JGI IMG/M metagenome (GOLD analysis project Ga0066602, IMG submission 59481) | Freshwater pond sediment microbial communities from the University of Edinburgh, under environmental carbon perturbations - High... | ecosystem: Environmental > Aquatic > Freshwater > Pond...
ACCTTGGCATTGGCATAGGCCGTCACCGATTCCGGCGCGCCATAGGGGGACAGGCCGGCGATCAGGATAGCGCCGGGCTGCAACAGCGCCAGTTCATCCACATCGCCTTCGCCCGCGGTCAGCGGGCGCTGAACCTTCAGCACGATATCGGCACCGGTCAGGGTGGCGCCGATATCCGGGGTGATCCTGGCCCCGGCCAGCGCGAAAGCATCATCGGTGATGGCGGAACCAAGGCCGGCGCCGGTTTCCACCACCACCTCGAACCCCAGCCCGATATATTTGCGTACCGTCTCCGGCGTGGCCGCGACGCGCGTTTCATGCGCGCGGCGTTCCTTCGGTATGGCGATCTTCATTGCGATCCGATTCCCCCTCTGGCTTCAGTGACGCCCGGCGTGGCCGGAACCCCGAGACGGTTGGCCCGCCTGCGACATGATCGGTCCCGGCCGGATTTGTTTTGCATCGGCACGATGCCTTATCCGGTAATCTTTGTGAAGCATCGCAAGGCCGGAACGCATCATCAGGTCGGCAGAACGGATGGGTGAAAATGCTCATGTTTCAAAACCATTCGTCCTTCGGTCGCCTGTCGCAGTGGACAAGGCCGATCCATGAAAATTCAGGATTTTCGCCAAATTTCATTGTTCCACCGGTGTCATGTGTAATTTTACTGCCTGGGCAGGGGATGGCGGCAGGGCCTTCCGCTATGCGGTAGGGTGGAACCCGCCCCGCGCCAGACTGGTTGCTGCGACGCCGAAGACTGGACCGTCAGGGGTGTTCCGGCGCAGATTGGCACCCAAGGAATCAGCAAGGGTGATCATAGCATGAGCGACGCGACCAACACGGACAAGCACCCGGTGGCCGAGGCCGCCCGCAGCCTGTTCAAGGAACTGACCGATGCGGGCAAACCGGTGGTGGGCACCGGCATGGGCGAAGGCCACATCTATCTGCGGGTGGCAGGACCAGACCATGGCGCCCCGGCGGAATATCGGGGCTACCCTGTGGTGGTGCTGACGGACGAGGGCATCAAGCGTTGATGCCCAGCCCTTGACGGGCCGATATATCCGCCGCACCCTCAAACATGTGTTTAAAAATAAGCATGGGAGAGGAAACGGATGCGCGCGCTGTTGTGCAAGGAATATGGGCCCCCGTCAGGCTTGAGCATCGAACCCGTTCAGCCCCTGCCGCTGGGGCCGGGGCAGGTGCGGATCGCTGTGCATGCGGCGGCGATGAATTTCGCTGACACGCTGATGATCGAGGGGAAATACCAGGACAAGGCCCCCTTCCCCTTCAGCCCCGGCCTGGAATGCGCAGGCGAGGTGGTGGAGGTCGCAGCCGATGTGACCGATCTGCTGCCCGGTCAACGGGTCATGGCGCTGGCTGCCCACGGGGCCTTTCGCAGCGAAACGGTGGCCGATGCCAGCCTGACACTGCCCTTACCCGAAGGCATGGATTTTCACAGTGCTGCGGCCTTCCCCGTCGCCTACGGCACCTCGCACCTGGCGCTGACGGTGCGGGCCGCGCTGAAGCCGGGGGAAACCCTGCTGGTGCTGGGGGCCGCCGGGGGCGTGGGGCTGACAGCGGTGGAGATCGGCAAGGCGCTGGGCGCACGGGTGATCGCCGCCGCTTCCTCAGAAGAAAAACTGGCCCTGGCCAAGGCGCATGGCGCCGATGAGCTGGTGAATTACGCCACCGACGATCTGCGCACCCGGATCAAGGAACTGGCACCCAAGGGCGTGGATGTCGTTTACGATCCGGTGGGGGGCGACCTGTTCGATACCGCCCTGCGCTGCCTGGGCTGGGGCGGGCGCATCGTCACCATCGGCTTCGCGTCCGGTCGCATCCCGCAGGTGCCCACCAATATCCTGCTGGTGAAGAACTGCGCGGTGCTGGGCCTGTTCTGGGGGGCCTACCGCCTTCATGACCGCAGCACCCTGACCGACAGCCTGCACGCCCTGCTGGCGATGTGGGAAGCAGGCAAGTTGCACCCCCATATCAGCCATCTGCTGCCGCTGGAGGAATATGAGGCCGCCTTTGCCCTGCTGTCGGGCCGGCAATCCACCGGCAAGGTGGTGATGACGATCGGGTAAAAAAACAACCGCCGCACCGGTTGCCCGGTGCGGCGGTCAAAAGAACCCCGAAGCGGGATCGTTACTTACTGGATCGATTCGCCATGCAGGGCGATATCCAAGCCGTCACGCTCGGCATCTTCGTCCACCCGCAGACCGATGGTGAACTTGATGGCGTACAGGATGACGGCAGTCGCCACACCGGACCAGGCCAGGGTGATCAGCACGCTGTAGATCTGGGTCCAGACCTGACCGATATTGCCTTCCAGGGCACCAGCAGTGCCACCGATGGCGGCCTTGGCGAACACCCCGGTCAGCACCGCGCCGACGATACCGCCAACGCCATGCACACCCCAGACATCCAGGCTGTCATCATATTTCAGCGCGTGCTTGATGGTGGTCGAAGCGAAGTAGCAGAGGACGCCAGCGGCCAGACCGATACCCAGCGCCCCGTCGATACCGACGAAGCCGGCGGCGGGCGTGATGGCGACCAGACCGGCAACCGCACCGGAAATGATGCCCAGGATGGAGGGCTTGCCCTTCACACCCCATTCCACGAACATCCAGGCCAGGGCGGCGGTGGCAGCGGCGACCTGGGTTACCAGCATGGCCATGCCCGCACGGCCATCGGCAGCCACGGCGGAGCCGGCATTAAAGCCGAACCAGCCAACCCACAGCATGGAAGCGCCGATCAACGACAGAACCAGGTTGTGCGGCTTCATGTCCGACGTGCCATAGCCCTTGCGCTTGCCCAGCACGATACAGGCGACCAGACCGGCAATACCGGCATTGATGTGCACCACGGTGCCGCCGGCATAATCCAGCACACCGTCACCCATCAGGAAACCGCCGCCCCACACCCAATGGGTGACGGGGGAGTAAACGATCAGCGACCACAGCACCGCAAACAGCAGCAGGGCCGAGAACTTCATCCGGTCGGCAAAGGCACCGGTGAACAGCGCAGGAGTGATGATGGCAAACGTCATCTGGAAGGTGATGAACACCGATTCCGGGATGGTGCCACTCAGGCTGCCCACTTCCAGGCCGGCCAGGAAGGCGCGGCTGAGATCGCCGACATAGGCATTGCCGGGACCGAAGGCCAGGCTGAAACCAACAACAACCCAAAGCACGGAAATCACGCAGCAGATGGCGAAAGACTGCATCACCATCGCCAGGACATTGGGCTTGCGCACCATGCCGCCATAGAACAGCGCCAGACCCGGAATGGTCATGAACAGGACCAGTGCCGTGGAGGTCAGCAGCCAAGCCGTGTTACCGCTGTCCAGGGTCGGTGTCGGGGCCGCGTCCTGAGCGAGGGCCACGCCCGGCATCATTGCCAGGCACGCCGCGAGAAGGAGTTTATTCAAACGATTCATGTGGCTCCCCATTCTTGTGGGCACGGGGCCGACCGGCCGCCGCACACGCCGCCCCCTGCTTATTCAAAGTCCGTGCCGCACGGCAAAGCGGCGGAATCCCTTGCGTGCTACCCCCGATGTATTCCTGTGCAGGCAGCATGAAACAGCCCGAAAAGCTCCCATTTGCACAAAAAATAGGCTGAATTTCCTGCCACAAAAATGTCGGAAACTCCTTGTTTTCCGGGGTGGGGGCCCCTGCACCAGGGTCAGCCGTGAGAGTGATTCACCATCGTAACGGCCATTGCCCATAAATTAGGCACACATACAGGGGCATTTTCGATCAATTCCAGCCATGCCCTTGGCGGATGACATATTGCTCAAGCCATGCAACCGGCCATGGAAGGCGGAACCGATCTGTGCCAGCATCCGTTCCGGCAGGTGGCGGCCTTTTCACCGGCAGGAGAAGAAGGCGCCGTCGCCGATCGGAGGCGTACCCTCGAAGGGAGGATAAAAATGGTCAACAGCCAGACAGAACAGCGCCTCGACCAGGAACTGCGTCAGGCCCCGCGCAACGCGCTGGCCCTGGTGCTGGCCGGCGGCCGCGGCAGCCGGCTGAAACAGCTGACCGACCGCCGGGCCAAGCCGGCGGTGCATTTCGGCGGCAAGTTCCGCATCATTGATTTCGCGCTGTCCAACTGCATCAATTCCGGCTTCCGCCGCATTTCCGTGCTGACACAGTACAAGTCCCATTCCCTGCTGCGGCATCTGCAGCGCGGCTGGAATTTCCTGCGCGGGGAGATCGGGGAATTCATCGATCTGCTGCCGGCACAGCAGCGCATTGATGAGACCAGCTGGTACCAGGGCACGGCCGATGCCGTTTACCAGAACCTGGACATTCTGCGCAGCCACGAGGCCGAATGGGTGCTGATCCTGGCCGGCGACCATATCTACAAGATGGATTACGCCAACATGCTGGCCAGCCACATCCGCACCGGTGCGGATGTGACGGTGGGCTGCATTGAGGTGCCGCGCGCGCAGGCCAGCGGGTTCGGCGTGATGGCGATTGACGATACCAACCGCATCACCAGCTTTCTGGAAAAGCCGGCAGACCCGCCGCCCATGCCCGGCAAGCCCGATACCTCGCTGGCCAGCATGGGCATCTATATCTTCAATGCCGAGTTCCTTTATGAACATCTGGAACGCGACGCCGGCGAACAGACTTCCTCGCGCGATTTCGGCAAGGACATCATCCCCTTCCTGATCGACAAGGCCAAGGTGATGGCCCACCATTTCAGCGAAAGCTGTGTGCGCAACCGCGCCCAGCCGGGGGAGGCCTATTGGCGCGACGTGGGCACGGTGGATGCCTATTGGGAGGCCAACCTGGACCTCTGCCACGTCTCCCCCTCGCTGGATATCTATGATCCCAGCTGGCCGATCTTCACCTATCAGGAACAGCTGCCGCCGGCGAAATTCGTCTTTGATGATGATGACCGGCGCGGCATGGCGGTGGACAGCATGGTCTCCGCCGGCTGCATCCTGTCCGGTTCCGTCGTCCGCCGCTCCCTGCTGTTCAACAAGGTGCGCATCCATTCCTATTGCGAGCTGAACGACGCGGTGATCCTGCCGGAGGTGGAGATCAACCGGAATGTGCGGCTGACCAGGGTGGTGGTGGATCGCGGCTGCGTCATCCCCGCCGGCCTGGTGGTGGGGGAGAATGCGGAGGAGGATGCACGCCGCTTCTATCGCAGCGAACAGGGTGTGGTATTGATTACCCAAGCCATGCTGAAAAAGCTGGAAAGCTGATCAGGATGGGAGGCGGTGGCCCGGCCCATCGCCTCCCCCTGGCGTGGGAGGGACGTGATGAAGACCTATCCGGGTCATTTCGTGCTGGACCCGATGGGCCGGCGGGTTCCCCTGCAGGGGGAAGAGGGTTTTGCCGCCATGCGCACGGCGGGCCGGGTTGCCGCCGCCTGCCTGGACCATCTCACCCTTTTCGTGCAACCGGGTGTCAGCACCGGGGCGCTGGACCGTATTGCCGATACCTTCATGCGCGACCATGGGGCCATTCCTGCCACGCTGGGCTATCACGGCTATCCTAAATCCTGCTGCATCTCCCCCAACCATGTTGTCAACCATGGCGTGCCGGATGACCAGGTGCTGCTGAAGGATGGCGATATCGTCAATATCGATGTCACCGCCATTGTGGATGGCTGGTATGGCGATACCAGCCGCATGTATCTGGTCGGGACGGTGAACCCGCGCGCCGCCCATCTGGTCCGCACCACCTATGATGCCACCATGGCCGGCATCGGGCAGGTGGCGCCGGGCAAACATCTGGGCGATGTCGGCCATGTGATCGACCGCATGGCCCGCGCCGTGGGCTATTCCAGCGTGCGCGATTATGTGGGGCATGGCATCGGTCGGGTTTTCCATGATGCACCGGATGTGATGCATTGGGGCAAGCCGGGACGCGGCATGAAGCTGGTGCCCGGCATGATCTTCACTGTGGAGCCGATGCTGAACCAGGGTGGCCCCGGCCTGCGCCAACTGGAAGATGGCTGGACCAACATCACCCGCGACCTCTCGCTCTCCGCCCAGTTTGAACATACGGTGGGGGTGACGGCGGACGGGGTGGAGATTTTCACCCTGTCACCCGCCGGGCTGGATTGCCCGGTAGAGGCGATCAATCCGCTATCCCGATAATACAACCCGTTTCACAGGCTGTCGGAACCATCATGCGCGTTCTTTTCGTCACGTCGGAATGTCTGCCCTATGTGAAGACCGGGGGTCTGGGGGATGTCGCCGGCGCCTTGCCGGCGGCCCTGCGGGCCGAAGGGGCAGATGTGCGGCTGCTGTTGCCGGGCTATCCGGGCGTGCTGGAAAAGCTGGAAAATGTGAAGCCGCTGCGCGACCTGCGCGGCATGCCGGGCCTGACCTCCCAGGCGCCGGCCCGGTTGCTGTCGGGGCGCGGGGTGGATGGCAGCACGGTGTATGCGCTGGATGTGCCCTCCTTCTTCGGGCGCAAGGGCAACCCCTATCTGGGGCCCGACGGCAAGGATTGGAGCGACAATCACCTGCGCTTTGCCGCCCTGGGCCGCACGGCAGCGCTGATCGGGCTGGATGGCGATGGCGGGCGCGGGCGTGCCGGCTGGAAGCCCGAGGTGGTGCACGGGCATGACTGGCAGGCGGGACTGGCCTCTGCCTATCTGCGCCATCCGCTCTGGCCCTTTGGCGATGCCAGGCGCCCCGGCACCGTGTTCACCATCCACAACATGGCCTTCCAGGGCCTGTATACGCCCGATCTGCTGCCCACGCTGGGCATCCCCTGGGACAGCTACACCCCCAACGGGCTGGAATTCCATTCCCAGCTCAGTTTCCTGAAAGCCGGCCTGGTCTATTCCGACCGGCTCACCACCGTCAGCCCGACCTACGCCACCGAGATTCAGGGGGAAACCATGGGGTTCGGGCTGGACGGGCTGTTGCGCGCCCGTGCCGCCGCCCTGGAGGGCATTCTGAACGGCATCGATACCGATGCCTGGGACAGCCGGCGCGACCCGCTGCTGGTCAGCCCCTATGATGCCGACCAGTTGGGGGCAAAGATCCCCAACAAGGCGGAATTGCAGCGGATTTTCGGGCTGGCGCCCGACCTGCACGCCCCCCTGTTCGGTATTGTCAGCCGCCTGACAGACCAGAAGGGCATCGATCTGGTGGTCGAGGCCCTGCCCTATCTGGTGGAAAAGGGTGCGCAGCTGGTGGTGCTGGGCACCGGCAGCGCCGGACTGGAACAGGCGCTGGCCGGGGCCGCCCGCCGCTTCCCCGGTCGGGTGGGGCTGGTGCTGGGCTATGATGAGGCGCTGTCGCACCGGCTGCAGGCCGGCGTGGATGTGCTGATGGTGCCGTCCCGGTTTGAACCCTGCGGCCTGACCCAGATGTATGCGCTGCGCTATGGCAGCCTGCCGCTGGTGGCCCATGTCGGCGGGCTGGCCGATACGGTGACGGATGTGACGGAGGACAGCCTGGCCGCCGGCACCGCCACCGGCTTCAGCTTCGCCCCCGTCACCGTGGCCGCCATGCTGCCCGCCATCGACCGGGCGCTGACCCTGTACCACCGCAGCGACCTGTGGCGGCAGGTGCAGCGTAACGCCATGGGCCGCGACGTCTCCTGGGCGGCATCGGCCCGCAATTATGTCGCAACATACAGGGCGGCGATGGAGGAGGCGGGAAGGTAACCTGCCTTGAAGCCTGCCGCGCCATATGTCATCTTTTAATGCGACAGTTGACATATGATGTTGGGGGCCTTTCCATGTCCACCATCCTTGCAACCAATGATGGTAATGAGATCATGCGCACCGGCCTGCTGCTGGGCGGTCGCAAGGTGCTGAAACAGCTTCCGGCGACGGAGCTGGAGGCGCATGACCTGATCCAGCGGGGATTGCCGGGGCAGGCCCTGAACCATCTGGTTGATCATCTGCTGGTGATCAAAGGATCGCGTTCCTTTGAACATGCCTTCGGGCTCAGCCTGCGTACCTATCAGCGCCGCAAGGCGGAGCCGGCCAAGCAACTGGATATCGACCAGAGCAGCCGGACATGGCGCTTTGCCAAGATTCTGGCCAAGGCGACGGAGATTTTCGGCGGCCAGGAACGCGCCGAACAATGGCTGGATGCCCCTGCCACGGCGCTGGATCGCCGCAAGCCCATCGACCTGCTGACCACACATGAAGGGGTGGGGTTGGTGGAAGCGCTGCTGACCCGGCTGGAATACGGGGTCTATACGTGACGCCCCTGCCTGGCCCGCTGGGTCAGGGGCAGGTGGTGGGGTGGCGGATCGACACGGCGCATCATGCCGATGACTGGGACAGCGGCGAAGGTGCCTTCCGCGTCGGCGGACGCTGGAACAGCCGCAATTGCCGCACCGTCTATTGCGCCATCGACCCCGCCACCGCGATTGCGGAAGTGGCCGTGCATAAGGGTTTCGATACGCTGGACGCCGTACCCCATGTGCTGACGGCGCTGCGGGTGTTGAACCCGGCTGATCTGCATGTGGTGCCACCGGAGGCGGTGCCCAACCCCAACTGGCTGCACCCCGGCACCCCCAGCCACGGACAACAGGCATTTGGCGACGCGCTGCTGCGCGACCACGCCTTCATCCTGATCCCCAGCGTGGTGTCCAGCCATAGCTGGAACCTGATCTTCGCCCCTGAACGGGCCGCCAGCCGCTATGTCCGCCTGTTGCAGGAAAGGCTGGCCATCGATCCACGCCTGAACCCGGTGCGGTTTTAACAAAACGCCCCGCCGAAAATATCGGCGGGGCGTCACAGCGCACCCCCGACACCGGAAACCGGTACCAGGAGCGCCAATCAGTCGGCCCTGCGACCGTTGTCCTTCGAGGATTACTCCTCGTCGCCTTCCTCGGCGTCGGCTTCGATCTGGTCGGCCAGATCGCGCAACATGTCGGCCACGTCTTCGTGGCTGGTCTCTTCAACGGCCTGGTTCACCGCCGCTTCGATCATGGCGATCGCCACATAACCGGAAAGCGCACCACCTTCCTTCATGGCCGCTTCAAGATGCTTCTCGGCCAGGTCGAGCGCCTTGTCGAAAAGCTGCTCGGCGGCGCTGGTGTTGGTCGGTTCGGACATGGATGGACCCCTTCCGGGATTAGAGATTACCGGTAAGCCCCCTTCTAACATCCTTTGCCGCGTCCTGCTTGCCGAAAACTCGGTCACCACCTATGCCCAAGCGGGGCATACCCCCCGACGTAAGCGGGCTTGACCCGGAGAGTGCCTGCCTCTATGCGCGGTGGGATGACGATGATCGATCTGAACCTGTTGCGCGACCCGGCCCGCTTCCGGCACTGGGTACAGGACCATGTGCGCTTTGGCGACCTGGACCCGCTGGGCCATGCCAACAATAATGCCATCAATATCATTATGGAAAATGGCCGGGTGGCACTGTTGGACCGGATGGAAATCCGCCCGTTAATGCCAAACGGCCTGATGGTGATCAAAACCACCCGGACTGAATTCAACGCGGAGGTGCATCGCCCCGCCCGGCTGGATATCGGGGTGGGCATCGGAACGATCGGTACCAGTTCCTACAGCATCATGGCCGGTCTTTTCGTAAACGGAATGAATGCGGCCACACATGAGGCGCGGATGGTGCTGATCGACCGGGAGACGCGCCGCCCCACCCCGCTGCCGCCGGCTGTCTGCGCCATCCTGGCGGACAACATCATTCTATAATTTCGACCTCGAAACGAAAGTCACCCCCATGGCCGCCCCCCGCCGGCACACCAGCAAGCCCCGCCCCAGCCATCGCCCGCCCGCCAAGGTGCGGCAGGAACCGCCCACCCATGGCCCGGTGGAGGTGACGATCACCCGTGTCGGCGGGCGCGGCGACGGTTTGGCGGAATGGCAGGACCACCGGCTTTATGTGCCGCAGACGCTGGCGGGCGACCGGCTGATGGTGAAATTTGGGGAAGCGCGCGCCGATGGCTGGGAGGGCGTCCCCGTCAGCCTGCTGGAGGAAGCGCCGGGCCGGGCCGAGCCCGCCTGCCAGCATTTCGGCAGCTGCGGCGGCTGTGCCGCCCAGCATATGGATGAGGCAACCTATACCGCCTGGAAGCTGGAAATGCTGACCAGCATCCTGGGCCGGGCGGGCTTGCTGGGCGACGATGTAACCCTGCACCCGATGGCGCGCACAGGCCCCGGCGGGCGGCGGCGGGCCAGCCTGGTGGCGGCCCGGCGCGGGCGGCGGACCTGGCTGGGCTTCAACGAGGCGCATTCCCACAAGCTGGTCGATCTGGCCGAATGCGCCGTGCTGGCCCCGCCGCTGGTGGCCCTGTTGAACCCGCTGCGCGACGTGCTGGGGCAAGTTCTGGCCGACGGACAGCAGATCGACGTGTCCCTGACCCTGCTGGATGACGGGGTCGATATGGTGCTGGAGGGGTTGCCGGAACCCGATCTGCGGGTGCTGGAAACCCTGGCGGCCTTTGCCGAATCCGCCGATCTGGCCCGGCTGTGCTGGCGGGCGAAGGAAGGGCGGCCAGCGGAACCGATTGCCATGCGCCGCCGGGGCAGCATCACTTTCGGCCCCGTCTCCCAATCCCCTGCCCCCGGCAGTTTTCTCCAAGCCAGCCCCGCCGGAGAGGCTGCCATCATCGCCGCCGCCCTGACCGGCATCGGGGAGGCAAAAGAGGTGGCCGACCTGTTCGCCGGCAGCGGCACACTAACCTTTCCGCTATCGCAACAATCCCGCGTTCATGCGGTGGAAAGCGATGGTGATGCGGTGGCCGCCTTGCAGGCCGGGGCCCGCATCCGCCCGCCGGGGCAGGTGACGGTGGAACGGCGCGACCTGTTCCGCGATCCGCTGCCCCCCTATGACCTCAACCGTTTCGAAGCCGTATTGTTTGACCCGCCGCGGGCCGGGGCCCAGGCCCAGGCGGCGGAGCTGGCGAAATCAACGGTGCCGGTGCTGGTCGCCGTTTCCTGCAACCCCGCCACCTTCACCCGCGATGCCGCCCTGCTGGCAGAGGGCGGCTATCGGTTGACGGATGTCTGGCCCGTGGACCAGTTCCTCTGGTCCTCGCATCTGGAACTGGTCGGGCGGTTTGTACGGTAAGGGCGGCTGACGCCCTCCTCACGACCCCGTCAACAGCGGCAGGGTGATGCGCATGGAAAGCCCGCCGCCGGCGCGGTTCATGGCTTCCACCTTGCCGCCCACGGCCTCCACATTGCGGCGCACGATCCACAGGCCGATGCCATAATGCGGCATCGGATCAGCCGCCCCGGAATCGGCAGGGCGCTGGGAGAAATAACGCTCGAAAATCCGGTCCAGGCTGGAGGGTTCCACGCCCGGCCCTTCATCCTCCACACAGAATTCCACCTGTTTGGCGCGGCGGCGCAGGGTGACGCGCAGCACCCCGCCGCTGGGGGAGAAGGACAGCGCATTGTCGATGATATTTTCGATGACCGTTTCCAACAGGTCTTCGCCCGCCCGCACGGCAATATCCGGATCCACGCGGGTCAGCAGTTCCACGCCGCGTTCCTCCACCAGCCCGCGATAGCCCTTCAGCACCCGTTCCAGCAGGGCCGACAGGTCCACCCGCTGGCGCGGCGGTTCCAGCAGGTCGGCCGCCGTCTCATCCATGCGCCGGGCGAAGGAGACAAGGCCGTCCAGCTTTTCGACCGAGCCTTCGATCATGTCCAGCGCCCGGCGACCGCGCGGTTCCGTCGCCGGCACCAGCCGCTTCAGCGGTTCCAGCGACTGGCGGATGACGGCGATCGGGGTCTTGAAGGCATGGGCATTGTCCTCCGCCGCGCGGCGCAGGTTGCTGGCGCTGCTGTGCAGGGTGGCGACCAGCCGGTCGAAATCCTCCGCCACCGGGGCCAGTTCGGGCACGGTGTTCTGGTCGGCAAAGCTGCCGGCGGGGCCGCTTTTCTGCACAATGTCGCGGGCCAGATCGCCGAAACGGCGCAGGTTGCGCCAGACCTCCACCAGCAGCAGCATCACCAGGGCCGCCATGGCCAGATAGATCAATGACGCCACCTGCACTTCCGGATTCTGCCAATAGGGCCGGCCGGCACCGGCCCCCAGATAGGCTTCCGCCCGGTGGGAGGTGATGACGGCCCAGCAACCCATCGGCGTGCGCACCGGCGTGATGGAGGTCAGCAGTTCCGAACCGCCGCCGCCCTGGGATACCGGGATGGCCAGCGGATAGTTCCCCGCACAACTGCCGGCCAGCTTGTCCAGCACACCCTGTTCGATCAGCCGGTCACGCTCCAAGTCCAGCAGGTCGGTGGGGATGGCAGGCGCAGCGGCGACATAGAAGAACCCCTCCGCCCCAGCCGGCGGCACCGGGGAGACGATCCCCGCTGAGGCCACCGCCGGCCCCATGGACGGGCTGAGCAGCAGGCGCACGGACGTATTGCTGTCGGCATAGGGTGCCAGCCGCTCCCCCAGCCCGGTCAGGCCACGCTTGTCCAGCCCCGTCAGCAGCGGTTCCAGGGCGCGGGCCACCAGCTGGCCCTGTTGCTGGGCGCTGCGCAGCAGCAGGGATTGTTTTTCGGCATCGGCACTGCGGAACTGTTCATAGATCAGCAGCGGCACGGCCAGAAAAACCAGCAGCACCAGCACCAGCCTTGTCGCCAGCGACCGCCAGAGCCAACGGCCCCGCCCGCCGGGCCATTTACGGGGAAAGGGGGGGGCCACCGCCATCGGACGTTACCGGGCCACCGAAACCGGGACCGCTACCGGCTCCCCGCTCAGTTCCGCCGGGTGGTGGTCCGACCAGCGATAGCCGAAGCCGGGATAATTGCCGATCTCATCAAAATGCGGGTCGGCGGCGCGGAATTTATGCCGGATACGCTTGATGAAGGCGCGCACATTGGCGCGATAACCGGCAGGGCCATAGCCGGCCACGAAATCCTTGCCATGCACCAGATCATAAAGATCGCGGTAGGAGACATCCTCCCCCGCCCGCGTCGCCATCAGCTTGACGATGTTGAACTCGGTCAGGGTCAGATCGATCCGCTGGCCGGCCCAGAAGGCGCGGGCCACATCCAGGCGCAGTTCCAGCGGCCCGCGCCGGAACATCTGGCCCGGTGCCCCGCCATGATCGCCCCCGTTTGCGGCGGATGCGTCTTCGTTCAGCGGCTTGCGCCCCTGTACGATCAGTTGCATCCGCTTCAACAGGATGGGCAGGGAGCGGGATTTTTCGACAAAATCCACCGCCCCGCCGCCCAGCGCCGTCTCCTCATAGATCTGGTCGGACAGCACGGTCAGAAAGATGACCGGGATATCGATATTGCGGGCGCGCAACTGGCGCAGGGTCTCGATCCCGTCCATCCGGGGCATCCGCCAATCCAGCAGGATCAGGTCGGCGCTGCCACCATTGCTGAAATAATCCAGCGCCGTATGGCCCCGGTCGAAGGGCATCACCTCATAGCCTTCATCGGCCAGATTCAGCCCCAGGCTTTCACGGAACAGATCATCATCATCCACCAGGGCCACGCGGGCGATGGGGTTTTCCGTCTGCATGATGGCACCGTCACGGCTGGCTGGCCGCGCCCCCGTGGGGGCCGCCGGCTGGGGCGCGGAAGCGAGCTTGGAGCCAGTCACGGCATTGCTGATCGACATCGGGGCCTACTCCCGTGCTGTTGAGATCGTAAGAAAGGGTGCGGAAGCTGCGGCTGGTCATTTCCATGAACAGGTGCAGCCGTAAGACGCACCGTCCCTCCGCGTAATGAAGGGTGCGCGATGGGGGGCTTTCCTCCACCCGGCCCGGCTGGCCCAGCGCCGCCTCCGTCTGCTCCTCCGTCAGGCCGATCAGCCGGTCGGGGTTGAAGGCGGGGCGGGCGGGTTCCGGGGCCAATGAAGCCGGCGGGGCGGGCGGCAGGGCCGCAACCTGCGGCACGCTGTCGGCTGGCACAGAGGGGGGTTTGGTCGCCGGCTTGCCAACCGGCGGTTTCGGCTTGGGCCTGGGCACCGGGGTGGCGGGCACCAGCGGCTGGGGGGCGGCAACGGGCTGGCTGGGTTTGGGTGCCGGTGTTGGAACCGGGTCCGGGTTTAGGGAGGCACAGGCGGTTAGCAGCAGGGCCAGCAGCGCCACCGGCAGGGCATGCCCCGTTTGCCTGCCCCCACATATCCAGGCCGCGCCCGACATGATCCACCCTTTCCATCCAGTCAGCACAATGGCCATCCGGGCCGCATGCGACAAAGCTGTAACAACCAGAACAGCAAAACGGTTCATCGCAGCATGAAATGGCCGCGCCATGGTTCAGCTAAGACGAAAAAATGGCAGGGGTGGGGGAATGGACCGGGGCGATGGGGGTAGCGCTTTTCCACCCGCACCGCCGAAGGGGTATGAAAGCCACCCGCCAGACATGAAAACGGCGGGGCGCCCACAAGGGACGCACCCGCCGCTTTCTTCTTGCACGGCCTGTCGGCCTCAGCCGGATGGGCGCAAACCTTCGTAACCCGCATCAGCGCGGTGGCTTCGCCACAGAACGATCCGACCGAATGTCCGGCCAGTCACGGATGCCCCGTGTCCGGTCGGTCTGGTGACGGGAACAGCCATCGAAACCGCCCCGTCATGAGGAAATGGTGCGCCTCTGCGGACCTCCGGTCAACCCGGTCGGGCACATGGCACGGCGCGAAAGCATCCCGCCCGCCACATGGCTGACGACAGGCCGCACCCAGGGAACAAGCGGGGTGGGTTCAGGCGTTCTCTACCCAGGCAAGTTGCAGAACAACCGTGGCGAGGAGGGCCAGATGCCGGATCAGACCAACCAGACGAACCCCGTGGACGAAAATACCGCCGCTGCGCTGGGCGAGCAGGTAAAGGAAGTGGGTGCCAAGATGGTGGATGCCGCGCGGGAAAAGGTGCGCAGCGGCTTTGAAAAGCAGCAACGCCGCGCGGCGGATGAGATTTCCGGCGTGGCCGGTGCCCTGCACGATGCTGCCGACCGCCTACAAGCCGATGACCATGGTGGCACAGCCCATTATGTAAAGGTCGCCGCCGATCAGGTCGCCCAGCTGGCCGATCAGGTGCGCGACCGCGGCCTGGACGATCTGGTTACCAGGGCGGAAGGGTTGGCCCGGCGCCAGCCGGAATTGTTCGTCGGTGGTGCCCTGCTGGCCGGCGTGGCCATCGGCCGATTTCTGAAGGCCAGCAACAACCGCCGCCGCATGGCCGGCGATATCGATCTGGCCACGCGCCGCCCCCCCGCCACCACATCCGACCGCACGCCGCCGGTGGGTGAGGTGCCAACCACCGGCAGCTTCGATTACACCACCACGACCTCCATCCCATCCGGCACACAGGCCATGCCATGAGCCTGGATTCCCCGGAAACCGCCGCCCCGACGGATAAGCCGCTGACCAGCCTGCTGACCGATCTGGTGGCCAGCATGACCGCCCTTGTCACCAAGGAGGTGGAACTGGCCAAGGCCGAGCTGATGGAAAAGGCAGCATCTGCCGGACGCGGAGCCGGGCAGATGCTCTGTGGCGGGGCCTTTGCCTTTTGCGGCCTGCTGCTGCTGCTGGCGGCGGCCACCCTGGGGCTGGCCCACATCATGGCCCCTTGGCTGGCGGCTTTGGTGGTGGGTGGGGCGGTGATCCTGCTGGGGCTGGCACTGATGATGGCGGGGCGGGCCAAGCTGAAGGCGCTGACCCTGCAACCCCGCCGGACCCTGAACAATCTGCGCGCCGATGCGCGTGAGGTGGCGGACGCGGTGACCCGCTGATGCCCGCCCATCCCTGATCAAGGAGACGATGATGACCGATGGCAACACCCATGGCGGCAACGGCACCAGCTATGCCGGAACCGTCCGTTCCTCCACCCGGGCGCAAAAGGATGCCGATTCGTTGAACTATACCGACCCGATGGCCAGCTATGGCACCGTGCCGGATGACCCGATGGAGGCATCGGACAGCCGCACCCCACAGAACGGGCGCGGCATCGGCCCGATGCTGTCGGAAAACAAGATCGCCCTGGGGCTGATCGGCGCCGGCATCGGCTGGCTGCTCTTCTCCGCCGCCCGCAAAACGGCCGCCTATGACCGCGCCACCCATTGGGCAGAGGAACGCACGGCCCAGGCGCGGGAGGGTCTGCGCCGCCAGTATCATGACCTGTCACACCGGGTAGAGGAAGGGCTGCACGAGGCCGGCCACCGGATCGAGGAGACGACGCATGCGCTTTCCGACAAGGCCGCCGACCTGCGTGCCCGCGCCACGCGCAAGCTGAACCGGATGCGCCATTCCCGCCAGTTGCACGAGTTGGGACAGCGTTACGCCGCCTATGGCGACAGCGCCTATGGTTTCGATTATGAGGATGATGCGGAGGGCAACCGCCGTTACCGCCGCATCATCGCGGAGAGCGAAGCCATGGCCCAGCGCGCCCAGCGCCGCGCCGCCCGCATCAACCGCAGTTTCTGGGATCTGGTGGATGAACATCCGCTATCCGCCGGCCTGGCGGGGCTGGCGGTGGGGGCGGCCATCGGCGCCTGCCTGCCCGCCACCCGCACGGAAGATGACATGATGGGTAAACAGCGCGACGACCTGCTGGAGCAAGCCCTGGCCAAGGGCCGTCGCACGGCGGAAAAAGCCGCGACCGTGGCCAAGGAAGCCGCCAGCGCGGGGGCCGAAGCCGCCGCTGGTAAGGTGGAGGAGGCAGCAGAAGAACAGGGGTTGAAGGCAGGGGCGGTGTGAGGAATCTGGAAGGTCGGAAATAGTGACCAAACTATGCGGGCAACCGTAAATGCCCTCTCCACCGTCACCCCGGCGCAGGGCAAAGTTAGCGCCTATGCCCCTTGGTATAAGGCCAGACAGTCCCCCAATGGGGCAGCCCCACACGGCTGCCCCATTTTTTGTATCCGCGCTCCACGCCTTTCGAGCCATGCATGTCACCTGTGACAACAGCATGAAGCGCGATGCTTGACTAACGCTGGCAAGCGGCTCACTTAATCAGTACCAGATTGGTACTGAATTGAGAAGGAGTCGCAACAACCCATGCTGAGGCTCAGCAAAATGACGGATTATGCTGTGGTCGTACTGGCCACGCTGGCGCATGCCGATGGTGCGCTGCATACCGCCACGTCGCTGGCCGACCGCACGGGCCTGCCGATGCCAACGGTCCAGAAGCTGTTGAAGCTGCTGGCGCGTGGCGACCTTCTGCAATCCCATCGCGGGGCCACGGGCGGCTATACGTTGGCCAAGGCCCCCGCCGCCATCAATGTGGTGCACATTATTGAGGCGATCGAGGGTCCGATCGCCTTGACCGATTGTGTGGATGGCGGCAGCGGGACGTGCGGGGTGCTCAGCCTCTGCGCCCGCAAGAGTGCGTGGGACAAGGTGAACAGCGCGGTTCGCCGCGCGCTTGAGGATGTGACGCTGGCCGATATGGCCGTACCGTCCACGATTGACTTCATCCACGCCCCGGCCCCGCCGGCGGCGCTGGCCGGTTGATCGGGAACGGAATCGTTTAGGGGAGCTTTCAGGCCATGGCCGCCACCGAACAGACCATCGAACAGGTCCGCAATCTGGCGGAAGCGAAGTACAAGTACGGCTTCTTCACGGATATTGAGGCGGAAACCGCGCCCAAGGGCCTGTCTGAGGAAATCGTCCGCTTCATTTCCGCCAAGAAGGGGGAGCCGGAATGGCTGCTGGAATGGCGGCTGAAGGCCTATCGCCACTGGCTGACGATGGAAGAGCCGGATTGGGCCAAGCTGCACTATCCGCCCATCGACTATCAGGACAGCTATTATTACTCCGCGCCGAAGACGACGCCCGGCCCGAAATCGCTGGATGAGGTCGATCCCGAGCTGCTGAAGACCTATGAGAAGCTGGGCATCCCGCTGAAGGAACAGGCCATCCTGGCCGGTGTCGAAGGCGCTGGCGACAGCCCCTCCATCGCCGTGGATGCCGTGTTCGATTCGGTGTCGGTGGCCACGACGTTCAAGAAGAAGCTGGAAGAGAAGGGCATCATCTTCTGTTCCATCTCCGAAGCCGTGCAGAATCACCCGGAACTGGTGCGCCAGTATCTGGGTTCGGTCGTGCCCTATTCGGATAACTATTTCGCCACGCTGAACTGCGCCGTCTTCACCGATGGCAGCTTCGTCTATATCCCCAAGGGCGTGCGCAGCCCGATGGAACTGTCCACTTACTTCCGCATCAATGCGAAGAATACGGGCCAGTTCGAACGCACGCTGATCATTGCCGATGAAGGTTCCTACGTCTCTTATCTGGAGGGCTGTACCGCCCCGCAGCGGGACGAGAACCAGTTGCACGCCGCCGTGGTGGAACTGGTGGCGCTGGATGACGCCACCATCAAATACTCAACGGTGCAGAACTGGTATCCGGGCGACGAGAACGGCAAGGGTGGCATCTATAATTTCGTCACCAAGCGCGCCGCCTGCCGGGGCCGTAATTCCAAGGTGAGCTGGACCCAGGTGGAAACCGGGTCGGCCATCACCTGGAAGTACCCGAGCTGCATTCTGCAGGGTGACAATTCGGTGGGCGAGTTCTACTCCGTCGCCATCACCAACAATATGCAGCAGGCCGATACCGGCACGAAGATGATCCATATCGGGAAGAACACCCGGTCCACGATCATCTCCAAGGGTATTTCGGCCGGCAAGGCGCAGAACACCTATCGCGGTCTGGTCCGCATCCTGCCCAAGGCCCAGAACGCCCGCAACTTC
>Ga0066602_10001149_pt1 | contig 18541 bp, 16 predicted proteins | sample Higcelweek5metaG_FD_59481 | JGI IMG/M metagenome (GOLD analysis project Ga0066602, IMG submission 59481) | Freshwater pond sediment microbial communities from the University of Edinburgh, under environmental carbon perturbations - High... | ecosystem: Environmental > Aquatic > Freshwater > Pond...
AGCCTTGTTGTCGGCCAGATATTTTTGCACCAGGGCCGCTTCCCGCGCCGTATAGATGCCGGGATAGAGCGTCAGGAACTTGCTGTCCTGATAGGTGGGCATGGCAACGGGCGTTTCCGCCAGAACCGCCATGGGCGAGACGCTCAACAGGGCTGCCGCGAGCAGTGCATGGCGCAGAGCGCCGGCACCCTTCTTCAAAAGGGCCAGATGCATGTTGTTTCCTCCCGGAATTTTTTTTGAAAAATGGGCCTTACCAGGCCGTGGCACCGGCATCGATGGAGATATCGGCCCCGGTGACATAGCGGGCCTCATCCGATGCCAACCAAATGGCGCACCAGGCGATATCTTCCGGCGTGCCCAGCCGTTTCAGCATGTTCTTGGCCAGCACCTTCGCCTCAATGGCAGGGTCGCTGGCCAGGTGCGCGCGGGTGGCCGCCGTCAGCACGAAGCCGGGCGCGATGCTATTGGCCCTGATGTTGAAGGGCGCACCCTCCATGGCCAACTGGCGCGTCATGGCCAGCACCGCCCCTTTGCCTGAGCAATGGGCCAGGGCGGGGGAGCCATCCAGCGCGTGATAAGCATTGACGGAGGAAAAATTGATGATGGACGCGGCACCGCTGGCCTTCAGCAGGGGCCATACCCCGCGCGTGACCAGGAAAACCGTTTCCACCTCACCCGCCATGGTGCGGCGCCAGTCGGCCAGCGACAGATCCTCAATCCATTTGAACGTCGCCACGGCGGCGGCATTGACCAAGATATCCAGCCGTCCATACCGTTTGGTGATGTCGGCAACCATGCCAGTTACAGCGTCTTCCAGCATCAGATCGACGGGGGCCAACACCGTCACCGCCAGCCCTTGGGATTCCGCTTCGCGCTGCGTGTCGGCGGCTGCGGCGGCATCGGCATCGCAAACGATCACGCTCGCGCCCTGCTGGGCGAAGATCAGGGCGCAACCCCGACCGATGCCATTGCCGGCACCGGTGACCAGGGCGATCTTTCCTTGCAGTCTTTGTGCTGACATGCCCGTTCCTTCCGGCATTCCCGGTTCAATGCGGTTTCAGTTCCGGCAGCGGGGCACCGTTATGCAAATAGGGCGGGGCCTCGATCAGGATGAAGGCGATGCGGCAGACCTCCGTGGCGCTGGGGTTGCGCCAGAGATGGATGGTGCCGCGCTGCACGATGATGTCACCCGTCCCCATCCGCTTGGTCAGCCCATCATCCAGTTCCAGCTCAACCTCGCCTTCCAGCACGATGCCGTAATCAATGCTGTTGGTGCGGTGCATGGGGGAGACACCGCCCGGCAGCATATCCACGATACGGATGACCGATCCGCCATTCAGCGTGGTGCCGGCATTGCGCTGTCGCCCGTCGGTTTCATCATTCAAATCGGCGGGCACATTGGCCGTGGTCCAGATGGTGGCCATGGCGGCGTCACCGCTGGGAACCACCGACGTGTCGAATGTCTCATCAGAACGGAAAATCGCGGTGCCGTTGGTATCATGGCCGGTGACAACCCGGCGGACAGGCTTACTCATGCGCGTTGCTCCCGTGCAATCACCTTTTGATCAATGGCACCGAACATCGATGTGCCATCTGTCGCGAAGGCTTCCATCCGCACCCGGTCGCCAAAGGCCATGAAGGGGGTGGTCGGCTCCCCCTTGTCCATCACTTCGATCCCGCGTCGTTCGGCGATGCAGGAGGAGCCGATTTCCCGGAAATTGCTGTTGGACACGGTGCCCGACCCGATCACCGTGCCAGCCACCAGATCGCGGGTGAAGGCGGCATGGGCCACCAGATCATGGAAACCCCATCCCATGGCCCCGCCATGGGCATTGCCAAAACGCTGGCCGTTCCAGTCCACCTCTAAATTCAGCTGCACGCGGCCATCATGCCAGGCTTCGCCCAGTTCATCGGGCGTGATGGCGAACGGGCCCATGCTGCAGGGCGGCTTGGCCTGAATCCAGCCGAAGCCGGTTTTCATTTCCGGGGCCGCCAGCTTGCGCAGTGACCAGTCATTGATCAACACCAGCAGCTTTATATGCGACAGGGCCGTCGCCGCATGCGTGCCGGCAGGCACATAGTCGGTGATGATGCCGAATTCGCCTTCAAAATCGATACCCAGGGCCGTGTCGGCCATGGGCACATCCTGGCGGGCGGCGAAGAACTGGTTGGAAACACCCTGATACATCAGGGGCTTGCCGGTCTTTTCCGGCACAATGCCCAGCAGCTTGTCCATCAGTTCCCCATGGCTGGGGAAGGCCGAACCGTCCAACCATTGCCACGCGCGCGGCAGGGGGGCCAGCAGGTCGGCCATGTCCAGCGGCTGGCCTTCTTCCGGCTTTTCCAGTTCGGCGGACAGGGCCAGCAGGGCGGGGGACAGCCTGTCCCAATCTTCGATCGCCTGTTGCAGGGTGCGGGCGATCCCGTCAGCGGGCAGGAAACGTTGCCCGTCGCGCGACACCACGATCAAGGCGCCATCCGGCCCGCCATCGCGCAGGCTTGCCAATTTCATCCGACATCTCCAAAGCGGCAGCGGGGTGAAGTCCCCGTAGTTAGGTGCCGGAGCGCCGGAACGGCAAAGGCATAATATCGATAGCTACGCCCCCATAACATGGATTTGTGCGTGAACATTGTATCCGCAACATTGGCCCATGTCCGACCGGGGCGGCGGGATGGTGCCCATCCCCTGCCGCCGGTGAATCAGAGGAAAAGCCGGAGAAGAAGAATGGCCCAATGGCTGAAGCGTGGCGCGTCGGTTGAGGTGAAGGCGGCGGCGGACCGCAAGGTGCGTGAAATCGTGGAGGCGACGCTGGCCGATATCGAGGCGCGCGGCGATGCGGCGGTGCGCGACCTGTCGATCCGGTTCGACAAGTGGGAGCGCGACGATTACCGGCTGAGCGACAGGGAAATCCAGGACTGCATCGACAGCCTGTCTCCGCAGGATATCAAGGATATCGAATTCGCCCAGGCCCAGGTCCGTAACTTCGCCCAGATCCAGCGTGAAAGCATGTTGGATGTGGAGGTTGAGACGCTGCCGGGCGTTATTCTGGGCCACCGCAACATCCCGCTGAATTCCGCTGGCTGTTACGTGCCGGGTGGTAAATATCCGCTGCTGGCATCGGCCCATATGTCGGTGATCACCGCCAAGGTGGCCGGCGTGAAGCGGGTGATTACCTGTGCCCCGCCGTTCCAGGGTCGCCCTGCACCCGCCATCGTCGCGGCACAGGCCATGGCGGGTGCCGATGCGATCTATGCGCTGGGCGGCATCCAGGCGGTGGGTGCGATGGCGCTGGGCACGCAGAGCATCGACCCGGTGGATATCCTGGTTGGCCCCGGTAATGCCTTTGTGGCAGAGGCCAAGCGCCAGCTTTATGGCCGTGTCGGCATCGACCTGTTCGCCGGGCCGACCGAAACCCTGATCATCGCGGATGAAAGCGTGGATGGCGAACTCTGCGCCACCGACATTCTGGGCCAGGTGGAACATGGGCCGGACAGCCCCGGCATTCTGTTGACCAATTCGGAAAAGCTGGCGCGAGAGACGATGTCGGAGATTGAACGGCTGCTGGCCGTGCTGCCCACCGCCGACCATGCCCGCAAGGCGTGGGAAAGTTTTGGCGAAGTCATCGTTGCTGACAGCTATGAGGAGATGGTGAAGATCGCCGACGACATTGCGTCGGAACATGTACAGGTGATGACGGCGGACCCGGATTATTTCCTGAAGAACATGACCAATTACGGGGCCCTGTTCTTAGGTCCGCGTACCAATGTGGCCTATGGCGACAAGGTGATCGGCACCAACCACACGCTGCCGACCAGGAAGGCCGCCCGCTATACCGGCGGGCTGTGGGTGGGCAAATTCATCAAAACCTGCACCTATCAGAAGGTGCTGACCGATGATGCCAGCGCCCTGGTGGGTGAATATTGTTCGCGCCTGTGCGGGCTGGAGGGCTTTGCCGGGCACGGGGAACAGGCCAATATCCGGGTTCGCCGCTATGGCGGGCGCAATGTGCCCTATGCCGGCACCGCCGAACCTACCGAACGGACCAAGGCCCATGTCTGACCAGCCTGATCATCTGCCCGAACCGCTGCCGAAAACACCCGCCTTTCGCCTGGATGGGCGGCGGGCTTTGGTAACGGGGGCGGGGCGGGGCATCGGGCTGGCCCTGGCGGCCGCCCTGGCCGATGCCGGTGCCGCCGTCACCCTGGTTGCCCGCAGTGCCGGGGAGATCACGCAGGCTGCCGCCGCCATCCGCGATGCCGGCGGCAGTGCCGACGCGCAGACCCTGGATGTGAATGATCTGGATGCGGTGCGGGAATTCTTTGCCAGCCGCCCCGCCTTCCACATCCTGGTCAATAATGCCGGCACCAACCGCCCCAAACCCATGTGGCAGGTGACGGAAGATGATTATGACGCGGTGCTGGGCCTGAACCTGAAAAGCGCCTTCTTCGTCGCCCAATCCTGTGCCGTGCGGATGATGGCCGATGGTGTGGCGGGATCGCTGATCCATATCGGCTCGCAGATGGGGCATGTCGGCGGGCCCAACCGCTCCCTCTATTGTGCCTCCAAATGGGCGCTGGAGGGGATGAGCAAGAGCTTCGCCCTGGATTTGGCTCGCCATGGCATCCGCTCCAACACCATCGCCCCAACCTTCATCGAAACGCCGCTGACCCGACCGTTTTTCGAGGATGAAGCGTTCCGCGCCAGCGTGCTGGCCAAGATCAAGCTGGGCCGGATCGGTCGGGTGGAAGATTTGATGGGTGCGGCGGTTTTCCTGGCTTCCGATGCATCCGCCCTGATGACCGGGACCAGCATGGTGATCGATGGCGGCTGGACCGCCGACTGAACTGAACCAGGGCGGTGACGGGCAACGGCCCCCGCCCAGCGCTAAGGGAAACCCGATGTTCGAACCTTTCCCCGGAAATTATGTCTGGAACCTGCAGGTCAATCTGGCATTGGTCTGCGGCGGCAACCATGGCGAGATTGATGCTGCTTGCCGCCCCATCCGCGAAGCCGCCGCCAAGGGCCAGGATGCCGGCACGGCCATGCTGTTCGACAGCTGGATCGCCGTGGCCGATCAGGTGACGCGCAATGCCGAGGCAGACGAGGCGGCAGATTATACAATGTCCGCCGGCACGAAATATCTGCGCGCCGCCGGTTACTATATGTCCGCTGAACGCATGCAGAGCCGGGATTATGCCCCCCGCTGGGCCGCCTATGACAAGGGGCTGTCGCTGTACCGCAAGGGCATGGCGCTGCGTGGCCTGCACGTGGATTACGTGGAAATCCCCTATGGCGACAGCGCCTATCCCGCCATTTTCATCCATGACGGATCGGGCACCAGGCGCCCGGCGCTGGTTTCCTGTAATGGCCTGGATTCCATGAAGGAACAGGTGGAACGGGCGGGCCATGGCGCGGCCAATCTGGAACGCGGCATCAACACCCTGTTCATCGATCAGCCGGGGACAGGGGAGGCGTTGCGCAAGCGTGGCCTGACCGCGCGCTTTGATGCGGAATCCTGGGCCACACCGGCCTGGGAATATCTGGCATCCCGCCCCGATGTGGATGCCGGCAAGATCGGCATGTTCGGCCTGTCGCTGGGCGGTTATTACGCCCCGCGCGCGGCGGCGAACGAACCGCGCTTTGCCCTGTGTGCGGTGATGGGGGCCAACCATCATTGGGGTGCGCTGCAAAGCCGCCGGTTGGCACGCGAGGGGGAAAACCCCGTGCCGCATTACTGGGACCATGTGATGTGGGTCTGGGGTCAGCCGGACCTGGGCAGTTTCATGGAATATTGCCGCAACATCACGCTGGATGGGCAGGTGGAAAAGCTGCGCATGCCCTTCCTGGTCACCCATGGCGGCGGCGACCGCCAGATCCCGGCCAGCGATGCCGATGACAGCTATAACCAGGCGGTCAACAGCATCCGCCGGCACAAGCGCATTTTCACCCCCGCCGATTTCGAGGTTGAACATTGCGGGGCGGATAATGGCACGGTGATGCGCGATTACATCGCCGACTGGTGTGCCGAAACCTTCGCGTTTCTTTAAAATCCCGGCTCTGTCGTGTTGCCTATTCGTTTGAAGGAGAGAAGCCATGGCCGCCCTGCTGCCGGAACTGCGTGTCCATCATGGTTGCGCCAGCGTGCCCGACCTGGATGCTGCCATCGCCTGGTACGGGGAGATGCTGGGCTTCGAGGTGGAAAAACGTTTCCATGTCGGTCCCATCGCCGCCGCCATGTTGCGGCGGGGTGACCTCAGTTATGAACTGTTCCAACCTCCGGCAGACGCGGCCCCGCTGCCGGAGGATCGGCGCTATCCCAACCGCGATCTGTTGACCCATGGCAACAAGCACATTGCCTTTCGAGTCCCCAGCCTGGATGATTTCCTGGCTGCCGCCCAGGCCAAGGGAGCCGATATTGCCCTGGTGGTGCGGGAAAGCTTCGGTCGCGGCGTTTTTTTACGTGATTGTGCCGGCAATCTTATCGAATTTGTTGAGGATGATGAAGTTCGAGATTAGTTTTTTAGACAGAAAATTAGAAATATATCCACATGCATGCAGATGTAGGTGTGGGAGAGGATAATCTCAATTCCGGGATTGAAAATCTTCACGCTCATGCCCGTATGTTGGGTGGGCCGGTGGGTTATGTCCGGGCCGCCCGCATCTTCGATGAATATGCCCGCCCCATGGGCCAGGTGATGGTCCACCGTGATCGCGAACTGGATGCGGCGGCTCTCCAGGCTGCCTGATCTGTCTTGTCCATCGCTGGCACCCCTTCGGCCAGACCGAAGGGGTGTTCTGATAGAAATGTTCTATCGCAGCATGGAACAGCTATGTTGAATCCCATCGCCGGGTGAGCTTTTCTCAATTGAAACGATGTTGAGACAAAAGGCAGCCCCCGATGCCAAGCGCGTCCCATCGCCCTGTCTGGGATGAATCCCGGGCGGACGCGATTATTGCCGACCATGCCCAGATGCTGGGCGCCCTGTTGCCCATCCTGCATGCGTTGCAGGAAGAATTCGGCCATGTGCCCGAACCGGCGGTCCCGCTGCTGGCCGCTGCCCTGAACCTGTCACGGGCGGAAATCCACGGCGTCATCACCTTCTATCATGATTTCCGCCATGATCCCGCTGGCCGCCATGTGGTGAAGCTGTGCCGGGCAGAGGCGTGCCAATCCATGAAGGGGGAACATACGGCCAGCCATCTGCTGCGCCGGTTGGGTATTGATTGGGGCGGCACCACGCCCGATGGGGCGGTGACCGTGGAACCCGTCTATTGCCTGGGCCTCTGCGCCACGGCCCCCGCCGCCCTGGTGGATGGGGAGCCGCATGGCAGGCTGACACCCGAAGGGTTGGCCGGCATTGTTGAGGAGGCGCGACGCGCATGAATATCGCCCCCACAAATCCCATTCGGCTGTTCATCCCGCAGGACGTGGCAGCGCTCGCCGTCGGTGCGGAACGGGTGTTAAAGGCCATCACCAGCCATGCCGCCGCCGCTGGCACCGCGATCAGCATCACCCGCACCGGGTCACGCGGGCTGTTCTGGCTGGAAACGCTGGTGGAGGTGGAAACACCCGTCGGTCGCATCGCCTATGGCCCGGTCAATCCGCATGATGTGCCGGGCCTGTTCAATGCCGGTTTCCTGTTGGGGGGCGCCCATCCGCTGCGACTGGGCCGGATGGAGGATCACCCCTGGCTGAAGGGCCAGACGCGGCTGACCTTTGCCCGCTGCGGCATTGTCGATCCGCTGTCCCTGGCCGATTACGAGGCGACGGGCGGTTACAAGGGGCTGCATCACGCGCTGTCCATCGGACCGGTGGCGATTGTGGATTCCGTTACCAAATCCGGCCTGCGCGGTCGCGGTGGTGCCGGCTTTCCCACCGGCGTGAAGTGGAAGACAGTGGCCGATACCAAGGCGGCGCAGAAATATATCGTCTGCAACGCCGATGAGGGCGATAGCGGCACCTTCGCTGACCGGATGATCATGGAGGGCGACCCGTTCTGCCTGATCGAAGGCATGAGCATTGCCGGCATCGCGGTGGGCGCGACCAAGGGTTACATCTATTCCCGCTCCGAATATCCCCACGCCAACCGCACCATGCGCGCCGCCATTGCCGAAGCCTACCGTACCGGGCGGCTGGGGGCGGATATTCTGGGCAGCGGGGTGACGTTTGATCTGGAATTGCGGGTCGGTGCCGGGGCCTATGTCTGCGGGGAGGAAACGGCCCTGCTGGAAAGCCTGGAGGGCAAGCGCGGGCAGGTGCGGGCCAAGCCGCCGCTGCCCGCGCATAAGGGCCTGTTCGGCCAGCCGACCGTGATCAATAACCTGGTCTCGCTCGCCACCGTGCCGGTGATCCTGGCCGAAGGGGCCGCCTATTATGCCGATTTCGGCATGGGAAGGTCACGCGGCACCATGCCGATCCAGATCGCCGGCAATGTCCGCCATGGCGGGCTGTATGAAACGGCGTTCGGCGTGACGCTGGGCGAGATCGTCGAAGGCATCGGCGATGGCACCGCCACCGGCCGCCCGGTGAAGGCGGTGCAGTGCGGCGGCCCGCTGGGCGCCTATTTCCCGCCCATGCTGTTCGACACGCCTTATGATTATGAGGCGTTTGCCCAGCGCGATGGCCTGATCGGCCATGGCGGGGTGGTGGTGTTTGATGACAGCGTGGACATGGCGGTTCAGGCGCGCTTTGCCATGGAATTCTGCGCCATCGAATCCTGCGGCAAATGCACCCCCTGCCGCATCGGTTCCACCCGTGGCGCGGAGGTGGTGGAAAAGATCATGGAAGGCCGCGATGTCGATGCCAATCTGGTCCTGCTGGAAGATCTCTGCGCCACGATGAAGTTTGGCTCGCTCTGCGCGCTGGGCGGCTTCACCCCCTATCCGGTCTTGAGCGCGGTACGCCATTACCCGGAGGATTTCCGGCGCCGTCACGCGGCGGCGGCGGAGTAGGGGGCGGTGATGCTCAACCCCAACGCTCTCTCCGACCGTCATTCCCGCGAAGGCGGGAATCCATACAATGATGCCGGATTTTGGATTCCCGCCTTCGCGGGAATGACGGTTGAAAAAGCTTCAATCGCATCTTCCCACGCCTGCCCCCACCCCCGGAGGAACCCATGACCTTGATCCACGAGATTGACTATGGCACGCCCAGGTCCAAGTCGGAGAGCATGGTCAGCCTGACCATTGACGGGGTGGAGATCAGCGTGCCGGAAGGCACATCCGTCATGCGGGCGGCCATGGATGCCGGCATCCAGGTGCCGAAACTCTGTGCCACCGACATGCTGGATGCCTATGGTTCCTGCCGGCTTTGTCTGGTGGAGATTGAGGGGCGCAACGGCACGCCCGCCTCCTGCACCACGCCGGTGACGCCCGGCATGAAGGTGGCGACGCAGACGCCCAAGCTGGCTAAGCTGCGGCGGGGCGTGATGGAGCTTTACATCTCCGACCATCCGCTGGATTGCCTGACCTGTGCCGCCAATGGCGATTGTGAGCTGCAGGATATGGCCGGTGCCGTGGGTCTGCGCGAGGTGCGCTATGGCAATGAGGTTGAAACCCATCTGGGCCAGGAAAAGGACACCAGCAACCCTTACTTCACCTTCGATCCCAGCAAATGCATCGTCTGTGCCCGCTGCGTGCGGGCGTGTGAGGAGGTACAGGGCACCTTTGCGCTCTCCATCGCCGACCGGGGTTTTGCGTCGAAGGTGAATGCCGGGGCGGGAGAAGATTTCCTGTCATCGGATTGCGTGTCCTGTGGGGCCTGCGTGCAGGCCTGCCCCACGGCGACGTTGATCGAAAAATCGGTGATCGAGATCGGCCAACCCGAACATTCCGTCGTCACCACCTGCGCCTATTGCGGCGTCGGCTGTTCCTTCAAGGCGGAAATGCGTGGGACTGAACTGGTGCGCATGGTGCCCTATAAGGATGGCAAGGCCAACCGCGGCCATTCCTGCGTCAAGGGCCGCTTCGCCTGGGGCTATGCCACGCATAAGGAACGCATCCTGAAGCCGATGCTGCGGGCCAAGATCACCGATCCCTGGCAGGAAGTGACCTGGGATCAGGCGATTGCCCATGTCGCCTCGGAGTTCAAGCGCCTGCAGGGCCAATATGGCCGCAATGCCATTGGTGGCATCACCTCGTCCCGTTGCACCAATGAAGAAACCTATCTGGTGCAGAAGCTGATCCGGGGTGGCTTCGGCAATAATAATGTCGATACCTGCGCCCGCGTCTGCCATTCCCCCACCGGTTATGGGTTGAAGACGGCGTTCGGCACCTCCGCCGGGACGCAGGATTTCGACTCTGTTGAAAAGGCCGATGTGGTGGTGGTGATCGGGGCCAACCCCACCGATGGGCATCCCGTCTTCGGCTCCCGCCTGAAGAAGCGGTTGCGCCAGGGGGCCAAGCTGATCGTCATTGATCCGCGCCGGATTGATCTGGTGCGCCAGCCGCATGTGGAAGCCTCCTTCCATCTGCCGCTGCGCCCTGGCACCAATGTGGCCGTTCTGACCTCCATCGCTCATGTGATCGTCACCGAAGGGCTGGCGAACGAGACATTCGTGCGCGAACGCTGTGATTGGGACGAATTCACCGACTGGGCGGATTTCGTCTCTGACCCGCGCCACAGCCCGGAAGCGATGGAAGCCTATACCGGTGTGCCGGCGGAGCATCTGCGCGGTGCCGCCCGGCTCTACGCCACCGGCGGTAATGGCGCCATTTATTATGGCTTGGGCGTCACCGAGCACAGCCAGGGTTCCACCACCGTGATGGCGATTGCCAATCTGGCCATGGTCACCGGCAATCTGGGCCGGGAAGGGGTGGGCGTGAACCCGCTGCGCGGGCAGAATAATGTGCAGGGCGCCTGCGACATGGGCTCCTTCCCGCATGAAATGTCGGGATATCGCCATGTCTCCGACGATGCGACGCGGGAGATGTTCGAAGGGCTCTGGGGCGTGAGCCTGGACAATGAACCGGGCCTGCGCATCCCCAACATGCTGGATGCCGCCGTCGATGGCAGCTTCAAGGGGCTGTATGTGCAGGGGGAGGATATCGTCCAGTCCGATCCCAACACCACCCATGTCGCCGCCGGCCTGTCGGCGATGGAATGTGTGGTGGTGCAGGATCTGTTCCTGAACGAGACGGCGAATTACGCCCATGTCTTCCTGCCCGGCAGCACGTTTCTGGAAAAGGATGGCACCTTCACCAACGCCGAACGCCGCATCAACCGCGTGCGCAAGGTGATGCCGCCGCGCAATGGCGCCGGTGGTCCGGGGCTGGCGGATTGGGAAATCACCGTGGCGATTGCCAACGCCATGGGCTTCCCGATGAATTACAAGCACCCGGCGGAGATCATGGACGAGATCGCCGCCGTCACCCCCAGCTTCAAGGGCGTGTCCTATGCCAAGCTGGAGGAATTGGGGTCGGTGCAATGGCCCTGCAATGACAAGGCCCCGGAAGGCACGCCGGTGATGCATATTGGTGGCTTTGCCCGTGGCAAGGGCAAGTTCGTCATCACCGAATATATCCCGACGGATGAGAAGACGGGCCCGCGCTTCCCCCTGCTGCTCACCACCGGTCGCATCCTGTCGCAATATAATGTCGGCGCGCAGACAAGGCGCACCGCAAATACGGTGTGGCATCAGGAAGATCGGCTGGAAATCCACCCGCATGATGCCGAACAGCGCGGCGTGCGCGAGGGTGATTGGGTGCGGCTGCAAAGCCGGGCCGGGGAGACGACGCTGCGCGCGTTAATCACCGATCGGGTGGCGCCGGGCGTGGTCTACACCACCTTCCACCACCCGATGACCCAGGCTAATGTCGTCACCACCGACCATTCCGATTGGGCGACCAATTGCCCGGAATATAAGGTGACGGCGGTGCAGATCACCCCCAGCAACGGCCCATCCGACTGGCAGGAGCGCTATCAGGCCCATGCCGACCTGTCGCGCCGCATTTCCGGCCACGCGAGTGCGGCGGAATGAGTGATCAACCTGCCCCCCAAGCCGTAAGGATGGTCCCCGGTCAGGCTTGGCGGGCGGGGGAAATGCAGCCGCATCAACGCCATCTGGCGGAGGAAACCCCGGTTGCCTTCAGCTATGACGGTGCCGCCCATGCGGTGATGATGGCGACCCCGGCAGACCTGGCGGATTTTGCGGTCGGCTTCAGCCTGACCGAGGGTATTATCGACCAGCCGTCCGCCATCCGGGAATTGGAAGTGGTGCCGGTCCCGGATGGCGTGAACCTGCGCCTGTGGCTGGAGCCGGCGGCGGCGGCACGGGCGGAAAAACGTCGCCGTCGGCTGGCCGGGCCGGTCGGCTGCGGCCTGTGCGGGATTGAGAGCCTGGCGGAAGCCAACCGTGCCTTGCCCAAGGTGGCGGCGGAACCCCGGTTTACGCCAACCCAGGTGACGTTTGCGATGGCGCAACTGGCCGCACAGCAGCCGTTGAACCAGCAGACCCGCGCCGTCCATGCCGCCGCTTTCTGGACCGCCAATACCGGCATCGTCGCGGTGCGGGAGGATGTCGGGCGGCACAATGCGCTGGACAAGCTGGCCGGTGCCCTGGCACGCGGCGGTATCTCTCCGGCTGCCGGCATTCTGCTGCTGACCAGCCGCGTATCGGTGGAAATGGTGCAGAAGGCAGCCAGCATCGGCGCCCCTGTCATCGCCGCCATTTCCGCCCCCACCGCGCTGGCTGTGCGGCTGGCGGAACAGGCCGGTATTACCCTGGCCGCCATCGTGCGCGGCCCGGAGTTTGAACTGTTCACCCACCCCCATCGTATCGACGGAAAGGCAAAGGCCGATGTCGCCTGACAAGCTGGTCAGCATGGCCAACCAGATCGGCAAGTTCTTCGCTACCCAACCGGGCGACAAGGCCGCTGCCGGCATTGCCGACCATATTCGCAGCTTCTGGGATCCCCGGATGCGCCAGACGATCCTGGCGCATCTGGATGCGGGCGGGCAGGGGCTGGACCCGCTGGTGCGCCAGGCATTGGAAAGTCTGCGCATGCAGGCGTGAGGTTTTGGCACCTCGCGCCCCCGGCACGGTGCGTTATAAGCGCCGGCCGCAAGTGACTGAACAGGCAGGAAACTGGAACAGGAGGCGTGAAACGATGAGTGCTGCCAATCCCCCCTTAGATTCTGATGGCGTGGGCCTGCTGGACAAGCAGCGCATCATCGCCCAGCCCGGTTTCAACCGCTGGCTGGTACCACCGGCGGCCCTGGCCGTGCATCTGTGCATCGGCATGGCCTATGGGTTCAGCGTCTTCTGGCTGCCGCTGAGCCGGGCGCTGGGGGTCACGGCCCCGGTTGCCTGTACCGACCTGAACGTCTTCACGGCCCTGTTCACCACCAGCTGCGACTGGCGGGTGGCCGATCTGTCGATCATGTATACTTTGTTCTTCGTCTTCCTGGGCTGTTCGGCGGCTGTGTGGGGCGGCTGGCTGGAAAAGGTCGGGCCCCGCAAGGCGGCCTTTGTCTCCGCCCTCTGCTGGTGCGGCGGCATGGTGATCGCCGCTTTCGGCATCATGACCCATCAACTCTGGCTGATGTGGCTGGGGTCGGGCGTCATTGGCGGGATCGGGCTGGGGCTGGGTTATATTTCGCCTGTCTCCACCCTGGTGAAATGGTTCCCCGACCGGCGCGGCATGGCCACCGGCATGGCCATCATGGGCTTTGGCGGTGGGGCGATGATCGGCGCACCGCTGGCCGACATTCTGATGAATATGTTCCGCAGCCCCACCAGCGTGGGCGTGTGGGAAACCTTCCTGGTGATGGCCGCCGGCTATTTCGTTTTCATGGTGGCCGGGGCCTTTGGTTACCGCATTCCGCCGGCCGGCTGGCGCCCGGATGGCTGGGCCGCCCCGCCCCCAAACGGTAAGGTTATGATCACCCATGGCCATGTGCATCTGCGCGATGCCCATAAAACCAAGCAGTTCTGGCTGATCTGGGCTGTGCTCTGCCTGAACGTTTCTGCCGGTATCGGCGTGATCGGCATGGCCTCGCCCATGCTGCAGGAAATCTTCGCCGGCTCCCTGATCGGTGCGCCCGATGTCGGGTTCAACGCCCTGGATGAGGGGCAGCGCAAGGCGGTGGCGGCGATTGCCGCCGGTTTCACCGGCCTGTTGTCGCTGTTCAATATCGGCGGGCGCTTCTTCTGGGCCTCGCTCTCCGACAAGATCGGTCGCAAAGCCACATATTTCACCTTCTTCGCTCTGGGTATCGCGCTCTATGCTCTGGCCCCCTGGGCGGCGCATGCCGGCTCCGTGGCGCTGTTCGTGGCCTTCTTCTGCGTCATCCTGTCCATGTATGGCGGCGGTTTTGCCACCATTCCAGCATATCTGGCGGATATTTTCGGCACCCAGTTCGTGGGTGCCATCCATGGACGGTTGCTGACCGCCTGGGCCACCGCCGGCATCATTGGCCCGTTTGTCGTTACCTTCATCCGCGAAGCCCAGATCGATGCCGGGGTGCCGCGCGATCAAGTCTATGACTTCACCATGTATATCCTGGCCGGGATGCTGGTGCTGGGCTTGCTGGCCAATCTGGCTGTGCGGCCGCTGGCGGAAAAATGGTTCATGCCGGATAGCGAGGTGGCGGCGCTGCAGGCGTCTGCCCGCGCCGCTTCTGCTCAGCAGGTAACCGGTTCATTCGGCATCGGCAAGGGCGGGCTGGATGGCGGGGCCGCCCTGGCCTGGCTGGCGGTTGGTATTCCCATCCTCTGGGGTGTCTGGGTCACCTTCCAGAAGGCGTCAGTGTTGTTCCATTGATCGGGTTGGCAGGTGCTGGAGGGGTGCCGGCGCCTGCCCCCAAACGGTAAGGATGCGGAAAAATATCGTCAGCCGATCGATCTGGCGATAGAACAGAACCCCATTGCGGGTTCTGCCAAGAGGGTGACATGTCTGTGCGTTTTGCTGGTTCGCTGCTGCTGGGAATGGTTTTAGCCTGCACGCCGGCCATGGCGTTGGCGCAGACCAGCCCGTCCCAAACGGCACCGCAGGCCAAGCAGGCCAAGGTGGAGGGGTTCCGTAATGCCCGCTTCGGCATGACGGAGGATGAACTGCGCAAGGCTATCGCCAAGGATTTCAACCTGACGGGCGATGCAGTGCAGAAGGTGGAAGACCCTTCTGAGCGCACCACGGCACTGCTGATCAAGGTCAAGGATCTGCTGCCCGACAGCGGGGTCGGGGTTGTTGCCTATATCATGGGCTATAAATCCAAGAGACTGTTCCGGGTGAATGTGATCTGGGGCAAGGAAGCCGGCTCGGATACCAAGTCGGAGAATATCGTCTCCGCCGCCAATGCATTGCGTAATTTCCTTACCGATCAGGGGTACAAAAAGGACACGCTGGTGCTTAACCATCCTTTGGATGGCGACAATGTGCTGGTGTTCCAGGGCAAGGATAACCAGGGTCGGTTGACGGAATTGATCCTGGGATTGATTACCGAACAGGCGAATAAGCCCGATACACCCCCGGTCGTAAAGGGGGCGAATCTGCGACTTTCATATGTTGAGAAGCCCGGCGCCCCAGATGTCTACCGTATCGACGGGGGCTTCTGACAAGGGGTCATCCTTACCGCCTGGGGGGGGTAGGCCCCTGATTTTTTGTTATATTTTGCAGTGCGACAAAATTCGACAGCCTCTGTGACACGTGTCACAGAGGCTGTTTGCATTTGAGCGGATAAGTTTCGTGACGGAAATGTACCCATCAGTACAGTATCTTTCCGCTTACCCTCCTGCCAATGTCATATGGCCGGTGGCGGAAAAAATCTATCTGTACTGCCGGATACATGACGCATCCGAAATCGGATGTAATTTAATAACCGCGCATCCGGCGCGGACACCATGATCACTAGGGACCACAGCACCATGCCCACCATCTCCCGACTGAAAGGGCCGCTCGTACTTGGCGGTGTCCTGCTGTTACTGACCGCCTGCGGCAAGGAACAGCATGCCATGGGCCCGATGGGGCCGGCAGAGGTGGGGGTGGTCACCCTTGCGTCCAAGCCCTTCACCCTGACCGCTGAATTGACGGGGCGCATCACGGCATTTCAGGTATCAGAGGTGCGACCGCAGGTCGGTGGCATCATCAAGAAGCGCCTGTTTGAAGAAGGCAGTGACGTTCAGGCAGGCCAGCCTCTCTATCAGATCGATCCGGCCACCTACAAGGCGGCCCTGGCCGAGGCGGACGCCAACCTGAAAAGTGCGCAGGCCCAGGTGGTGGCGACCCGCGCCAAGGCAGAGCGATACCGCGAACTGGTGCGTGTGCGTGGTGTCAGCCAACAGGATTATGATGACGTGGTTGCCACGCTGGGCCAGCAGGAAGCGGCGGTCGCTTCATCCAGGGCTGCACTGGACACGGCTCGCATCAATCTCGGTTATACGGAGGTGAATGCTCCGATTTCCGGTCGTATCGGTCGGTCGCGTTTCACCGAAGGTGCCCTGGTCACTGCCGGCCAGTCGGATATGCTGACCAGCATCACCGACCTGTCCAAGGTCTATGTCGATCTCACTCAGTCGGCGGATGAAATTTCCGCTATCCGGCGCCAAATCGCCAGCGGCCAGCTCGCCATGCCGGAAGGCGGCAAGCTGCGTGTCACCTTGCTGATGACTGACGGCAGTGAGTATGCCGAGACGGGAACGCTGGATTTCTCCGAAGTCACCGTGGATGAGACGACGGGCATGGTGACGCTGCGCGCCACCTTCTCCAACCCCCGCCAGGAACTGCTGCCCGGCATGTTCGTGCGGGCGCGGGTGGAACAGGGTGTGATGGCCAACGCCATCCTGGCCCCCCAGGTCGGGATTCAGCGTGGTACGGGCGGTGTTGCCGTTGCCATGGTTGTCGGTGCCGACAACAAGGTGCAGATGCGCCCTGTGGAAGCCCGTCAGGCCATTGGTGACCAGTGGCTGGTGACCAAGGGTTTGGCCGCCAACGAGCGGATCATTACCGAAGGGGTGCTGAAGACCGCGCCCGGTGCCGAGGTAAAGCCTGTCCCGGCGGGCCAGAAGTCAACCGCCCCTGCTGCCGGTGCCCCGCCCCAGGGCCAGGCCCACTGATCGGAGCACCGGACCATGGCAAAATTCTTTATCGACCGCCCGGTCTTCGCCTGGGTGATCGCCATCATCATCATGTTGGCCGGCGCGCTTTCCATCATGCGTCTGCCGATCGAACAATATCCGGCCATCGCGCCGATCACCATCGATGTCACCACTTCATATCCGGGGGCTTCGGCGGAAACGCTGGAACGCACGGTGACCCAGGTTATCGAACAGAGCCTGAAGGGCATCGATAACCTGCGCTATATCTCCTCCACCAGCGACAGCTCTGGTTCTGTTTCCATCAAGCTTACCTTCAATGCCGGCACCAATGCCGACATTGCCCAGGTGCAGACGCAGAACAAGGTCCAGCCTGTCCTGGCCAGTCTGCCGTCGGAAGTGCAGCAGCGTGGCGTGGTGGTTGCCAAGTCCTCGGCCAGCTTCCTGATGGTCGCTGCGTTCTATTCCAGTGATGGCCGCCTGAGCGATGCCGATATCAGCGACTTCGTTGCCTCGCGCGTTCAAGATCCGATCAGCCGTGTCAATGGCGTCGGCAACCTCCAGGTTTTCGGCTCCTCCTATGCCATGCGCATCTGGCTGGACCCCAACAAGATGGCCAGTTACGGCGTGACCGTGGACGAGGTGACATCGGCGATTACGGCGCAGAATGCTCAGGTTTCCGCCGGCCAGATCGGTGGTACCCCCTCGGTTAAGGGCCAGCAGCTGAATGCGACCATTACGGCGCAAACCCGTCTGCAGACCCCCGAGGAATTCGGCACCGTATTGGTGCGGACCAACACTGATGGTTCCACCGTCCGCCTGCGTGACGTCGCCAAGGTGGAGTTGGGGGCTGAAACATCGGATATCGTGTCGCGATATAACCGCATGCCGGCAGGTGGTCTTGCTGTCAATCTGGCAACGGGGGCCAATGCGCTGGATACAACGGAGGCGGTGAAGGCGGCGATCGAGGATCTGCGTCCGTCCTTCCCTGCAGGCGTGGAAGTCGCCTATCCGTTTGAGACGACGCCTTTCGTCGAGCTTTCCATCCATGAGGTGGTGAAGACCCTTGGCGAAGCCGTGGTGCTCGTTTTCCTGGTGATGTATCTGTTCTTGCAGAGTTTCCGCGCCACCATCATTCCCACCATCGCTGTTCCTGTGGTGCTGCTGGGCACCTTCGGTATTCTGGCGGCCTTTGGTTTCTCCATCAACACGCTGACCATGTTCGGTGTGGTGCTGGCCATCGGCCTGCTGGTGGATGATGCCATTGTTGTGGTGGAAAATGTCGAGCGCGTGATGGCGGAGGAAGGGCTTTCCCCCCGTGAGGCCACCCGCAAATCCATGGGGCAGATTACCGGTGCCCTGGTGGGCATCGCCATGGTGCTGTCGGCGGTTTTCGTGCCGATGGCCTTCTTCCCCGGTTCCACCGGTGTGATTTATCGCCAGTTCTCCATCACCATCGTCTCTGCCATGGCGTTGTCGGTGCTGGTGGCCATCGTGCTGACGCCGGCGC
>Ga0066602_10001163_pt1 | contig 18416 bp, 12 predicted proteins | sample Higcelweek5metaG_FD_59481 | JGI IMG/M metagenome (GOLD analysis project Ga0066602, IMG submission 59481) | Freshwater pond sediment microbial communities from the University of Edinburgh, under environmental carbon perturbations - High... | ecosystem: Environmental > Aquatic > Freshwater > Pond...
CTGACAGAGCACAACGAAGCATGAAAGTTGTAGAGACGCAAGATCTTGCGTCTCTACGGGTACCCACCTGTGTGTGTCCCTACACTTTCATATAAAAGGTCTGCATTATCTGGCAGGTCGGGTAGCAGCCTTTGCATAGTGTGTATCAAGCACAAACTTATAGATATCATGGGATAGAGAGAGGTTGAAAAATTTATCCAGCATGTTCACAATATTTTTATAGATAACTGCCTTGAAATATGGCTCTGCATTTTTTTCTAAAAGCACCTTGTCTCCAAGAAACCACTCAAGTTCAGGATGTTTTTTAATAAAGATATTGGAGGCTTTTCCAACACTCTCCTGGCGTTTGCAAAAAGATGAGACATCCACAGGGTGATAGTGGTAAGCCAGAGCATCTGGATTGTAAAAAAGCTCTGCCCCTGAGGTTTCAAGTCTGTATCCAAACTCAATATCTTCCCAGCCATACACATCAAAATCCTCATCAAAACGAAAATTGTGCTCTGCCAATAGAGATAGAGGTATGAGAAGATTGGATGTATAGTAAAAATTAAACCTCAAGGGGCCGTTTCCATCAATAAGGGAGTAGCCAAACTGATGTCCAAACTCTCCAATATAGCGCATGAAAGGAGTAACCCTGATATCTTCAGGCCAGGTGGTATAACCAATGACACAGCTTTTAGAAGGGTTTGCAAGTCTACTGTGAAAAGTAAGATGAGATTCAATGAATCTGGGTTCTGGAATAATGTCATCTCCAATAAAAATAGCAATTGGCATCTGAGCATGTTCAATTGCAAGGTTCCTTGCTGCCCCCTGCTTTTTGTTCTCCTGAAACAGATATCTTATATTGAGCCTGCTTCTGACAGAAAACTCTCTCACCATTGTTGCTGTGTTATCTGATGATCCATCATCAACCAGAAGAACTTCAAAATTTTTCTTATCTACAGTCTGACACTCAAGTGCCATGAGAACTTTTTTGAGTATCTCACACCGGTTGAATGTTGGAATGATAATGCTCACACTATTACTTTTCATCAGTTTTTTCCCTTTTCAGAGCGTCCCTTTGCATGGCCATTAATCTAAATGCCTGCAAAAGAGTGCCACTTAAAGATTACAGATTTCAGCCGAAGCAACTCCAATACCAAACCGACGGTAGTCCCTGTTATTGAATTTCTCATGAGGAGACCATGTTGATTCAACAGAGATATGAACTTCAACTGCCCCTTCACTGCCTGAAAAAGGGATCTCAAAACATTCCCACTGATCTGAATTGACCGTAAAACTGCCTCTGACACTCTTGGAACTACACATCATATTCTCAACTGCCTCATCTTTGCCATCTCCATCTTGATCTACCCACCTCAACTCAATGGAGAAGGCTCTTTTTCCTCCAAGCAGCTCTGATAGCCCAAGAACTTTGAGCTTCAGAACAGACTCCTTACCCGAATGCCAGAAAAAGAACTTTGCCTGCTCCCGGGTCCATCTGTACAATGTCTGCCCATCCCCGAAATAGAGTTCACAGGAGTGCCACCCATAGCCCAGATTGCAGCTTCTGGTGTCAATCAGATCTATAACATTGTTTTTGTTATATTTTTGTATAAATGAGCTGATATTATTAATCTGATAATCTGGAAACTGAACCGGAAGATATACATCCTGCCATATTAGCGGAAAGAGCTCCTTATCAGCCACTCTTCTGCGTCGCTGTATGCGGACTCTCTTTATAATGGTGTCAGGAATTCTAAGAAAATTCCAGAAAAGTGCCCGGAAAAAACCGGTTGGAATACCTGCCAGGAAATTATTGATACTCAATTTACAGAAAAGAGGAACTACCTGTTTTAATCTCTCTATCTCATAGTTTTTAAGAAGGGTTCTCAATGCATGTCTCAAACCGAGTCTGTTTCTGAAATGCATGCTGCCCGATTTCAGAGATGTCCCACCAAAGGCGTGAAAGACAACTGACTGGGGGATATACTTTACTGAATAGCCCCGCAAATGGAACCTCCAGCCAAGATCAACATCCTCATGGTACATGAAAAAGGCTCTGTCAAATCCATCAATATCATCAAATGCAGATCGCCTGATAAGACATGCTGCCGCAGTTGGAAAAAAGACCTCTTTAATTTCAGTAGAGGCAGATGATGCAATAGAGAAGATATCATGGTCATATCCATATCCCACAAAGTTCATCCCACCACCAGCAGCGTTTATAACCTCTGGATGGTCCATAAAAAGAAGCCTGGAACAGGCTGCTGCACACAATGGATCTTTTTTCATCATATTGACAAGCGGCAGAAGCCAGTTTGAATCAACTCTGGTATCGTTGTTCAGCAGTGCAAAAAAGGGGGCACTTCCATGGTGGATTCCCTTTAGATTGGCGTTGCCAAACCCTATGTTTCTCCTGTTTTCAATGAGAATCACCTCAGGATAGTTTGCCTTGATCCAGTTGACACTCTCATCAACAGAGTGGTTGTCAACAACAATTACGGAAAAAGGAGGGTATTGAGAAGAGAAGAGAGCTTTAAGGCAGGATGGCAGATAATCCATTCCATTGTAGTTCACAATAATTATATCAATAGAGGGTAATTGGTTCTGGTTCATTCTATTTCCAGCTTAAGTTCATGATATATAGTTTTATGCAGGTTGATGATGATATGCAGTTGTCCGCTCTAATTTTTACACTTTTTTTTCATCGCTATAGTTTTTGATCTTCTCAACGGCTCAGTGATCCTCCATGAGAGAGATGAGTAAACTGATTCCAGCTCACTGCTCCTGTGGACAAACTCTTCATGGAGTCTCTCCATATCTTTGGACATTCTGGTTAAATCATTCTTACAGAGCAAAAACTGTTCTGAAGTATTTCTAACATCTTCTGATAACTGGATATTACCTCTTACAATAGCTTCGTTACTACGCTTTAGATCTTCAAGTTCCATACCTCTTTCATTCAATAGATTATTTAGGGTCTGAATCTCTGTTTTAGAAATATGAAGATCATGCTCAAGAGCAGCAATATGAACATTATGTGATTGGATGGTATCTCCAAGAGCGTTAATGTGGCTGTTCTGTAATTGAATATGGCCATTCTGTAATTGAAGATGTTCCTGGTAATGTTTCAGCTCATTATCAACCCTTGAGATGTTATCCTGCTGCCACGTTATATGCTCTTTATGATGCTTGAGTTCTGTCTGATATTGCTCAATCTCCCTTTTATGACTTACCAGATCCTCATGGTATCGTTCAATCTCTACTCTATGATTTGCAAGATCCTCTTTATAGAGTTCAATTTCATCTTTTAACAGAAGTGTTTCATTAAGGTAGTGTTCTGATTCGAGTTGAAATTTCAGGCTCATATCCTTATGTAAATTGATCTCTCTTGCTTTTTCAAGAACAGCAGTATCAACAGATCTCTGGACGTAGTCAAGAATCAGATCCGGGGTAATTTTATCTCTATGTTTTTCCAGAAGCATAGACTTATATTTTCTATGATAATCAGCCCCCCCCTTTCCAGCCAGGGTACTTGATTCACAGGCTCTGTACTCTGCTATAACATTATCTGTAAAGAGAGGTTCACACAAAGATGCCATCCGCAGAATCCAGTCCCAATCTTCAAAAATCTCAAAGGCTTCATCAAAACGGCCAACCTCCTGTGCAATCTTTGAAGGAACTAAAAGAGAGTTGGTTGCAATATAATTTTCAAAAACAAGTTTCCCAGAATCAAATGGCTCTCCAAGTTCTTTTGTGTAGATCACCTTCTTGTTCAGCTCAACTGTCTCTTCTGATATCTGACTGACTGATGCAGGTTCACTATCTTTATCATCCTCTCTGCCTGGAGATAGCTTGTACTCTGTACATGAGACCTTGCCATAAGCTGGTACGTTGCCACTTTTCAAAGAGGCATCAACCAGAGAGGAGATACCCTGCTCATAGGCCAGATCATCATCATCTAAAAAATAGATGAACTCTCCATCGCAATTGTCAAGGCCTGAGTTCAATGCAGCGCTTCTACCTTGATTCTGCTGATGTTCAACATAGATGAAAGGCATATCTTGCAGGATAGAGAGTATCTCTCTCTCTTCTATATGTACCCCACCATCATTAATAATAACAGGCTTCACAGGCCTGTAGCACTGGTCTGCAATGCTTTTTAATGCCTCCATCAGCAGTTCTGGTCTGTCTTTTGTCCTGACAATTACGTTAACAAGAGGTTTTTCCATTATTGAAAAGTTCATTATTGGCCAATACCTTGTTTACATTAAGTTGTTTTTAATCCAATATATTGAAATCTCTTATTAAATTTAATACCCTGCTCTATTCAAGACTCCAATCTTCCTTAAAGATGCTGAGATTAGGATTATAAAATGGATCACATTCAACACTTCTACCCCATTTAGCTTTCAGGTTCTCTGTTGCAACAGGATCAAAGCAGTACCCTCTGCTGTATGACTCATAATGGTAAAGCTCTGCAAACGGTGTATAGATCACTGAATAGCCTCGCTCTCCAATTTTCATGCAGAGATCAAGATCGTTGTAACTGACCTTGAAAAGCTCTTCATCAAAACCTCCAACCTCTTCAAAAACGGATCTTCTCACCATCATGCATGCACCGGTCACTGCACTGACATTTCTGACCACAGATGGAAATCCATGGTAAAACTCTGTCTCATATCTATTCACATGTTTGAATGCATGGCCAGCAAGCCCTGCGATTCCAACCACAACTCCAGCATGCTGTATTGTATCATTGACATAGTAGAGTTTTGCCCCAACAGCTCCCACCTCATTGCGACAGGCGTGTTCCAGCATGGCATTGAGCCACTGGCCGGAGATCACCTCAGTATCGGAGTTGAGAAAAAGAAGCACACTCCCCTTTGAACAGGTTGCTGCATAATTATTTATTGCTGAATAGTTGAATGGCTTGTCATAGTCCAACAGAGTGAGGTTCATGCCAGGAAGAGATTCAAGGTGGCTGAGGAAGAGAGCGGTCTCCTGCTTTCTGCTCTGATTGTTCACCAATATGATCTCGTAGTTCTTATACTGAGTTTTTTGAACTATACTCTGAATACAGGTCTCAAGAACCTCGTGGTTGTCCCTGAATGGAATGATTATTGACACATAGGTATGCTGATCAAATCTGCGTGATACTCGAAATGAGTGCTCTGTTAACCCTTCATGTATCTCTGCCTCAATGCCTCTGCGTTTCAAAGCTTCTCCAATGGCCTCTTTTGCCTTTGCAGATTCGCTGCAAATCTGAACTCTACTTGCAGGAGTAACAATATCACTATGGAGTCCCCTGCGATGATATAGAACCCTGGGGATATGACGGATCTTCTCTGTCAACTCACTCAACTTCAGAAGTGCATCATATTCACGGCAGGTTGCAGAGGCTGTGGTGTAGCCACCCCCTTTTTGAAACAGCTCTTTTCTGTAAAGAGTAAAATTTCCAATGTACATGCACGATAAAAGAAGATCAGGAGACCAGTCCGGCTTGAAGAAAGGGTCAGAGCGCACCCCATCTTCAGATATTTTATCTTCATCACTGTAAATCAGGTCTGTATCAGGAAATCGACTGATCACCTTCGCACATTCATGCAGCGCATCTGAAGAGATAGTATCATATGCATCAAGGAGAAGAAAGTATCTGCACTCTGCAAGTTCAATGGCTCGATTCAAAGCGGTAGAGAGGTTCTCGTTCAGGCTCTCATGAACTGTTATCCTCTCACTCTTGAGTGCAATCTCCTTGATATAGTGAGTCAGAAATTTTTCTGACTCAGAAGATTCTAGATAGGATTGGTGCAATCCTGAACTACTGGTCAGGGTGTCAATAATTACCATTTTCCAGTTTTTGAATGACTGATTGACCACAGATTCCACTGTTTCTGTAAGCATATTCAAATAAGAGGGCTGTAGAGGGAGTGTTGCATGGCCACGTTGAGAGCCCATATCTGTATTGAATAGAGGGACAATTACAGCAATATCAGATTGTTCGCCATCAGGAAGTGGTATAAACTCCATCTCTCCAGATTCTGAGGAGTGCTTATGCTCTAAAGAGTTGTCAATCTGAGAGAGCTGTTCATTTTTTGCAATCCACTGATGGTATCTTTCAATAGAACTCATATTGGGATCAGGTTGTATCCAGAGGCCGGGGCATCTCTCATCGCAGCCATGTTTCAGAGATAAGGTGATATTAAATCTTTTTTCATATGAATCCTCAACAGGCTCAAAATTAAAGGAGACAAAACGGTTATCCACAACTCCAGCAGAGAGCACTTCACAGATACGAAGAGGTCTCTTGTCACCCTTTTCATTACTCTCATCACTCTCTTGATATAGAGATAATACCAGAACACCAGGGTTGACTCTCATAAATGTTCCCATAAAGAGATCAATACGGGATAAGTTTCTCTTTACACACTCAATTGAAAAGGCAACCGGCCTGTTATCAACAAGAGGCAGAATCTTTTTATTACCATATGTGGTGCTCTCTATGTAGATGTCATGTTCATGCACATTCTTATCAAACTCATCTTCTCCATAGAGTCTGATCAGAGGTTCTCCATCTGATATTGAAACTGGCATCAGCTCTCTGTTTAGCTCATCCAACTCGCTATCTTGACTCCTGACCCTCTCCTCAGAAAAGGAGCTCTGATCACCACTATTTGAATTTTTTAAATGCCTCTTCCTCCAACTGCCTTTTTTGCTTTTCAGATTCCTGAAGAAAAGACGTAACTCCATTACTGATTTTATATATGCAGATGCAAGCCTGTGTGACCTTGACAGAGCAATATTGGATACCCTCTCTTCCAACATACTTATAATATATTGATTTGTCTTATTTATCTCTTTGAGTTCTCTGATCTCATCTGTTCTCTCATTGATATATCTGGACAGCTCAGTTGATAAGCAAAACCATTCTGCAATGGTGGCAGCCTGGCTGTTAACTCTGTCCTTTAACCGTCTCAATTTAGTATGCAGATCTGCACGCTCAGATAGATCAGATATCAATTCAATGGGTTGACCTGAAGGGATATACTTGAAAACGTGACTGAAATAGTATCGCTCGGGATCCATGGAGTCACCTGCATCATGGCACCAGAACCCCTCTGCATAGCTGCTTTTTCCACCAAGAGTAATACTTCGCATGAAGTTAAGACAGAGTGCGTGCTCTTTATAATCAAGCTGTTCAATCTGACTTGCGTAACACTCAATGGCAGACTCCTTCAGATCCAGAACAGAGGCAATATCAATAACTCTGTTGACCTCTCCCTGTCTGTTTACCTCGTAGAACCAGAGATCAAAATGGTACCCCCTCTTTTTTAGAAAAGCGAGAATCTTCTGCGTGGTTGCCCTGTGATCTGGATGGATCTCCTGAAAAGAGGGCAGAAACAGGAGGTCAGGCTCTGTTGTGGTGAGAATCTCATCAAGCAATGCCTCTGGCAGACTCTCAGAGCATACTCTTCTATCACCCAGGTTCAGATGAAAGATCCTGTCAATTCCAAGGATTTCTGCTGCCTGCCTGGCCTCCTCCTGTCTGATATCAGGATTGCCCCCCATATCACCATTGGTCATAAATACCAGGGTCACCGGAAAACCTCTGCTGGTGGCAAGGGCAATGGTACCACCCATTCCCAGAGTCTCATCGTCAGGATGAGGCGCAAATACGAGATATTTACCTTCCGGTATCACTGCCTCTTTATATGGAATCAGCTCATTTTCATTTATCATTCTGTTTTTCTGCAAAAGATAGTACCTTTTTTATTATTTTACCACTGCCTTGAATAATACACTCTCCACTTTTTCCAACAGCCTCATATATAATGCCATATTTTGTATGAAACACCAGCAGATAAGGAGATCTGATCTCCAGATCATCAATTTTCTCTGCCCCCATATTTTTGAATGCCTGGGTAACAGTTGAAGGCATATAGGTTTTAGCGTCGTCATGAACTGCAACTACAACAGTTATATCCAGTTTTGAGGTATCAGCGCTGAGAACCTCAAGCAGCTCATCCACATTAACATCAGGATCATGAAAATCATAATTTAAAGTGGCCAGAAGCTTGTGGGCTCTGGAAAAGAGCAAAATGTTGACTCCCCGCTGCAGGTTCACATGTTCCAGGAAAAAGGATACTGAACTATCTCCTCCGCCAAAACCGCATATTTTAATACCACTCTCCATATTCATCCCGATAGCATATCCATCATCAACCATCATGGAGAGAAGTTCTGGAGTGTTGAAAATATCCTCTCTTGTCTCTGGAGGGGATGGGAGCAGGAGCAGATCCTCAAGGTCAGAAAAGCCAAGCTCTACTTCCAGCTCTTCTGAGGAGTTGGAGTATCTGAAAAAAGCAGCTTCAGGGTCAATGCCCATTCTGGTTACAAAGATGCAGTCAGAGCCATTGAGCAGAGATAGCGGCATCTTCCAACCCATCTTCTCCAGAAGATAGTGGGCAGAGGAGGGGATACGTCCCATTACATCCCCCTTGTGCGTCATGAAGAACCAGTCACCCCATCCAAGGTTAGTAAGCAACCCAATAAAATCTCCCATATCAGAAGGGTCACTCACATCATAAAAATTGCGCTGCTTGACCTTCCCGTCTGAGGAGAGTATCACACAGTAAATGCCACTGGCTGTCGGATCTCTCCACATCCCATCTTGAGAGATATGGTCAAGCTGTTCCATATTGTCTAAAAAGATGGAGGGTTTTCCACCCTCCTGCTTTGAAGCCCGCATCATAACCAGTTCAAGTTTCTCTATAATAGATGACTCGTGTTGAGTGAAACTGGAGAGGTTATGGTCCATAATGGAGATAATCCGTCTATGGTCACATGAAGAGAATGGAGGGTTCATTGGAAGTGATATCTTCATTGGATCACACCCATGGGCACTGTTCTGATGGTCTCTGTCAAGGATAAAGCGGTTATCTGTAATCGGTTTCAGCAGAGACTGACCAATGGAGAAGCTGATATTGTGGTGTACCCCAAGCAGTTCAGGTATGGTTGATGCCATATCATAGGGTGCTGTTCTGCCATCAACTACTGCTGGCAGAAGATCTCCAGGAGAATGGATCAGACCGAAAATTCTCTGATCTGCCATCTTCTTTCCAAGAATTGCCCGTGTATTTTCATGGTTGAACATCTTGTGATCCCCGACAATGACAATGGTGCTATTTTCAAAAAAACCTTTCTTATCAAGCCAGTCCAGAAATCTGCCAACTGCCGCATCAGAGCAGTGGATGGCATCCAGCATCTCATTTTTACTCTCTTCCTTGTAGCCGGGACAGCTCTTTGAAGAGAGGCCTGGCAGGTGTGTATTCAGAGTCAACAGTGTTAGGTTAAAAGGAGATCTCTCTTTAAGACTCTCAACCTTTGATATGGCCTCTTCAAAGAGGTCAGAGTCATACAATCCCCAATAGGAGTGACTCTCATCATCTTCGTATCTCTCCAGATTCTGTAACTGCTCCCATCCAATAATTTCATCATAGCCGTGCTGACTCAGAAAATCTCCCTTACCAGCAAAAGAGCTTTTGGCACCGCCCATATATACCTGATAATATCCGGCAGTGTGAAGTATATCGGTAAAGCAGGGAAGATCCTTATAGATGGACTCCTCAAGAAAAAAAGTATCATTTCCCATTGAGTAGTCCGGGATAATACCGCATAAATTGGAGATCATTGCTGGCAATGTGGCGTTTTCAGTACTGATATGGTTCCCAAGCAGAGTAAACCGGTTTGAGTAACTGTTTAAAAAGGGGGTCAAGCCGGGAAAATCGGCATTATTGACAAATTGAAAATTCATTGATTCCAGAAAGATAACAATCAGATTTTCAGGAAGATCTGGAAGAGATGCCCTGATATCAGATCTCTTCTGTGTAATTAGGCGGATTCCAATATCTGACAACACCTTCTTATCATGGCTGGTTGGCTGAATCTCAATTTTATGGGTGAAGTAGTACTCCCAGGCCCCTTTGCACACCCCCCATACTGCGGTATTCGGAAGACAGAGAAAAATGAAGAGAAGAGCGTATATTACAGAACGACGCCTTATGGAATCCCTACTGCTCTTTTGGGACTTGAGCTGTTTTTGCAAAATAAGAGAGGATATTATAATGGAGATAAGCATGAAAAGCAGAAACCATTTATAGGTATGCAGAACAATTATAGAGCTCTCCCAGTTAACATGATAGAAAAAATCGGGAGAGAACTCTTTTCCTGTAAAGTGAATCAACCCTGCCTCTATCCAGGTTGCAACGAAAAAGAGGATAAGAAAAACGATTGCCAGAACCGTTGAGAGAGTCAGACTTTTGCAGGCTACCAGAGAGAGCAGGCGTTGCACTATCCATACAGTCAACGGGAAAACAGCAGTTTTGAGTGCAATATCATTAAATGAAAGCGCATCTATCCATAAAAGATAGAGTGACGGCATCAGTAAAAAAAAGGAGATGGTGACAAAGACAAATAGTTGCATGACACCACTTTCAGGCAGCCTGATCTTAATTAAGCCCATTACAGAGAATCCGACAGTTTTTTCATTATGCAATGCTACCTCTTACAACCAACCTTATAAAAACCGGAGTTGCAGATTTTATTAGTACAAAAGCTGGTCTACAAAAGATCATGATCTTACAGCACATCACCAAAGGCTGGTCTGGATTTGATAAAAAACCACGCCCCCAATATAAATGAGAGAGCTGCAAACAGAAACATATAGGTAAGTGATGAAAAATCAATCTTGTGCATAAGTACAACACTTCTGAAGGTATCTATGAAAAACAGCATGGGATTCATTGAAAAAAGGCTCTTTATACCTTCAGGTATCATTGAAGCAGGGTAGATAACAGGGGTAGAAAAAAACCAGAGCATCATCACTATGGTGAGCAGTTCTGAAGTATCACGGAAAAAGACATTTAGGGCAGATAGGAAAAAACAGAGTCCCAGAGCAAAAAGGGCCTGTATCGTCAGCAACAGAGGAATCCAGAGCCAGAAGAGATGGAAATAACCTCTGATAAGAAGAAAAATTAAAACAATAACATAACCCGTACCATTTATAATAAATGTTGCAATAACAGTGCTTATCGGCAGAAGTTCAATAGGAAAGACAACCTTTGTGATCAGGGACGATTCATTCAACAGAACAAATACTGACTTTGCAAGGCTGTCAGCAAACATGATCCACGGAAAATATCCTGTTAGAAAAAATATCAGAAACTGATCTGTTCCGGTCTCCTCCTTTGATACAGACATCCGCATAACAACAGAAAAGACAAATGAGTAGGCTGCAATTGTGGCAGCAGGAGCCAGAAACGTCCAGACAAAGCCCCCCATAGTTCCTGCAAACCGCCCTTTAATCTCTCTGATCACAAATCCCTTTAACAGAGATCTGTGTTTCAGCGCAACAGCAAACGGGGCCACAATAGAATTTACTATGTTCATTATTTTAAAATATTCTCCATATTGATCAATACTGCCCATTTTACCATAAGGCGGCTCACAGGAGATCTCCATCCCCCATATTGTGGTACATATTTGCCTTGACCCATTCCAGCGAAGGGGAGTGGTCAAAGAGAGAGACTGTTGGAATGATCCCTATGGGCTCCTTCTGACTCTTAAACCCAAAGGAGAGGGCATGAGTTGCAAGAAAGTGGTTCTCTGGAAGCCATGTTTCAATATCTTTGATACCCCTAGGAGCCAGATAGTCTATGGTAGAAGAGAGAACTCTTCTGAACAGTAGTGCAGAGTCTGGCATGAGCATATCAATGATAGATGCCTTGCTTCCGCTAATCTGCAAGACAGCATATGCCTCCTGAGATCTTTGATTGTTTAAATCAGCGGCTGGTTTACTGCTGGATGATGATTTGCCGCTGGGTGATGATTGGCCAGAAGAGAGTACAAATTTCAAAACAATGTACTCTCTTTCAGGGTGGTTAAAAAAACGCCAGTTTACAAACTTTGAGTCCCTCACAATTGCAAACGGGTAGTCATCTGTGCACTCTGCCCATAAACTGTCAAACCATAAATCATTCTCCTCAATGCTCTTTACAAGCTCCATGGAGAAGCCATTCAACTCTCCTGGTGGTACTCTCAGTAAGGAAAAATCATCAATATCTTCTGCACTATTCAGAGAACAGGTGAGATAAATGGATTGAGTCACCTTTCTGTAATTTAAAATCCTCTCGCCTATTGAGTAGTGAAACTCTCCTGGAAAACCATACATCAGGAGCAAATTCTCAGGGGTGCAGAAATATGACATGAACTGCCTGGCTGTCTTTTCAAAGACTCTGTTCTGACGATGCATTGGATGGGACATGATATCCATAAGGTGAACTGCTGGTACAACCCTCTTACTGTACTGAAACAGGTAGGGAATCCCTCCATAAAAAGTTATAATTTCATCATTATCAGCAACACAGAGCAGCATGGCCTGTGAATATGGGTTTTCAAGATATTTCCATCGGAACAGTTCTGGCGACATGGTGGAGTTGAATGCTATTTTCCACAGCTTAAGCACCCCCTTCTCATCATCTTCAGTAAAAGGTCTTAAATTATATTTTCCATCAAGAATCTTCATAAATTACTCCAGCCATCCTACCCGTAAGAATAGGGTGATTTAATAAACAGTCTCCCAAATAGAACTCAAGCCTTTTGGGGGTGAAATCTGAAACTCTCAAAGTGGTGATACAGCTGCTATCAGATCCATGAGCACCCGCTCCTCATGCCAGTTTTTCTCACAAAGAGGGGTCTTTTCACTGAAATTGTGAGGGGCAAGAAAACAGCGGGAGCAGAGAATAAGCCTCTCAGTTGAACGGTTCAGAAACATTTTTCTGATCCTATCAACTCTGCTGCCATGCCAGATCTCCTCTATGGTATTTTCTCTGATACTGCCTACCACATTGAACCCGTCATAGTCATAGCAACACAACACCACATCCCCGTTCCATAAAACAGACACTTCAGAAAAAGGGGCAGCGCAGGGCTTTGCGTTCTTTAAGAGAAGAGCAGCTCCACCAGCTTTTGTCTTTTCAACAAGATCAAGGTCTCCAAACCCTGTATTATCCGCGCTGTAAAAGAAGATATCAGGTTCATTATATTTCCGTTTCAATACATCAAGAGCGCTCTCCATGTAGCTTGTTGTGCGACTCTCCTCGCCATCCAATGACACTTCTGTTCCACCGCCATCCAGATGATCTCTGTTTGGCTCACAACAGTTCTCATCAAGAGCCACAGTCTGTATCACCTTTATAATATTGTGACCTGAGCTGCGGGAAAGTGCAATAAAAGAGTCCATAAGTTCAATGCATTTCCGGTATGTTCTCTTTATACCTCTCACCTTTGTAAGAGCGCTGTCTGTAAAAGCATCCAGAGAGAAGCAGACAATCCCGGGAGCTGCATCAACAATCTTACGGGAGAGTCTCTCGTTGAGGGTTGCAGGGTTAAGTGAGATGACAGATATCAGCCCTGCTTCACCAACCATTCTGATCATGGTCTCAATTTCAGGATGAACTATCGCCTCTCCAAAGTGGTGGAGCCTCACAACCCTCTGCTCCTCTGGAAACATAGAGAGGATCCTGACAAAGTGATCAAGCTCCATATATCCTGTCTGCCTTCTCATCTTCCCTGTTCCGCGTGGGCACATGATGCAGGTATATGGGCAGTGGTTGGTTGGCTCTATCTCGTATATGTATGGTCTTTGAGGCAGCAGAGTCTCTCTTTGCAAAGTATTCAATACAATATCTCCTTCACCATCCCAAATGATCTTTTGTGCCCTGCCTGATTTCAATCACAGTTTCTCCAGCCAGAGTATCGCTTTCATATAAAAACAGCAACAATCTTCCTGAACGTTTTCAACATCCGCAGAGTCAGGAATCTGAATGCCCGACATAACAGTGCGGCAAGAACCAGTCTAATTGACGGCATCTTTTGCAGCTCTGCCTGATATAAAGAGTGTAAATGCGTGCCTCCCAGAGTCTGTGGTGAGTTCTTTTGAAAAATCCCCCTGAAACCCAGCCCTGAAAAAAAGGCCGCTATATCTCTTATATCTACTGTGAGCACTCTGTAAAAGAGCGAGAGTCGCTGATATTTTTCTGACTCCGGCACCATCTTAAGTGCAGTATCTGCATGAAATGATCCAGTCTCAAACTTCCCCATCCACAAAAGCAGATTCCTTGCAAAACAGTAGTGACTCTCTGCAATAAATTCCGGGGTTTTCAGATTCTCAGGCAGAGACACGGACTCAACAAGATCCCCTGACTCAGGCAGAGAACCGGACTCCACCAGAACCCCTGATCTGTCGGAAATAGAGAGTGACTGGTCAAAGAGAACGCTCGAAGAGTCAGGCAGGCAACCTGAAATTCTGTAGCAGAATCCATCCTCACTCCAGGCAAGCTGCACACACGGAATATTTGAGAAATCAACAAATAGCCTTCTTTGAAGTTCAGGAGAGTCCCAGAGAGGCGGAAGGGCAAAATTCAGAAACGGAGAGTCATTGTAAGTAACGGGCTCAAAAGTGAGGCATCTGTCAACCAGATCAACAAGCCACCTGTGGGTAGGATGGCCAGCATAATACTCTGTCCATTTACGGGGAGTCTCAAGAAACCCTGACTTTGCAACACGCATAAGTTCATCACACGCTCTGCCAGGAGAGTCAACATGCTCAAGCACATGCAGACAGATAACAAAGTCAAAGGCATTATCCTTGAATGGAAGAGATTGGATATCTGCCTGAATACAGGTTACACCATCATCTCTGAGAGGTGCGGCAGAGCCATCTCTGTGGCTGTTACCAGAGCTGTAATCCATATCCACAACCACCTTTGCAAACCTGAATGGATTGGCCCCGCCTCCAACATCAAGAATCCTGGCATCAGAAGAGATTCCAAGCTCTGCAAGCAGCAGATTGTGGTCACCTGAAGGATAACTTTTACTCAAAGTAAAACTCTCACTATATATATTCCTATTTCCAGGATATAGTCCTATTTCCAGCTTATGCTGCAAGGCTCTCTGCTGATCTTCTGGCGCAAGCTCTCCTTTTGCAGATTTCACACTGTAAGCAATGACGGGAGATGCGTCAAAATGGTGTTGACTGGTTATGCTGCAACCATTCTGTCAAAATAGAGCCACCCGTTCCAACCAGCCGGGTGCAACCTTACAACGCTTTCAATATGCTCAAAAACTTTTCTCATCACCGCATCACAATCATCAGAGGCTGGAACTGTTCTAAGAAAAATTCTGTAGGGTTTATCACACGCACAAGCCCATGGAACAGCAATAAGGATCGGGACATTACATTTTGATGCCATTATTGCAGCACCTGCCGGGACCCACAGAGATCTACCGAACATGGAGACTCTTGCCCCTCTGTAACCTGGTACATCAGCTGCAACCACCACTGATTTACCAGAAGAGAGCAGATCACAACAGCGCTCTATCAGACTCTTCTCATCAGAAAAGAGAACAGATTGATGTTTTATCCATGAACGGTAAAGCATTATCATACTCCGCTGCATGGGAGTTGCACAACTCCATGGCTGACTCATTGCATTTGAAGCAATCAGGGTTGCCTCATGGCCTGTAACTCTCATCAGTTCAACTATCTCTATCAACCCTGAAAAATGGGCTGTCACAATAACGTAATTGCGGTTACTGACCATCTTTTTCAGGCGATTGATATCTGCCTGATTGAAACTGTGCAGAACATGCTGCCTGTTCTGCCGTCTTACCCATATATTATCCAGAACAAAGCGGGTTTCAAAACGGAGGTACTCTTTTAAAACCTCTTTTATATTGCAGGAGTTAAGAATACCAACCTCCTTCAGACTCTGACATGCCCTCACAAGAGCGCCAGGCCCATATCCGCATGAGTACTCACGAAAATCTCTGAACAGGTGGCCTGTGACACTCAATATCTTATACGCTGCCGGGGGCGGCAAAAGGGCTGCCACTGCAAGAATTTTCCTGAAGTATAGATCCAGGCATCTCTCGGTAATATTCATAAATGCCTTGTATAGACTACCTGGGATGGTGTCTTTATCACCTCATACCCCTTCTGATCAGGTAGTATGGAGCGGCAGTACTCCTCTGCCCAGGAGTCACATACACGGCACATAGGGTGTGAGTCATACTCCCCACTTGTATGCAGCTTCCTTATCTGTGACAGCTCCTTACCATTCCACAGTTTCAGCAGGCTTTCACCCTCACCAACTTTTCCAGGTGAGTGGTCAATATTAAAATCCTCACAGCATAAGCCCATTCTGCCATCCCATGCAACCACAGCCTGTGACCATAGAAGAGGACATGCTCTTCTCTCATCAGCAGTGACACCTGGCCAGCGTTTACTCTCAGGAGGGTTTCTGTAATGGGATACCATGACAGAATCAACCTTATCAATCCACCTCTGAACAAAGCTATCCTGCTGGTCAATGATCTGATCATATGCAACCATATTGAGTTTAACATGGGGTAGGGAAGAGCCTCTCTTCTCCTTTGCCTTAAGAAGAGTTCCAAGATTCTTCTCAACCATACCAAGGTTTGACCCTCTGCGTATCATGTCGTGAGTTTGAGGATCTGTACCGTCAATGCTCACTGCAATCCAGTCAAGTTTTATACTGATGATGAAATCTGCCCATGATTCATTAAAGAGCATTCCATTGGTCAGAAAGCCTGTCTTAACAGAGGGAAATGTTGAGGCAAGTTGCAAGATATCTCTGAATTGAGGATTCAAAAGTGGCTCTCCACCGCCATGAGCTGTCAGAGCAACCTCTCTGTTCCAGGAACCTATCTCTCTTATTACAGGCTCCCACACCTCTTTTTTCATATTGCCAAAGGGGCGCCTCACAAACCCGCAGGGGCCATGCAGCGCACAGCCGAGGCAGGAGAGGTTACAAAGAGCGCTCACCTCCAAGATCACATTAGCCGGAATCATCATTGGCTACCACCCTCTATCCTGTTCTGTTGCCGGAATAATTATTGGCTGCCGCCCTCTACCCTGTTCTGTTGCCGGAATAATTATTGGCTGCCGCCCTCTACCCTGTTCTGTTTTCATGTTCAATTTTCTCTCTTCTCTCTCTTTGTGCCTGGTTGAATTTTCCATGACCCTTTTAACGAGATCCGCCCAATCCCCTTCTCAGGAGTTACAATAACCGGACCGATTCGCATGCTGTCATACCAGAGCAATCCAGTATCATCAGAAACCGCACCCAATAACACAAATGATCCGACACGTAAAGGGATAAAGTCAATAAGATAGCTTACACTGACCATATCTCCACGACTATAAGGACCACAGGGAATGGCATCATAATTTGTAAGGGTGGCTCCAAGTATCTCCTCTTCGCTGTTCATTATGGCAAAACCGAAATTTGGTCTTATACCGTCTGCCATAATCTCAACATCCATCTCAAGGAGGAGCGGCTGCCGGGGAGTGAGGGTGCTGACAACCCTGCCATCTGCTGATTTCATGGTAAAGGAGACAACCTGGCAATCCTTTTCAGGGGCTGCCTCATGATGAGCATCTTCAGATGAATAGGCTCCACCTGCACCTCTGGCTCCCCTTGACTCTCCTTGATCCTTCTCCTTTTTGCTGTTGCAGAAATCCTCGTACTCTGCAACCACCTCATCACACTTTCCAGCTCTTTTCACTCTCCCATTCTCAAGCCATATCACCCGATCACAAAGCTCCTGAACATGGTACATGGAGTGGCTGCAAAAGAGCATTGTCCTCCCCTGCTCCTTGAAGTGGTTCATCCGCTGCATGCATTTTTTCTGAAACCCCATATCCCCTACAGAGAGAGCCTCATCAATAATGAGAATATCAGGGTCAACCATTGTTGCAATGGAGAAGGCAAGCCTGACATACATGCCTGATGAGTAAGTTCTGACGGGTCTGTCAATAAAGTCGTGAAGCTCGGCAAACGAAATTATCTCATCCTCTCTCTTCTTTATCTCATCATCACATATTCCAAGAAGAGATGCATTAAGATATATATTCTGACGACCTGTAAATTCCGGGTGAAATCCTGCCCCAAGCTCCAGAAGTGCTGCCACTCTGCCATTGACCTCAATGGTGCCGCTTGTGGGCTGGACAGTTCCTGCCAGGAGTTTAAGCAGAGTTGACTTACCAGCACCATTGTCTCCGATAATCCCAAGTGACTGTCCGAAACCAACCTCAAAAGAGATCTCTTTAAGCACTTCAAAGAGCTTGTGCATGGGTTTTCTCAACAACGCCTGCAAAAGTCTGTCATGGGGTTTTGCATAGAGATGGTAATTTTTATTAACATTTTGAACATTTACTCTTAACATAGTATAACCCTACTTTTTCTGCCACTGTGCAACAAGGTAAGATGAGAAAAAATGTGTCTGTAAAGGGAGAAGTGCAGACTCCAGAAAGAGCACAGATGGTGCAATGATCTTCTTAACCCTCAACG
>Ga0066602_10001169_pt1 | contig 18324 bp, 18 predicted proteins | sample Higcelweek5metaG_FD_59481 | JGI IMG/M metagenome (GOLD analysis project Ga0066602, IMG submission 59481) | Freshwater pond sediment microbial communities from the University of Edinburgh, under environmental carbon perturbations - High... | ecosystem: Environmental > Aquatic > Freshwater > Pond...
ATCATCCCCTTTCCTCTATTTGCATCATGGTACTTGGGAAGTCCATCAAGCGATAGAATTATATTGCAATTGTTGGGGTTTTGAATTTCTGATAAACGATCAATAGAACCATTGGTGATAATTTGGATAAATATACCTTCTTGCGTTAGCAAGTTTATCAGTGAGGAAATATACGGAAGCAGAAACACTTCTCCGCCACAGAGCGTAATACTTTCAACATTCTGCACCTTTTTATAGGCATGAACAAAGGTAATTATTTCGTTCTCGGTTAACGCACTATTTGATTTATTGGTATAGCACATGACGCACGCCATGTTACATCGTTCCAGTGGGCTTATGTAGAGGTGACGAAGCGCGTTATCTCGATGCGCAACGAGCGTAGTATCCATGTGCCACATTGTATCACGAAAAGCACAAAGGGATTGTACTGGTCGCTTGATGTTTGGCTACCTATTACTTCATCAACCGTATGATTGATGTTTTCTCTCGAAGTGCACTAAACCATGGTTGAATTTTTTCATTTACCTTTTCGTTTAATAGTGCCTCGCGAGCTTCTTGGGTCAACGCACCTTCTTCTGTCGCGGTCAACGTATCTTTATTTGTCGCAATATACTCAGTCACTTCCTGGTCGCTAATTACTATGTCTTTACCGAGAATTTTGGTAAGCAATAATTGAATTTTGACTTGATCATCAAATTCTTTCTTTGTCATGCCTTGAAATTGCAACACTTCTTCCAGTGTGATGTTTCCACCAAACCCTTTGACAATTTCCTGTTCTTTTGTTTCGATATCGCTTGTGGAAATAACAATATTTTCTTTTTGTGCCGCATCCATGATAATTCCCTCGTTAATCATGGTTTCCAATGTTTGTTTGCCAAAACGATCTGTAAGCATTTTATCTACTTCAAATCGAAAGATTGGCTTCCCATTGACGATGGCCGCTATGATAAGGCCACGATTAACAAGCACAAGTCCAAGCGCTAGAATTGCAAGGATGGCAAGAATGATTCCTGTTTTTGGAATTGATTTGCCGCCACAGCAACAAGAAGACCCACATGTTGTTGTTTCTTTTATTTCCATTTCAGGAGGAAGCAATACTATTTTTTGTTTTTTTATTGTTTTTTTTACTGTCTTTGGCATAGCGTTCTCCTTATACATTATCAGGGGTTAATACTGTTTGGGCTGGTTTGTGGCTTCAAGCGTATCACATATGACCTTGTTGTGACAAGAAGAAGCATAAAATGTTTCATGAAGTGCTGCGCGATGATGCACAGTATGATTTTAGCGGACACACATCACACAGTGGATGCCGTGACTTACACACGGCTCTTCCATGATCAATTATCCTATATGTAATTGCTCCCCAATCATTTTTTGGAATTTCTTTCATGAGTAATTTTTCTATACTGTTTGGATCAGCGCCTTTGTAATAATCAATGTGCGGTTTCCCTTCATGATCAAACATCATGGGTTTTTTCTTTTGGTCTTTCGGAATGCTCACAAGTCCCAATCGTTGCGTTATGCGATGGACATGGGTATCAATTGCTATTCCATCGATGATATGAAATGCATTGTATAAAACGACATTTGCAGTCTTCCTTCCCACTCCGGGAAGCGTGATAAGATCAGCCATGGTTTTTGGAATATTTTCATCGTAAGCATCTACAAGCCGATTGGCTGTTTGTATGATATGCGTTGTTTTTACTGTATAAAAACCAGTTTTTTTAATCAGGTTTTCTACATCTTCACGTTTTGCCTGAGCCATGGATTTTGGGGTTGGATAAGAAGCAAATAATTGTGGAGTCACTGTGTTGACTACTTTGTCAGTACATTGTGCAGAAAGTATAACAGCTACGAGTAATTCCCATGGAGATGAATAGAATAATGCAATAGCTGCATGCGGATAGGCTTTTTTAAGCGTATCCAGAATTATCCTCTTTCGTATCTGTTCGTTCATACGTGCTTGCAAATAGAGCGACATTATCTTTACAATGGAGATACTATTATGCAGAAATTGCTTCCCAGCCGTATCATATCACGCCCTCCTCGCTTCCAATTACCGCATATTTCCCGATTATTCACCGCAATGGTTGTTTTTTGCCTTGTTTTTGGGGTTGTTTCCCTGCGTGACAGATTAGGATTAGACCGTTACAACAACATATTTCCTTCTTTTTCTCTGGGAAATACTGACACGGGCGTACAACCTGACCGTGACATCCTAGGCACAGCTGTTGTGCGGGATGATGTATATCTAAACCAAATTTCATATTGGAAGTCTGTCATTGGAGCAAGACCTGATTATAGAGATGCGTATATCCAACTGGCACAAGCAGAGTACTCTTTGGGACAATATACCAATGCAAAAGAAACGCTCACTCACGCATTAACACTGGACCCAAACAATACAACCATAGAAGATTTTTTGGCGGTTATAGAAAGTAGTACGTTGAAGTAAGTATTTGTTTTTACTCTTCTTTTGCGGGCTCTTCTTTCGTTCCTTCAGGTTTCCCCTCTTCTGTTGCAGTAGCTGTCTCAGGTGCTACCTCAGCCACAACTGGTTCAGGTTCTTTCTCGACGATAAACGCACTAATCTTTGCAATCATGATGTCTTTATCTGTCAGGATGGTAACTGAATCAGGAACCTTTATGTCCCCAACTGTTATTTGATCGTTCACTGCAGCAAGACCAGAAATGTCTACCTCGATTTTTTCTGGAAGATCTGTAGGAAGTGCTTCTACTTCGATTTGGTCAATAAGCGTAAGCAGTACACCAAGTTTTTCTGTGATTGCTGTTGGTTCTCCAACCATTTCAAGAGATACGGTTGCATGTACCTTTTCTTTTAAGTTAACTTCATGGAATTCAATATTTAATAGTGTGTTGTGGATATGGTCTATTTGTATTGCTTCTACTAATACGGGGTGTTTATTTCCGCCAATGATAAGTTCAATAAGTCCTGTTTTTCCTGCCTCTTTATATAATTGAAGAAATGTGTCTGTTGGGACACTTATGCTGAGGTTTTCTTTTTCTTTGCCATAGATAGTTGCTGGTGTTTTTCCATCAAGGCGGATGGATTTTACTTTTTTACCAACGAGTGTTCTCATTTCTCCGGTGATTGTATATTTGCTCATAGTGCTTTATTGTTGAATTTCCACGACCGTATGATCATCGCGGGCTAGGTTTGTATTGTACTCAAGATACGACCCGTTTGCAAGCGTCGCATCATCTATACGTATCGTAAATGGTGCTGCAACAGTGAGTACTACCTGAGTAGGCACCTCAGCTATCCCAGATTGTTTTTGTTCAAAAAGTGCAATTTTTGTTTTTGTATTTCGTTTGATTCCTTCTGGGAGCGGGAGAGAAAATGAAAGTTTAATTGATTTTTCCCCTCCTTCAGGAATGAGCTGTGCTGTCCCAACTGTTGTGAAAAAAGGTTGTTCCTCGATAATTTCACCAAATGGAAGAGATGGAAGTGCTTTTTGATCCTTCGTCGCTATGGGTATTCCATCAGCAGTGAACGATACAAGCTTTGCATTTTTTGGAACATAAAAACGAAGGTATGTTTTATATTCTCCACTTCCCGGTTCCCCTGATCCACCATGTGTGATGGTTCGCTCAATTGTTTCTTTTATTTCCGTATCAGTAATCGCGACAGTTCTTCTGTCTTTTCGAGTGAGTAATATATTTGCTTTGTTGACACCGAGATTAGCCTCATTGACAGCAAGAGGTAAAAATACACAATTTTCTGTTTCATTGGTACACGCGGATACTGCAGGAAAAGCACCACTCCATCGAAATTGATTCACTATTCGTTGAGCTTCGGGATTGGTAAAATACCACTGCATATTCCTATTTGCCATTGCTTCCATAAGTATGGTGAATATTTTCATTGTTGTTTTCGCGTCCTGCTTTTGTAGCAATTTTTGTGATATGCCTGCGATGAGCTGACCTAAAAAGTCTTTTTTTTGCGTGGAGCCTGGGAAGAAATTATTTTGTGTGTAATATAATGCTTTTACGTAAAAATTAGATTCCGTTATTTGTTCATTGATATCTGGTAGATCTATAGGACCTGTGGCACCTAACAGTGAGACAAATAGATCCGCGTTTATGCTGGCAACTGTGCTCATGCGTTCGCCGGATTCTTTCTCAAAAAACCATAATGCTTTTTGTGCTGATGTAGGGAAATCAGGACTCCAATTACTATCACGTAAATACCAATGTTCTTGTCCTAAGACTTCACGAATAGGTATGGGTGGATCAACATGTCCTTTGAGTTGACCATCATACGCATACACATCTTCAACAATCGTATCAATAATTTTTCCTTCATTTGTATTTACTTTCATGAGTGAACCGATAAATCCGCCAGTGGGTCGTAATTCAGCATTATTTTGTAACAACACAAGAATGGTTTGCTGTTCCTGAAAACCTGCTACATATGGGTACAAAAGCAAGAGTCTTTCAACTTGAGTGAGGAGGGATCCGTAGTGTTTAAGCGTGTTCACGCCTAATTCAATTTTTGGCTGACTGAACCGGTTCACAAACGCAAATGGCGGATCATTTTTGAGACTAACGCCAAGAAGCATAAGTCGATCAATATTTGTTTGGAGTGGAAACACCCGTGCTTTTATTTGTGTAATAGCTACAGGAAGTGGCATTGTAGCGTTTAAATGTGCAATGGGAATACTGCTGGTTGCGACATTTTTAGCTAAAATGATAAGTTCTACAACATCATGGATGATTATGTTAGTTTTATCCAACGTGTCAATCAAGGTTTGTTGTCGCTCAATTTCTTTCGGTCCATAGATGATAATCCACGGAAGAGAGCCAATTGGTGAAATAAATTTTCCATACGAAAGAGCATTGTTTGCCGTTGAGTTCCAAAAATCAGTTCCTCCCCCTTCCCCTTTTTGTACACCGCTTGCTGTTTTTTGAAACGCGTATGCGCTGACGCCAAGACTTATCGGGTATGATAACAAAATATATAGACTGAAAATACAACATGCAACAACCCCTCTGAATAATCGCGATTTATTTCCGACAATTTTTTTCGTTGGCTGTTTACTAAAAATATGTTGGATGGTTTGTGCTATACGTTTCGTGTCTGCTTCACCGGTATCGACTCTGGATGTCTCACGTGCATTCGGTATTCTTACTATAGACGCTTTTTGTATTATGACCGGTGGTGCAGTCTTCACTGGTGTACTAGTTTGCAGATGAAGTGTTTTTTCATCTTTCACAAAAAAATGATACATGATGGTTTGTAGTGAACTTGTGGAAAGTGGCACAGGATCTACATACGCAATGAGAGAAATATTTATATGTTTATATAGTGGTAATTCATCTGCATCCCAACAGAAAATAAGTGAAGATTTTGCAGTATAGTGTGATTGTTCGAGAATATGCTTCACGAAAATTTGGTCACCGATGATGATCCAATATACAATTTCATCAGCGGTCTTTTCATTGGTTATGACACGACATCCATTTTTTGCAAAGAATTCCCGTATTGGTAATGCATACGTTTCATCAAGCGTGTCAATACGCACTAGCGGATATAGTAGTTTATCGTCTTCATTTTTCAATGGTGTGTGTGGCAGCATAGTAAATTGATTTACGTCTGATTGTATTATGACAAATATGAAATCCGAAAACAACAAAATATTTTCTAATCAATTATCCCATTGCACAACGAAGCAGACATGAGCGAGGGTTGGGGTGACGGGTTTGTGAGTTATAAGGTTCGTAAAGTTATAAAGTTATAAAGTTTGTAAAGTTATAAAGTTTAAAAATTGAAAAATAGAAACTGATTAAAAACTAAAAACTTCAAACTAAAAAATTAGTACTGAACAGAAACAATAAGCAACTATGAACTACCATCACGTCTCAGTGTGAATTACTGTGCATCGAGGATCTGATTGACGAGGCGATCAGCATCCGCATTTTTTTCTCGAGGGATGGACTCGTATGTTATGGTACCCCCTACTTCACTTTCAAGGGTGTGTACACGAAAGGCAAGTTCCCGTAGCTTCGCATCTTTTATTTTATATATACCATTTAACTGTTTGACAATAAGTTCAGAATCTAAGAAAAATGCAATCTCCCCTGCTTCAACTATTTTATTTTCAATTATCCATTCTAGTGCATATACGACGCCAGAATATTCAGCAACGTTATTTGTCGTTTCTCCTAAATATTTTCCAAAGGCCGCAATAATTTTTCCTTTTTCCTCGATATATATTCCTGCTGCTGCGGGACCTGGATTCCCCCGTGCTCCCCCATCTGTGTGAATAGTGATCATTCTTTTCATGCAATTATGCTACGAATGTTACAAGTTTTTGTCAAGGTCACGAAAGGATTTTTTGAGTGTAAGAAGCGATATGCCAAGTACATAGAGTTCTGAAAAAACTGTGATCCACGCGCTTGCAATATACCCGTGTAGAGGAACAAAAATTATATTTAATGCAATATTGATTACCATGGCAGAAAGATAAATGCTGAGTAGTTCTTTTTGTTTTTTTTCGACAACCAACATCCACATGGTAATACTACTTAAGAAAAAGATTGGAAGTCCAAAGAGCAATATACGGAACGCGGCAATGCTAGCGAAAAATTCTGCACGGATGACCGTTACGATAGGAGCAAGAAACCATGCGCAAATCACAACAACGAGTGAGATGCCAATCAGCAATGCAAATGATTTTTTTATCCGTCTTTGATATACGTGTAGCTGTTGGTTTTTTTGATTTACAACTAAAAGAGGATATAAAGAGTTCATAAAAAAAGTGGGAATGACAAGGAGAAATTCAAACAGTTTATACGCAAGTGCGTAGATTCCAACTTCCGCGGTCGAGCGTGTTATGGTAAGGATAATTGCATCGGCATGAGAATAGATGACACTTGTTGCGAGCGTCATACTTAAGGGAAGTGCCCGAAATAAATTCTGTTTAATATCTGAAGTGTCATAGTGAAAACGATATGATTCATTTCCTCGTTTAGAGAGAATATATGCAGTGATTGCGGTACATCCATATCCAAGTGTAATACCAAGGAGTATGCTTATTGAATTTGCGGGTGATGGACGAGATAGTAGAAACACTACGGCCCCGACACTTACAAGAGATCCGATCGCGAGAGCAAGAGCAGATTTACTGTATTCGAAATTTTTTTGAAATACCGCATTTGCACTAATATACATTGATTGAAAAAGAATGGTTGGAGAGTAGAGGATGATTCCAATTTTTACCATTGTGTTATATCCTTGAGTTTCTGATCCCGGAAGAAACCAGACAAGGCTACAGAGAGCGAAAATAAATAGTGTCGAAAGAAATAATCGTGTCGCTATGAGTGATTGAAATGCATGTGTATTCTTTTTTTTCAACGCATCTTCCAAATATATTGGGTTGAGTCCAAAATCTACAAACAAGTAAAAAAATCCAATAAATGTCGTTACTTTCGCAAAATCACCAAATCCATTTACTCCCAAAGAACGAGCGATAAGTATACCTACAATCGCAGTTGAACCCGCACTGAATACTTTTCCAATTATTTGACTCAAGGTGTTTGTAAAAAGAAGAAGTTTCGTTTTCCCCATACAGATATTGTACAGAGAATCGGTATATAAATGCTACTTTATGCATGCCTGCGGATATCCACTATTGTCATGGCTATGACCCATGTGGACAATAATTGTCCTTGTTGGAGTGTCAGCGGATAGTGATCTAAGATTCCTAAACAGAGAATCATCATGAATGGCAATACGAGAACAACAGGTATTCGTAATCGGAATAATGATTTTGTGACACGATATGTAAATATTCCAAGCAGCGTACATCCAAGAATTCCGATTTCTGAGAGAAGTAGCATGTACATATTATGGACAGGTTGGAGGAAATACATTTGACGACTAGGATAATAGAGGGGAAGATGTGGAATAAATTCTCCAAGACCTACACCAAAAATAGGATTATGTATCCACATAGACCATGCAGCGACGAGTAATTCCCATCGTACTGTCATAGGTTCAGTATTCCAAAATAGTTGTGTAACCAGTTGAAATAGAAACGGTATTGAGAAAACGAGAGGAATGATGAAATACAAGAGATTTCGAGGATGCAATTTTTTTTGCACACTCACTATGAGTAGTGCACAAATAAATACACAGAGTGCTGATCGAGAACCAGTAAGACACAATGCTATAGTTCCAAAAATTAGTGCAATTCGTTTTAGGTATGAATATGTTCGCGAAACAGTCTCATTGTTTCTGAGCATGAGAATAAGCAGTATGGCAAGATATCCTCCTAGGACATTTGGGTGAGGAAATGTCGCATACGGTCGTAGATATTCTTTACATCCCATAGATGGAAAGCAGATATCCATACGTGCAATACCTGGTGTGTTAACATCAAATAATCGTTCTCCGAAAAACCACATAATGCCGCCCACAGAGTGACCAACTATAAATTGAAATATAGCAAGCATTGAAGAAAAGAGTAGGGGAATCAGAAGTATTTGTATTGTGAGAAGCCAAGAAGGTTTTGTTTGTATGATATACCAGAAAAAAAATCCGTATTCAACACCTTTCATCCACATATATGCTGTCAAGGGAGGGGTCGAAGAAAGCACAGTGTTTATTGTAGCGAAGCACATGAATATAAGTGGGATGAAAAAAATATTTTTCTTCTTCTTCCATATTTTTTTTACTGTTTGAAGTAAAGAATGTTTTGTCTCTGCAATAAAACTCAGAGCGAGAAAAAAAAGTGAGATATCAGAAAGGGTTATGGCGACAGAAAGATAATCAATTCTTCTTCCCAGAACGAGAGAAAAGTTTGGCCAGAAATGGTAGCCGAGTTGGGTAGGGATGAGGATAAGGATAAGGTAATAAAATACTTGATGCACGCGCATAGTATTACCATTGTAAACCGTATAGGATAAAAATGAAAAATAGAAACGCGTTTTTAGACGGTGACTGGTTTGGGGGTAATAACGAGTTTTCTATCCTGACCTTCACCAAAAGACTCAGTGATCACACGTTCATCTCCAGAGAGTGTCAAATGAACTACGCGCCTTTCACCTGCTGAGAGATTTGATAAATCAACAGCTCTTCCTGTGGCTATAGCTCTATCTGCTGCGCGTTGAGCCATGTACATAAGCGCTTCTTCACGTTTCTCTCGATAGTCGCCGACATTGACATATACACGGTGCCATTCAGTTAATTCTTTGGCAATGATCATGGTGAGAATAAGTTGGAAGCTTTCGAGTGTTTTTCCATGAAATCCAATAAGAAGCCCTGTTTCCTCTGTTTCTATATGCACTCTGAAAGCGCCTGTTTCATCCATGTCCACTGTTACTGTTCCAACAACTGATAGTTTGGTAAGAAAATCCTGTGCGATGTTTTGAATGCGTTCTTGCGTTTCCATATTATTTTTTGGTTTGTTTGTTTACATGCAATTGTTGCATAATACCAAAAAGTCCGAAGACATTCCAGTAGAGTGCAAGACCGACAGGAAATTGGAGGGCAAAAAAACCAAACATGACTGGTGTGATGAGAGCCATTTGTTTTTGCATATCCGCCATGGTATCAGATTTCGTTTCTTTCGTTTCATCTGTTTTCATTACTTCCTGTTTTTTTGTTGGTTTTGTTATGTCATCCTTGATCGTTTTTTTCGCAGGTAACATAAGTCTGGTTTGATACCATTGTAAGAGTCCGGTAAGAAGAGGAATAAGAAGTAGCCACCATCCATATTTTTGCCATTCTGAAGGTTTGACTGCGAGATTAAGACCAAAGAAACTGACATCGAGTGTCGTCAATTTCATCCATGGTGCATAGACAATGGTATTAATATCAGAAATAAATTTAGTCAATTCACCATTCCCTAAGACGGAGTACAGAACATTGTAGAGTGCAATCATGATAGGAAATTGGATGAGTGTTGGGAGACATCCTGCCGCAGGATTGACACCCTGTTCTTTGTAGAAGGCGAGTTGTGCTTGTTGTAATCCTTTTTTATCATCTTTGTGTTTGGCTGCAAGCGCGTCGAGTTGTGGTTTTAGGTCAGCCATGTGTTTGGCACTGGTGAGCTGCTTTTGCATAAGCGGATAGAGGATGAGTCGAATGACTAGTGTGAGAATAATAATTGCAAACCCTAAGGGACCTGGGATATGGAGTAGTTCAAATCCTTTATAGAAAAGTACTAAAAGATTGGTGATTGGCCAGATAAGAATTTGGTTCCAAATGGTTGGATTTGTCATATATTTTTTCTATTGTTTCTTTGGAACTGGATCGTATCCACCAGGGTTCCATGGATGGCATCGTACTATTCGTTTGATGCCAAGTAATAATCCAGTCATTATACCATAGCGAACGATTGCTTCATATGTATAGCTGCTGCAGGTGGGAGAAAAGCGGCATGCTCGGACGTTGGGAAAAAGTTTGTGGGGTACCCCAGTATCAAATGATAGATATGTTTGATAGAACCGAATACATCGAAGAATACAATTTTTCATGATTGCTTCAATAGACTTGTTTTAAAAAGTGTTTGAAATAATATTGTGCTTGGATTATCAATAGCTTGTGCGAGATAAAAGACATAGTTTCCATTTTGTAGGGGGATTGAGCGAATTGCCTCACGGACACATCGTCGTATTCGATTTCTTTTTGTTGCTAGTTTACAGATTTTTTTTGAGATAATGATTGTCAGGCCTATTTTTTCGTTTTCCGCCCGCGTGTAATAAATACGGAATGGAGGAAGCGATAATCGTTTTCCCTGTTTCATTGTTTCCTTTACAGTATATGATTTGAGCGAATTACATCCCTGAGACATATCTCTCTAGTATAGCGTATGTTGTATGAATGAGGAAAAAATTAGGAAATGGCAAGAATTTTTCTGCCTATTGCTCGACGTCGTTTAATGACGCGTCTGCCACCTGCTGTTTTCATGCGTTCACGAAAACCATGGGTTCTAATGCGTTTCTTTTTCTTTGGTTGATAGGTGTGTTTCATTGCCATGGAGTTATTATACTGTACATGAGCAGTCTGTCGCAAGAGCAGGTGCGTGATACAATAGCGCTATGCGAATACATAGCATTTCCCTTCGCAATTTTCGTTCCTATCGCGATCAAACGTTTCTTTTCCCTTCAACAGTGACGTGTATCATTGGTCCGAATACTGCAGGGAAAACAAATATTCTTGAAGCGATATACATGCTTTCTGTGGGCAAAAGTTTCCGTGCGATGAAAGAAAGCGATGTGGTTTTATTGGGGAAGGAAGTTGGCGGAATAACTGCAGAATGTGAACCGGAATTACATCAAGCACAGACATTTTCTGAACTAACGAATCTTGAGCTTACCATTACTTCGGGTTCTGTGTCAGGAAAAAAAACGCATATAAAAAAATATTCTGTCAACGGTGTAGCGAGAAGACTATCTGATTTCATAGGGAAATTTCGTTCCGTACTTTTCACCCCACAGGACCTTGAACTTATTACTGATGGGCCAGGTGCCAGAAGGGGATATATCAATAGTGTACTTATGCAAACAGACCGCGAATATGCACGAAATCTTTTTTCGTATGAACGAGCACTTCGTCAACGAAACGCGGTCCTTGAACAAATTCGTGAAGGGTTTGCGCGTCCGTCACAATTACTTTTTTGGGATCAACTGCTTATTAAAACAGGAATGGCAATCACGGAAAAAAGAGAGCAGTATGTTGCATTTTTAAATGCATTCGTTTCGTTAACACTTCAGTACCACGTTTCATATGATATGAGCACAATATCAGTGGAACGATTAGCTCAATATGCACAAGAAGAAATAGCATCAGCGACAACACTCGTAGGTCCACAGCGGGATGATTTCCATGTCGAGAAAAAGGAAGACGATCGGGATGTGTATAGTGATATAGCACGATTTGGTTCGCGAGGTGAACAGCGACTCGGAGTTTTGTGGTTGAAGTTAGCTGAACTTTCTTACATTTTCCAAGAAACAAAAGAACACCCAGTCCTTCTTCTTGATGATATTTTTTCTGAACTTGATGAAATAGGAAGAGTGTATATTTCTTCCATTATTGGAAGCCAACAAACCATTTGTACTACCGCTGAAGATGAAGTGGCATTATTTTTGCAAAAAAATATACAGGCCGATATTATTCGTCTTTCGTAAATTTTTTCTTTCTCTTGTCATCAGGTATAATGAAACTATCATGTGGTGGAAAGAATCAATAGTGTTGCCAAAATCAGATTCTCATAAAGGGCAAAATGGAAAGCTTCTTCTTATTGGAGGATCGAATTTATTTCATAGCGCGAGTTTGTGGTCATTAACAGTTGCATCCCGCATTGTTGACCTCGTTCATTTCGCATCTATTCCTCAAAATAATGTTCTTGTTCAAAAATCAAAGGAATTTTTTTCCAACGGCATTGTAGTTCCACAAGGGGATATCGAATCATATATTCATGAAGATGATTGTATACTCATCGGTCCTGGGATGATGAGAACAGATGATGTAACAGTATCTACTCTAAATTATCATCTTTCTACTATTTCAGAGATTGGAAAGTATACGCATGATGAAGGTGTGTATACGTATGTGCTCACAAATTATTTATTATGGAAATATCCTCAAAAGAAATGGGTGATTGATGCAGGAGCGTTACAGATGCTTGATCTTGCTGTTATTCCTTCACATGCAGTAGTAACTCCTCACACAAAAGAATTTCAAGGATTACTACAAAAATCCGGCACTATCAAAACTCCTGAGGATTTTGCAAAAAAGTATGGATGCATTGTTTTATTGAAAGGACCAACAGATACTGTCACAGATGGAATTCGGATAGAACATATCAAAGGAGGGAACTCGGGGATGACGAAAGGTGGGACAGGAGATGTGCTTGCTGGTCTTATTGCATCTCTTGCTTGTACCAACGATTCATTTATTTCAGCTGTCGCCGGAAGTACGATAAATAAACAAGCAGGGGATGAACTGTATGAAAGTGTTGGACCGTTTTTTAACGCGACTGATCTTGCATGTCAGATACCAAAAACCATGAAGAGTATTTTCTATTGATTGCTTTTTAAGTTCTTCTATTCTTGCTCTCTGATTAATTTAGTGAATAAATAGGTAACCAGTACCGCAAGAATGGTGATGAGGATTGCATAGATAAGTAAGGAGATGATTCCCATGCCAAATGGGAGATAGGGTTTAATATACATCGTGACGAATTCTTGAATGACATTGTTCCACGCAAGCGCCGCAACAACTCCAAAGCTTGCCGTAGAGAGCGTTATCATCTGTTTGAGAATTTCTCTCCGAAGTGATTTTTTGGTTTCATTTGATTGCTTTTTTGCTTCCATATTCGTATTATAAAAGGGGTTACAACAAAATAGCAATTACAGTAAAATATACGTATGTATTCGCCAAATTATACCATTACCAATAAGATGCTGAAATATATTGGTATTATCGAAGCTTCAAAAGAGATAATTGAAAACGCACCACTTGTACCTGCATGGGAAGCAAAATTCCGTGAAGAAGCAATTGTGCGAACTGTGCATCACGGAACACATATTGAAGGAAATGAACTCAATTTTACCGAGGCAGAGAAGGTGCTGGCTGGCGCTAAAATTGTAGGACGCGATCGCGATATTCAGGAAGTCCTCAATTATAGAAATGTACTTTCATTTATTGAGAAATTTGATAAGGAAGCCATTTCACCTGAGTCCATTAAGCATATGCACTCCCTTATTGCAGATAAGATATTACCAGATGGCGCTGTGGGAGAATTTCGTAAAAGTCAGGTTGTTGTCAAAAATAGTCAAACCGGAGAAATAACGTTTCGTCCACCTCCGGCGATAGAGGTACCATTTCTCATTGATAATTTTCTTTCATGGGTAAATGGAATAGCTCACGATGATATCCATACAGCACTGAAAGCCGGTATTACTCACTATGAACTTGTGCGTATTCACCCGTTTTTAGATGGAAACGGCCGATTGGCGAGATCTGTAGCAACACTTGTACTTTTTTCCGGTGGGTATGATATTAAGCGGTTTTTTTCTTTGGAAGAGTATTATGATCGTGAACCCATGAATTACTATAATGCCCTTCAGAGTGTCGCTTCTCAAAATGGGAATCTTACCGCATGGTTAGAATATTTTATCGAAGGTCTTGCGATAGAACTATCCCGTATCAAGGATAAAGTGAAATCATTATCAACAGATTTGAAAATCAAAAAGTCTCTCGGCGGACATCAGCTTGCGTTGTCTGAACGTCAAATTAAACTCGTTGAGTTTGTACAAGAGAATGGATTTTTGCAAAATAAAACATTTTTTGAACTTTTTCCTATGATCAGTGAAGATACTGTGCTTCGAGAATTGAAGGACCTTATCAAAAAAGGAATCATTCAAAAACAGGGTTCTACAAAAGGTGTTCGGTATGTGCTAAAAAGTTAAATTGTCTGACGTTACTTCGTTACTGTGTCCTCTTCTATGATGTAATGATGTAGCGCTTTTTTCGTAACGGTATGAAATTTTCTACACTAGCGTGTTATTTCCAAAAATTAGAACAAACAGCATCCCGTTTATCTATGACGGAGATACTTGCTGAACTTTTTACTCAGGCATCCCACGAAGAAATTGGTGAACTATGCTATCTTCTTCAGGGTCGTGTCGCACCTCTTTTTGAAGCGACTGAATTTGGCATCGCAGACAAGCTCATGATTCGAGCAATAGCTGCTGCATATATATCTGATGAGCCAACTGTGACAGCATTATTTAAAAAGCATGGGGATTTGGGAATAGCGGCAGAAGAAATTGCATCGATGAACAATACAAAAAAAATACCCGACAGTCACAATTCAATTCATGAGGTTTTCCAGATATTACAGGAAGTTGCAAAAACTGGGGGAGAGGGTTCACAGGAAAAAAAGATTCAACTTCTTTCAGCATTATTTTCTTCGCATGATTCTGTTTCAGTTCGTTATCTTGTTCGTATTCCTTTAGATAAATTACGTCTCGGATTTTCTGACATAACACTTTTAGATGGTCTTTCTTGGATGTTGATTGGAAACAAATCTCTTCGAAATACGCTTGAAGCTGCATACGAAGTGAGACCAGATTTAGCGTATATAGCAACACAGATAAAAGAAAAAGGAATAGAAGGCGTTTCACATGTTCATGCAGTGGTAGGAGCGCCAATAATGGCGGCATTGTGTCAAAGGCTCCCTAATGCAGAGGAAATGATTGAAAAAATGGGAGAAGTGGACGTAGAACCAAAATATGATGGGGTTAGGACACAGATTCATTTTAGTAAGTCAAAAGTCAAAGGTCAAAAGTCAAAAATATGTTCATTTTCTAGAAATCTTGAGAATACAACAGCGATGTATCCGGAATTAGATCATATTATGTCTCAAATTGATGCAGATGAAGTCATCCTCGACAGCGAAGCAATTGGATTTGATGAGAAAAATCACCGCATCATACCGTTCCAGGAAACTGTTACGCGGAAACGAAAACATGGGATAGGACAAGCAAGTCTTTCAGTGCCTTTGCGATTTTTTGTGTTTGATATATTAGCCAAAGATGGGAAAGATCTTATGAATACGCCTCTTTCTCAAAGGCGACATATACTTGAAAGCACGATTTTACCGGGACCAGTTCTTTCGATTTCTCCTCATATTGTCACGCATGAGATAGCAAAACTTCGCGAATATCACAACGAGCAGATACAACTTGGACTTGAAGGAGTGGTGGTAAAAAAGTGGGAAAGTATTTATGAACCTGGTCGTCGCGGATATAATTGGGTGAAATTTAAGGAAGAAGGAAAAATAGGAAAACTCGCAGACACTGTTGATGCGGTTGTCATGGGATATTATAAAGGAGAAGGGAAACGGTCGGGATTTGGCATAGGTGCTTTTCTTGTTGGCGTAAAAAGAGGAGAGCAATTTGTTACCATGACAAAAATTGGAACAGGAGTGACGGATGATTTATGGAAAGAGTTAGTGCAAACATTAGGGAAATTAAAAACAGATACTAAACCAAAAGAATATGAAGCAGTGAGCACATCTCTCATTCCTGATGTGTGGGTTACTCCGTCTATGGTTGTTGAGATTGCAGCTGATGATATAACAAAATCGCCGATTCATGGTGCTCTCTATGCACTTCGATTCCCACGGTTGGTTCGTATCAGAGTTGATAAAGCGCCTAGAAACGCGACAACGGTTCAAGAACTTGAAAAAATGTATCACACACAGGGAGGTATGCAACACTAACGCTATGATCGTATCACTGTTTACCATTATAATACTCGGAATTATTCTTGCTGTTTGCGCTGATTGGGTGGTAAAAGCTGTATCGTATTTTTCCCATACATTGCACGTCAGGAGTTTTTTATTTGGATTTCTTTTATTGGGGTTTGCTACGACAATTCCTGAAATGTTTGTAGCGTATCAATCAGTTACGGATGGTGTTCCGCAAATGTCAGTCGGAAATTTATTAGGAGGCTCCATATTACTTCTCTCATTTGTCATGGGAGTGAGCGCTATTTTTTTGAAACGTATTATATTAGATCACGGCTTATCAACATTCGATATCGCAGTATCCTCTTTTGTCGTTGCAGCGCCAGCTCTCGTCATCTGGGATGGAAATTTGACCAGAATAGAGGGTGCAATTCTTATTGCCATATACGCCATTCATCTTTTGGTAATAAATAAAGAACAACACGTATTAACAACGGTTGAACATCATGCGAAGCACGTCAAACATGCGGGACACGCCATCCTCCTTGGGGTTGGCGGACTTGTCGGTATGGCAATCGCATCAAGGGTATTTGTCACCATTGGAGAACAGATGGCTCGTTCACTGGGTGTTCCTCCATTTGTCATAGGATTATTTCTTATCACGTTTGGGACCAATCTGCCGGAGTTGACGCTCGCTTTTGGAGCAATTCTCAAAAAGAAAAAGGATATCGCGTTTGGAGACATCTTGGGTTCTAGTGTGATTAATACACCAATTCTAGGCGTATTGTGTTTCGTACAACCGTTTTCGATACCAGATCATGAGCGAATGCAGGTGACTCTCATCCTTCTTGCACTTGTTTCTGTATTTTTCTTTTGGGCAGCATCAACGAAAAAAGACATCACGCGGAGAGAGGGAATTGTTCTCCTTCTCGTCTACGCCGCATTCATCGCATTTGAAATACTACGGATTTAACCATATAATGCCAAGACTGTATGAAAAAACCATTTTTTTCTGTCATTATCCCAACCCTCAATGAAGAAAGGTTTCTTCCCAATTTATTAGTCAGTCTTCAAGCGCAAGCATATAAGAATTTTGAAGTTATCCTTGTTGACGGGAAATCAAAAGATAAAACAGTGCATGTGGCAAAATCATTTGTGCACGTATTACCATCTCTCACAGTGGTAGTGCCAGATCATGCATCTTTACCTTTTCAACGAAATACAGGAGCAGACGCAGCAACGGGTGAATGGTTAGTATTTGTGGATGCCGATACAGTTCTTTTTCCATTCACGTTAGAGCGTATTTTTCAATATATTCAAGCGCATGATGTGCGGGTGCTTACGACATGGTTTTCTCCGGACAGTGATGAAGGAAAAGATGCTCGATTCGTCCTTTTATCGAATTTAGCGTTTGAAACCGCTAAAATGATGAAGCGTACAACAGCACCTGGTCCATTTACCGTCGTGAAACATGGTGTCTTCAATACCATAGGGAAATATGACGAAGAACACTCATTTCTGGAAGATCAGGATTTCTCTCAACGGACAGCAAAATTGGGGATAGATATTCATATTATCCGTGAAACATTATATATATGGTCTTTACGTCGGTATAGAAAAGAAGGAACTTTCAAAGTTATTCAAGAATATATGAAGGTACTCTTGCCTGTTTTATTTCTTAAAACTACTCCAAAAAATTTATCAGGGTATACCATGGGTGGACATATTTTTTCTAAGAAAAAAACAACAGTGAAGTCATCACTTCTTTCAAAAACAGAAAAACAAATACGAGATCTTATGCAAGAATTGTTTGAATAATATCTATGCGCGTCATTGCTGATCTTCATACCCATTCACATTTTTCTCGCGCTGTGTCGCCACAAATGACTATTCCTACTATGGCATCTTGGGCGATGAAAAAGGGAATTGACCTTGTTGCGACCGGTGACTGGACGCATCCTTTGTGGATGAAAGAAATTGAACGTGATTTAGAAGAAATGGGAAATGGATTGCTGCAATTAAAAAATGAAGACAATATATCTCCATCCTCATCACCGATATTTTTGCTTTCAACGGAAATTTCCTGTATTTTTTCCCA
>Ga0066602_10001178_pt1 | contig 18203 bp, 9 predicted proteins | sample Higcelweek5metaG_FD_59481 | JGI IMG/M metagenome (GOLD analysis project Ga0066602, IMG submission 59481) | Freshwater pond sediment microbial communities from the University of Edinburgh, under environmental carbon perturbations - High... | ecosystem: Environmental > Aquatic > Freshwater > Pond...
CTCTTCCCGGGCAATTTCGCCTTTTTCGGGATCGCGTGAAACCATGACTATATGGTCGCCCATTTCGGCCAGGGCCAATGCAGTGGCTTTGCCAATCCCTGAATTGCTGCCGGTTATCAAAATAATCTTATTTTCCATGTCGTCGCCTTTGGAATTATAACAAAGATATTTCCAAAGTGTTGCAGGGGGAATTGAAGGCTTCCATTTTTTTGTATTTTGTGAAGATAAATCGTAAACCGATGAAAAGAAACGCATTGCTGCTGACCTTATCACTTTTTCTGTGTAGTACCCTATTTGGGCAAAGTATTGAATCACTGAAAGTTACTCACGGTCCATGGTTGCAGAATCTGACCTCTGACGGGGTAACCGTTTGCTGGACGACAAATCTTCCGGCTGTCCCGGGTGTATTGATGATTCGTGAAAAACCACAATCAGACTCACTCATCCGAAATTCAACTGACGGCTTGATCAATGCCGGCGGAACCCTGCACAAAGTGAGGATCTCCGGATTGAAGCCGGGAACTCCGTATTCATATAAGATACATTCAGTGGAACTGATGAAGCTTAAGGCTTATCAGATTTACTTTGGTGACACGGTTAAAGGAAAAATGTTCAGTTTTACTACTCATAGTTCACTCAAGAAAACTACCCGATTTATGGTGGTAAATGATATCCATACCAATGGTGGCAAGCTGGCCGGGTTTCTGAAATCGGGCAAGGCGGCAGAGCAGGATCTGGTGATTTTCAATGGTGACATGGTTGACTATTTTGAAACGGAATCTCAGCTTTTATCCTCGATCGTCGATACCAGTGTACGATATTTTGCATCCGGCGTACCGTTCTGCTTTGTACGCGGGAACCATGAAACCAGAGGTATCCTGTCGAGAGAACTGAAGAAATACCTGGATGTTCCTGATAATCATTATTACTATGCAGTTGATCAGGGCCCGGTTCATTTTGTTATGCTCGATTGTGGCGAGGATAAGCCTGACAGTAACCATTATTATTACGGATTGGCCGACTACGATCGGTACCGTTTGCAGGAGCTGGAGTGGCTGAAGGAGCAGGTTAAAACACCCGCCTACCAGAATGCCGCATTCAGGGTCATTGTTGTGCACATGCCTCTTCTTGCGGTTGAGACCGATGGTTACGGGCAGTACTTTCTGACCCATAATTTTGGCCCGGTAATCAGGGATGCCGGTGCCGATCTGATTATTGCCGCACATGCGCACACTCATTCCTGGCTGCCGGCCATTCTTTCGGGATTTTCGTTTCCGATGCTGGTGAACAGCAACAATAATTATGTGAAATTTGAAGCTACGGAGCAAAACCTGTCGTTCACGGTCGTATCAAATAAGGAAGAGGTCATCTTGACCAAAGAGCTGAAAAGGAGATAACTGTTTTTTTTCCATGAAGCACTGGTTAACATTCATATTAGTAATCCTGACGCTGTTGCCGTGGGTAGCCGGGCATCCTCAATGTGTGGGGAAGCCATTTGTAATTAATTATGATAAAAGAACCTATGGCGGTGACAACCAGAACTGGTCAGTGGCGGTAGGATCGAACGGATGCACCTACTTTGGCAATGATAAGGGGCTTCTTGAATTTGATGGTTCCAACTGGAACCTGTTTGCAATGCCCGACGATGGAATTGTTCGTTCAGTAACCCTTGGCGATGATGGAAATATTTATGTGGGATCTTATCAGGAATTCGGTTACTGGAGTCGTGATAAATGTGGGACGCTTTCATACACTTCCCTAAGTAAAAAAATCCTCTCTCCCAATGCACTGCACAATGATGAAATCTGGAGAATTATTGTCCATAACGGTAAAATCTATTTCCAATCGTTCTCAAATATCTTTGTATACGATGGCCAGAAAATCTCCATCCTGAATCCAAATTCATCCATGGTTTTGCTGATGAAAGCCAATGGCAGGTTGTTCATACACCTGGTTGGTAAAGGATTGTTTGAAATTATTGATGACACATTCAGAATCATTCCCGGATCAGGGATGTTTGCGCATGATGAAATTAAAGTGCTTCTTCCTTATGAAGGTAATCGGTTTCTGGTGGGGGTTTCCGGAAAAGGGATGTTCATATTCGACGGGTTGTCCTTTTCTGTCTGGAACTCACCGGTGAACACACTGCTCAAATCATCGGAACTGAACAATGGAATATCCGGAAACAACCACCTTGTTATCGGGACCATTGGTAACGGACTCTTTATTCTTGATAATCAGGGAAATCTGCAGGAACATCTGAATTCTGGCAATTTTCTTCAAAACAACACCATTCTTTCCATGGCTTTTGACCAGGCGGGTAATATCTGGGCTGGACTTGATCGCGGAATTGACATGATCAACTTACATTCCGGAATGGATTTTTATGTAGATCCTACCGGTACAATGGGATCGGTTTATTCCGCTGTACTGGATGGAACGGATTTACTCGTGGGCACTAATCAGGGTCTGTACAGATATCATTTTTTACCGGGTGAAGGATATGTCAAACCTCAGGCAATAGCCGGGCTGAACGGGCAGGTATGGGATCTGAAAAACTTTGATGGAGAGATATTCTGTGGTCATACCAGTGGAACCTATAAAATCGTTGGCAATCAGGCAGTCAAGATATCTGAAATCACCGGTGGATTTGAAATTAAGAAGATACGTGACCGCAACCGGGATTTTTTATTACAAAGTACATACAGCGCCTTCACCGTTTATCATTCTGTAAATGAGAAATGGCAGCTATTACATACGGTGCAGGGATTTTATGAGCCAATAAGTAATTATGAGTATGATCACCTCGGAAATTTATGGTGCGCTCATGCTACTAGAGGGGTGTTCCGTATCAGGTTAAAGCCTGATCTGACTTCGGTAGACATCAGTGAAGCATACGGAAAGGAAAGAGGGCTGGCTTCTGATATTCACGTTAAAGTGGCTAAAGTTGAAAACAGAATACTTTTTCCGACCGGTTCGGGTTTATATACCTGGGATGACCTGAATGATACGGTTGTCCCTTACAGCCAACTGAATGAAAAGATTGGTGATTTCGCCAATGCCGGACATGTATTTCATGCCAGGGAGAATTTTTACTGGTTCATCAGGGGTAACGATATTGCCCTGTTTAAAATCGCCGGTCTTAAGGTAGAACCCGTCTTTCGGTACAATTTTTCAATGCAGGGCCTTTACCTGAATAGCAGGTACCCGAAAATCATCAGTCTTAAAGAGGGGCTGCACCTGATTTGCCTGGATAATGGATTTGCGTTGTTCGATGAAACGGGGTTGAGGGTACTTGAACCTGCTGCTCCCGTTTACATCAGGAAAGTCAAGGCACTCAATCGTGCGGGGAAAGCGATGATTCTTCAGCTGGATTCAATTCAAAAATCAGTTCGCATTCCTAATTCATTTAGCAGCGTGACATTCGACTTTTCAGCAGCAACCGGCTATCGCCATCCCTCCTACCGGACCTGGCTCGAAGGGTTGGACCATTCATGGGGGCCATGGACCAATCAATCCTCCATAACGTTTAACCGGCTTCCGGCAGGGGAATACCGCATGAATGCCATTGCGATGAATATCAATGGATTGCCCGGCGATTCGTGTGTCTACTCGTTTGTCATACGGCCTCCATGGTTCGCTTCCTTACCATCAATAATGATATATCTCATCCTGGTCATTGGAACCATCATCTTTTTGAGAGTATCGTTTATTAAGCGACTGAAACTCCACAAAGAAAAGATCGAGGAGGAGGAGATTGAAAAACGCCGGCTCGAAATGGTCAAATCTGAACAAGAGGTCATCCGCCTGAGAAATGAGAATCTCGAATCAGAGGTGAATTTCAAAAATATCCAGTTGGCTGACTTCACCATGAGCATTATCAAACGCAACGAACAACTGATCAGAATCCGTGATGAGTTTTTGCGCCAGTCAGGAGACAAAAACAGTGCTTATTCGAAGGCTTTCCAGGAAAGAATTATTCACCTGTTCGATAAACAGCTTTCCTCGGAAGATGATTGGAAAACTTTCGAGACCCATTTCGATCAGGCACACCAGGATTTTATCAACAGGCTGAAAATTGCATTTCCGGATCTGACTCAGAGTGACCTTAAACTCTGTGCCTACCTCCGGCTTAATATCTCCTCAAAAGAAATTGCACATCTGTTGAACATTTCATTACGCGGGGTAGAAGTCAGAAGATATCGTTTGCGTAAACGATTGAATATGAGTACAGAAGAAAACCTGTACGAATTTCTTTTAAGTTTCTGACGTACTATTGTAGTAGTAGTGTGAAAGAATAGTCGGGTCTGACGTAGCGATGTGAAATCGGTTTGTTATGAAAGGATTAGCATCCTTCATAAATTTGACTTGAAGCTAAGCCAATTTTTACCCGTTAACTGTAATTCTTTATGCGACTAGTGCCCCCTGTTAAGTCCATCTTGTTATTTGTCGGCGTTTTATTATCCGCAAGTGCCATTGCAGTAGCTACTGTGAAACCCTTCGACGATGAGAAAAAAGCTTTTACCCGGGATTTAAAACAGAGGACTTTTAACTTTTTCTGGGACCGGATTGATGCCAATACCTGGCAGACCGATGATCGCTTTCCGACAAAGCAGTTTACAAGCATTGCTGCCACGGGATTCGGTTTGACATCCTATATTGTTGGTGTCCATAATGGCTTTATATCCAGAGATGACGGGGCCAGCCGGGTTTTAAAGACCCTGGAGTGGATGTGGCAATCGCCGCAAGGAAGTCAGGCCTCAGGGGTATCCGGATATAAGGGCTTTTACTATCATTTCCTCAATTATGGCAGTGGAACACGATTCAAGACCAATGAACTTTCAACCATTGATACCGGGTTACTGATTGCAGGAGTTCTTACCTGCCAGTCGTGGTTTACCCGCGATAACAGCACTGAAAGAAGAATACGTGAGCTGGCTGACTCTCTGTACCTGAGGGTGCAATGGGACTGGGCTATGAACGGTAAACCGGTTATGTCGATGGGATGGACGCCTGAAAATGGATTTATTCCTTCAGACTGGACCGGATACAATGAAGCCATGATCTTGCTGATCCTGGCGGTTGGTTCACCTTCTCATCCCATTCCTGCTGAGGCCTGGACAAAATGGTGCACCACCTATCAATGGGCTGAATTTTACGGATATGAACATGTTAATTTCAGCCCGCTTTTTGGTCATCAATATTCCCAGATGTTTATTGATTTTAAGGGTATTCAGGATGAATATATGAAAGCACGGGGTATTGATTATTTTGAAAACTCCCGCAGGGCTATCCTGTCAAATCGGGCTTACTGTTCGGCCAATCCTCTCGGCTTTAAAGATTACTCCTCCTTGATTTGGGGGTTAACTGCCTCTGATGGCCCTGCCAACGAAAACCGGGTAATCGGAGGCATGCAGATCAATTTTGCCACCTATAGTGCAAAAGGATGCAGTGCGTTATATATCAACGATGACGGGACAATCGCCCCAACTGCTGCCGGAGGTTCGATTCCTTTTGAACCGGAAATCTGTATCAACTCTTTATACCACATGAAACAGAAATACGGAGACCGGCTCTATCAGAAATACGGATTTAAGGATGCCTTTAATCCTACATACACCTTTAATCAGCAATCACCCGATGGTTGGTTTGATATCGATTACCTCGGCATCGACCAGGGGCCGATATTAATACAGCTGGAGAACTATGAAACGGGATTAATCTGGAATACCCTGAAAAGAAATCCCTATATAATCAATGGGTTGCGCAAGGCCGGCTTTACCGGCGGCTGGCTTGATCAACCCGGGACCAGACCATAACCTCTGAATAACAATTTACTTATGGACATTTGTAAACCTAAAGCCATTATCCTTCTTATTCTGATGCTTTCAGGAAGCTCTCTCCTGTTTGCACAGAACAGAATTATTACCGGAAAGGTTACCGGATCAGATACCGGCGAAACCCTGCCTGCTGCATCGGTGAAAATTTCCGGTACAAACCGGGGTACAGTTACCGATATGGATGGGAACTACCGGATAGAAGTTCTTCCCGGAGATGTTGTATTGAAGTTTTCCTACATGGGATATGATACCCGGGAGGTTGAAATTGGAAACCAGACAGTGATCAATGTGGCATTGAATACTACCAGCAACCTGATTGGAGATGTGGTGGTCATTGGGTATGGCGTGGTTAGAAAAAGCGACCTTACGGGTTCAGTCAGCTCCATTAAAGCCAAGGACCTGGTTAAAATTACTTCGGTTAATCCGGAACAGAGCCTGCAGGGAAAAGTTGCAGGCGTTCAGGTAACCAGTACTTCAGGAGCTCCGGGAGCATCTCCCGTGGTAAGAATCAGGGGGGTGGGCACCTTTAACAATTCGTCGCCAATCTATGTGGTTGACGGTGTAATCCTGGATAATATCTCCTTCCTTAATTCGGCCGATATCGCCTCCATGGAAGTGCTGAAAGATGCTTCTGCAACGGCAATCTACGGATCTAGAGGGGCTAACGGAGTTGTCATCGTTACTACTAAAACCGGAACCAAAGGATCCGGGAAGCCGCTTTTTAGTTTTTCATCGGAATTCGGGATGCAGGTGCTGGCCAAAAAGATTGACCTGCTTAACGGAAGGGAATTTGCAATCATAACCAACGAAATTGCCCCGGGTACCTACAACAATGTGGATGTGCTGCCCAACACCGATTGGCAGGACCTGGTATTTAACCCTGCACTCATGCACAACAGCCAGTTTTCGATTGCCGGCGCTACTGACAAAACCGACTATTATGTGAGTGTTGGCTTGATTCAGCAAGATGGAATTGTCGATAAGTCAAGCTATAAACGTTATTCAATAAAGGTGAATAATTCTTACAAACTGACTGAACATCTGAAGTTTGGCAATAATTTTACCCTGGCTCCCTACAATCAACGAAATGCACCAAACGTTACCTATTCAGCCTATCGTGCACAGCCTCTGCTCGAACCCTACTACGCAGATAAGTCATTTGGAGTAGTTTATAACGTTGGCAATCCCCTTGCAGATCTCGAGTATTCCAATAATTATTCGTCAGGAGTCAGAGGGGTGGGTAACCTGTATGGTGAATACTCTTTCCTCGACGGGTTTACCGTGAAATCGAGCTATGGTGTGGATGCCTCGTACAGCAAATCAAAAAGTTTCACTCCGGCCTTTACGGTCTATAACCCCGACGGAACTGCCTCTCAGCAGCAAAACCTCCTGAGTGATATCTATAAAGGGAATTCCGAGCGGCTAACCTGGATTTGGGAGAATACACTTAATTATACGAAAACATTTGGAATTCATAGCATTAATGCGGTGGCTGGTTATACGATGCAGGAAACCAACTCTGAATCGATTGGACTTTCGGGGGAAAATGTCATTCGCAATGGAAGCGATTTCTGGTACATCGGACCCTCCTATATTTATGACAAAGCCAACAATGTCAATACCATTCAGTCGATCACCAATGGAGTGGATCCCAATGAGTATTATTCCATGCTTTCCTATCTATTCAGGGCCAATTACACGCTGCGCGAGAAATATATGTTCACGGTTACCTTCCGTCGTGACGGATCTTCAAAGTTTGCCAGGGAGAACCGGTTTTCCAATTTCCCATCGTTTGCTGCGGGCTGGAATATCGGACGTGAAAAGTTCATGAAGAACCTGCCTATGTTTACCAGCCTTAAGCTCAGGGCCAGCTGGGGAATGATCGGGAACGAAAAGATCAGTTATTATGACCGGTTTGCCAGGGTACAGTCTGGCATTTTCGCCGTCATTGGTTATCCCGATGAATCAATTGCTGCTGCTTCCTATGGTAAAAGCGGCAATCCCGATCTGAAGTGGGAGAGTACTACTCAGACTGACCTGGGCCTGGAATTCGGGATGATGAATAACAGGCTGACCGGGGAATTTGATTTCTATAACCGGGTTACAGATGACATCCTGGTGGAACTTTCCACACCGGGTCATCTGGGCAACGGGTTGGGCCAGAAAGTTAGATACAATGCCGGATCAGTACTTAACCGGGGAATTGAACTGACCCTGAACTGGCGCGATCAGGCAGGCGCCTTTACTTATGGTTTCGGTATATTAGGCTCAACCATTCATAATGAGGTTCTCTCAATCGGTGGATCAAGTGGCGTGGATTCATTGCTGATTGGTGGCTATCTGGCAAATGGACAGCCCGTCACTCAAAGCCGGGTTGGACTGCCTATCGGCGCTTATTTCGGTTATCTGACTGACGGAGTGTTCCAAAACCAGTCTGAACTGGATGCCTATCCTCATGCATCTCAGGCGGGTATCGGAGACCTTCGCTTTGTGGATTACCATAAAGATGGAATTATCAATAGCCTCGACCGCACCTATCTGGGCTCCTCAATTCCGAAATTCATTTTTGGATTTAATTGCGAACTCGCCTACAAAGCTTTCGAGATCTCGGCTGATTTCCAGGGGCAGGCAGGTAATAAGATATTCAACGGAAAAGAGGTGGTGCGCCCTGATCCGTACAATTTTGAACAGCATGTATTCGACAGGTGGACCGGTGAAGGTACCAGCAATACAGAGCCAAAGGCCTCTTTCGGTGGATATAACTACTCCATATCCGACCGGTTTATCCAGAATGGATCATTTCTGCGACTGCGAAATGTCACCCTCGCGTATCGTGTTCCTGAGTCCATTACCCGGAAATTTAAATTGGCTGAACTGAGAGTCTATCTCAAGGCAACCAATGTGTTCACCTTAACACAGTTTACCGGTTATACACCGGAAATTGGCAGTTATGATGTCCTCTCCAATGGAATTGATTACGGATCATATCCAGTAACTGCTGTTTATTCACTGGGTGTTAACCTAACATTTTAAGCAAGATGAAAGCACTACTGCACTTTTCTTTAGCATCGCTCCTGCTTCTTCTTACCCTTTCAGGATGTGAGGGATTTTTAGAAAAAAAACCTCAGGGTGAATTAACCCAGGAGGTATTTCCGGAATCTGCTTCTGATGCACTGCTGGCTACCAATGCTGCTTATACCAGTTTAAGAGGATGGTATTATCATTCAGGTGGTTATCCTATTCTCGATATCATGTCTGACGATGCTCACAAAGGGAGTAATCCAAACGACCTGTTATCCGAGCTCGGTCCTTATGATTCTTTCAAATTCACTGTCACTGCTGATGGGTTGGACCGTTGGTGGGCTGCCCTGTACGAAGGAATTAAACGAGCCAATGTGGTCATTGAAAAGGTCGCGGAAATTAACATGGATGAATCGGTGAAAAATCAGTGTATCGGGCAAGCCAGGTTCCTTAGGGCTGTCTATTATTTCGATCTGGTAAGAGCCTGGGGCGGTGTGCCTAAAGTGACCACGGTAACCCCACCTCTCAAACTGGCCAGATCATCGGCTGACGAGATTTATGGGCTGATCATTGAGGATCTTGAGTATGCGATCGGCATTCTTCCCGAGCGAAGCGCCCAATCTGCTGCTGATCGCGGCAGAGCAACCAAAGGCGCAGCCAAATCGCTCAGAGCAAAAGTCGCACTGTTCCGTGAAGATTTCCAGACAGCCGAAACTTTTGCACTGGAGGTAGTAACCTCATTGGAATATGATCTGGAAGCGAATTTCGCTGATGCCAATGGCAAATATGGAGAGCATGGTATAGAATCGGTGTTCGAAGTCGGAGCCATGGACAATGAATCAGGCGGATTGGGAAATCAGTATGCAAATACTCAGGGCGTCAGAGGTACTCCCAATCGGGGATGGGGAGTTAACCGTCCATCTGAAGATCTCAGGAACTCATTCGAGCCTGGAGACCCACGGTTAGATGCCACAATCATTGACCTGGGTGAAACCCTGGATGGCGTAAAGATTCTGGGAGACGGCACCACTCCTGACTTTGTTTACGATGGAGAGGGAAAGATTTTGGAACGGGAATGTTATAATCAGAAAGTTTGGACACCCGGTAGTAATACAACCACCCAGTTTGGCCATAACCGCAGGCTGATCAGATATGCTGATGTCCTTTTGATGGCTGCCGAAGCCCTGAATGAGAACAATAAACCAGGAAATGCCCTGATCTATCTGAACAAGGTACGGCAAAGGGCCAGGGGAGGGAATCAGGATGTGTTGCCGGATATCACCGAAACCGGGAAAGAAAACCTTCGTTCAATCATAATGAATGAACGAAGGCATGAACTGGCTCTGGAGGGTCACCGTTTCTGGGATCTGGTCAGAACAGGCAAAGCTGAGCAAGTGATCGGTACCCTTGGCTTTATAAAAGATAAACATGAATTATTGCCTGTCCCACAAACAGAAATCGATATTTCACAAAAAACGCTTACTCAAAACCCCAATTGGAACTAATTAGAGAATCTAATAATCAATCAATTAACCAAGTTTTCACATTAAATGATCAATTTATGAAAAGGAAAAATGTTCTGTTAAGTCTGATGTTTGTAACAGCACTCTTTACGGTTGTGCTGACCAGTTGCAAAAAAGATCCGACTGATTTTACTCTTTCAGCCATGGTGGCTGGAACGATTGACCTGAACGGCGCAACACCGCCAAATACTGTTCCTGTTTCACCATCCATTGTCGCTACATTTAATACGGATGTTGATCTGACTACAGCTCTTCCGGCAAATGTATCGCTGGTTCAGAGTTATGATAATGCCGCTATTGCAGTTACGGTAACCGCCAATGGCAAAACAATTACAGTGACTCCAACTTCAAATCTGGCTAACGGAGCACTCTATCAGTTGACCCTGACTGCCGGACTGAAATCAACCGGCGGATTGGTTTTTACATCAGTAACGCGCTCATTTACAACTGTTGGTACGTTTGTTCCTCAGGGTACAGTGGCTTACTGGAGCTTTGAAAACAATGCCAATGATCAGGTTGGATCATACAGCCCTGCAACCAGCGGTGTTGTCGCTATCACGTATGCCGCATCTCGTAATGCTGCTGCCGGAAATGCTGCTGTTTTCGATGGAGATGCCAGTATTATTGAGATTCCAAACGGAGATCTGCTCATGAATACAGCAAACTTCACCCTGAGCTTCTGGATGAAAACCAATACCAGCGGACACGTTAACGACAATGGTGACCCTGCAGGATTTTTCGTATTGGGCCTCGGAGCAAATCTTGGATTCCAGTTCGAAATGTCAAGCGATTGCAACAGCTGCAAACTGGCTGCTCAGTATGATTTTGGCAATGGCTCATCAGGATCTGAAGATCTTTGGTTCAACGGTGAAGGCCAAACCAAAGATAACGGTGGATGGATGGGATGGGATTTCTGCAAGGACCTTCGTACATCAGGTGGACTTTCGGCTATTGCCAAGGATCGCTGGATGCATGTTCTTTGTGTGTATAATGCTGCCCAAAAGACCGGCACCATTTACCTGAATGGTGAGAAAATGAAATCTCAGGATTTCGACCTCTGGCCTGACGGCGACGCCAAACGCGGTGTGGTTGGCCTGAAATATGCAGGAACCGAACCGAATGTGAAGAATGAACTCGCTTTCGGATTTATTCAATCCAGAGCTGGTACCATGTGGGACGGAGAATCATGGGGTGGTTACGACTTCCCGACCTCCAACCACTTTAAAGGTCAGCTTGATGACATTAGAATCTTCCATAAAGCGCTGACTGAAACGGAAATTCAGCTAATGTATAACTCTGAAAAATAGTCCGGAATTACTGCAATATCAGGGAGGATTCAGGATTTCCTGAACCCTCCCTTTCTTTCAAATGACTAAACTCTGCTCTCTGATATTAGCTCTGGTTAGCATTCTCGCTTTCTCCTGTAAGCCTGAACCTGTTAACCATGGTATCATACAATTGTTAAGTGCTTTTGCAGGAGATATCTCGTTGAATACGGGATCCGTAACTGCAAACATTCCGGCCGAAACCTACTTTACTCTTGAGTTTAGCAGTGAGGTGGACTCCTCCTCAGTTAGTCCGGCAATTTCTCTCTCGAAAAATGATGGGACCCTGGTTTCCTATTCTTTTACCTGCTCCCGGGACAAAAAAACAATCAGCATTATCCCGGCTAATAATCTCGCCTACCTGTCAGATTATAAACTTATTGTTGGGGCAACACTCAAAGGGGCATCTGAAGAGTCTTTTGCGGGTATGGTGTTTCAATTGACTACGGCTGCCGGAAAACTCCGGTTGAAAAATATTACCCTGAATGCGATCCCATTTATAACCGTAAAACCGCTGCAAAATATTGATTTTAATAAGATTGTTATTATTGCCGAGTTTTCTGATGAATTAAAAGCAAATGATTATCTGCCTTTTTTTACCTTTTCAGGAAAACCCCTGACTGCTGCTCTCTCTTCTGACCACAAATCGGTAACCTTTACCAACACCTTGCCCCTTGCCGGGTACTCAAAATATTATTTCAACATTTCATCCAACCTCACTGCTCAATCCGGATATGCTTTCGACGGTTTTTCAAATTCGTTTTATACGGTAATGGATTCCACTGACAAGTTTACCCGGATTTCTGACGATGAGCTTCTCGATCTGGTTCAAAGACAAACCTTCAGATATTTCTGGGATTTTGGGCATCCCTCCTGTGGATTGGCCAGAGAACGAAATACATCTGAAGATCTGGTAACCATCGGGGGATCAGGATTTGGTGTCATGTCGCTGATTGTCGGCATGGAACGCGGTTACATCAGTCGGAACGATGGCCTGGAACGCCTGTCGGTGATCCTGAATTTTCTGGAATCTTGCGACCGTTTTCACGGAGCATGGCCTCACTGGATAAATGGTGTCACAGGTAAAACAATTCCGTTCAGTCCGTTGGACGATGGCGGTGACCTTGTGGAAACTGCCTTCTTGATCCAGGGATTGTTAACCATGCGGGCCTACCTGCTTCCGGATGTTCTCGGGGAGGCTTTGCTGATTTCCAAAATCAGTAATCTTTGGGAAACCATTGAATGGGACTGGTTTACCCGGGGTGAAAATGTATTATACTGGCATTGGTCGCCAAAAAATAATTTCAGCCTCAATCACAAAATAACCGGATATAATGAAACACTCATCACCTATATTCTTGCAGCTTCATCGCCTACTCATCCTATAACTTCAACCGTCTATCATTCGGGATATGCCTCCAACGGATCGATTCGGAACGGGAACCAGTATTTTGGAATTGTTTTGCCACTCGGGCCTGATTATGGGGGACCGTTATTCTTTACTCACTATAGTTTTCTCGGGCTTGATCCCCGGAACCTCTCAGATCGGTACGCCAGCTATTGGGTTCAGAACGTTAATCACACGCTGATAAACCGACAGTACTGCGTGGTAAATCCGAAAAAATATCCTGGCTACAGCCCTGACTGCTGGGGATTGACAGCAAGTGACAATCAATCGGGATACAGTGCACATTCCCCGACCAATGATTTGGGGGTGATCACTCCTACTGCAGCCATCTCATCCCTTCCATATACTCCTGCGCAATCGATGGATGCGATCAGGCATTTTTATTATAAATTGGGAGATAAGCTATGGGGGCCATACGGCTTTTATGATGCTTTTAATGTCTCATCGGGCTGGTGGGCCAACTCTTATCTTGCTATCGACCAGGGGCCTGAAATTGTGATGATCGAAAACTTTCGTTCAGGGCTGCTGTGGAATTTATTCATGTCATCACCAGAAATCAGATCGGGCTTACTCAAATTGGATTTTACCTATTAAAAAGGTTTCATGAAATCAACTACTTTAAAAATCACTCTTCTGTTGTGTATCGCTGCTGTAGCCGGCACCTCCTGTGAACGGCAGTCTCAACCCGTTAAGGAACGCGACAAATTTGTTCAATCACTGCTGGCGAAAATGACCATTGAGGAGAAGATCGGACAGATGACTCTATATACCAGTGGATGGGATGTGACAGGTCCGGTTTTAAATGAGAATTACCGGAACGATATATTGGCCGGCCATTGTGGAAATCTCTTCAATGCGCACACTGTTGCCTACAACCGTGAACTCCAAAAAATGGCAGTTGAACAAACACGCTTGAAAATCCCGCTTTTGTTTGGGTATGATGTGATTCACGGGTACAAAACGATTTTCCCGATTCCCCTGGCTGAATCCTGCTCGTGGGACCTGGCGATGATTGAAAAATCTGCAGAACTGGCAGCAAAGGAGGCTGCTTCGTCAGGGTTAAACTGGACTTATGCCCCGATGGTGGATATTGCCAGGGATCCCAGATGGGGCAGGGTGGCTGAAGGCTCAGGCGAAGATACCTATCTGGGAAGCAAAATTGCCGCTGCCCGAACCCGGGGCTTTCAGGGTACAAGCCTTTCTGATCCGTTTACATTGGCAGCCTGTGTCAAACATTTTGCTGCCTATGGAGCACCTGAAGGTGGTCGGGATTATGGCACCGTTGATATGTCAGAACGGGTACTGCGTGAGGTTTATCTTCCGCCTTATCATGCTGCAGTCCAGGCTGGTGCTGCTACGGTGATGTCATCCTTCAATGAATTAATGGGAGTGCCGGCCACCGGAAACAAATTCCTGCTTGATCAGATACTTAGAAAAGAGTGGCAATTCAAAGGCCTGGTGGTGACTGACTATACCTCCATCAATGAAATGGTGAAGCATGGATATTCCACTGATGAAGAACAGGCTGGTGAACAGGCAATTAAGGCTGGTGTGGACATGGATATGCAGGGCGGAATCTATCAAAAGTACCTGGCCAGTCTGGTTAGCGAAGGTAAAATATTGGAAAAGGATATTGATCAGGCTGTGATCAGGGTATTGAATCTGAAATATGACCTCGGATTGTTTAAAGACCCTTACCTCTACCTGAATGAGCAGAGAGAGAAGTATAATGTGTTATCGGAGGAAATGATGATGCACTCTGTGGATATGGCTCAGAAATCGATCGTGCTTCTGAAAAATGAACCGGTGAACGGCGCCTGTTTACTTCCGGTAAACAAGGGCGTCAGAAAAATTGCACTGATTGGCCCGCTGGCTGACAACCGGATTGATCTGCTGGGTTCCTGGCATGCTGCAGCCGACGAAACAAAAGTGGTGACCCTATTGGAAGGGCTTAAAAAAGCCATGCCGGATTGCCAGATTTCTTCTGTCATGGGATGTGCAACTTCAGGGGATGATCAATCAGGTTTTGATGAGGCTGTTCAAATAGCTTCAGGTTCAGAGCTGGTGATCATGGCTGTTGGCGAGAATTTTGAGCAGAGTGGCGAAGCTGCGAGTCGGTCACACATTGGGTTACCGGGTGTTCAGCAGGAACTTCTGGAAAGAGTGACGGTAACCGGAAAACCTGTAGTGGTGCTCCTGATGGCCGGCCGCCCGCTTGTTATCCCCTGGATAGCCGCTCATGTGCCTGCCATTGTGAATGCCTCTCATCTGGGAACTTGTGCTGGAACTGCTGTTGCAAATGTACTGACCGGTAAATATAATCCATCCGGAAAACTCACCATGAGTTTTCCCCGGGATGAAGGCCAGATTCCTGTGTACTATTCCATGAAAAGTACCGGGAGGCCCATGGAACCAACAAATAAATACACCAGTAAATACCTCGATGTGCCGAATGAACCCTTGTATCCCTTTGGATATGGACTCAGTTATACTCATTTCAAATATTCAGGGCTACAGTTGAGTTCAGAAAAAATCTCCATGAATGATACGCTCACGGTGCTTGTCGGGGTGACCAACACTGGAACAATGGCTGGTGAGGAGGTGGTGCAGCTGTATATCAGAGATCGGGTAGGCAGTGTTACCCGGCCTGTTAAGGAGCTCAAGGGATTCAAAAAACTGATGATTAACAGCGGAGAATCAAAAGAGGTGAAATTTTCACTGTGCGCAGCTGATCTGAGCTTTTATACAGCTGATATGATATACACTGCTGAACCGGGAGTGTTCAGCGTGATGGTAGGAACCAGTTCGGCAGAGTATCTGGAGAAGGACTTTGAGTTGCTGAAATAGGATCTAAAAACCGAAATACTCTTTGGCGTTGCCGTAACTAATGGCTTCAACAAGGGCGCCGTTCCAGATTTCATCGTTCGGCCATTCGCCGTGTTCTACCGATTCGCCTATGAAATTGCACAGTATGCGCCTGAAATATTCGTGACGAGGGTAGGAGAGAAAGCTGCGTGAATCGGTCAGCATGCCGATAAACCGGCTCAGCAAACCGAAATTTGCCAGTGTCCTGATCTGTGCTTCCATTCCGCTTTTCTGGTCGAGGAACCACCAGGCCGATCCCCACTGCATTTTCCCCGGAACCGAACCGTCCTGAAAGTTACCGGCCATTGAAGCCAGAACCTCATTATATGCCGGATTCAGGTTGTATAAAATGGTTTTGGTAAGATTTCCCTCAGATTCCAAATGGTTGAGAAATTGAGCCATCGGATTAGCCAGTGGCAGATCGCTGACGGAGTCGAACCCGGTATCCGGTCCGAGCTCATGCAAAGCTCTCGAATTCACACTCCTCAATGGCCCCAGATGAAACTGTTGCACCCATCCCTTCGCTGCATCCATTCTTCCCAAATCCAATAACAAACTGTACGCCAGCTTCCGGTCTCCGTTCTCCGGTCTCCGTTCTCCAGTCTCCGGTCTTCGTTTTTGTTGAAACAGGAGTTCAATTTCCTCCCGTGAAAAATCTACTGACGGAAAGGTTTCGAGTCCATGGTCAGATAATCTGCAGCCGTTCTGATGGAAAAAATCATGCCGGATGCGGAGCGCATCCAGCAAATCGCTGTAGTGGTTGACAGATATTCCGGTGATTTCTGAAAGTGAATCGACATATCTGTTCCAGGTTTCAGGCTGATCAATCGCTATAGCTTTATCGGGCCTCCAGGTGGGTAAAACTTTGATTTTCCATCCCGATTCGGCAATTTGCCGATGGTGAACCAGCGAATCCAGGGGATCGTCGGTCGTGCAAACCACTTCAACATTCATCTTTTCGAGAAGTGAACGAACCGAGTATTCCGGAGTCCGGAGTTGAGCCGATGCAGATTCATAAATTGACGAACAGCTCTTTTCGGATAACAGGTCGGTGATGCCGAAGTAGCGGCGGAGTTCGAGATGGGTCCAGTGATAGAGGGGATTGCCCAGGGTATAAGGAACGGTCGAGGCCCATTTGCTGAATTTTTCGGAATCTGTGGCAGAGCCGGTGATATATTGTTCAGCCACTCCGTTGGCCCTCATGGCCCTCCATTTATAATGATCCCCGTAAAGCCATGCCTGGGTGATGTTCCCAAACTGATGATCCTCAGCAATCATCCTCGCATCCAGATGCGAATGATAATCGATGACCGGCATCTTTACCGCATGCCCGAAATAGAGCCGCTCCGCAGTCACACTGTTAAGCAGAAAACGCTCATCCATAAATGGTTTCATCATCAACCTCCTTAATAACTCTAAATACTCCAGTCACTCTAAATACTTTAGGCACTTTAAGTACTTTAGGCACTTTAAATACTTTAGTCACTTTAAGTACTTTAAGTACTTCTTAATACCATTGTGTGTGAAAAAACTCTCCCCGCGGCCTGTCTACCCGTTCATAGGTGTGAGCCCCGAAATAGTCGCGCTGGGCTTGTAACAGATTGGCAGGCAGACGATTACTTCGGTAGCCGTCGAAAAATGCGAGTGCGGCCGACAGGGTTGGTACCGGTATCCCATTTAAAACAGAATCTGAAATCACTTTCCGCAAGGATCCCTGTGCCTGGTTGATCTCCTCCTTGAAGAACGGGTCAATCAGCAGGTTAGTAAGGGTCGGGTTCCTCTCATAGGCCTCCTTGATTTTTCCGAGAAAAGCTGACCGAATGATACAGCCTCCGCGCCACATCAGCGCTATTCCACCGTAATTGAGATTCCAGCCATACTCTTTTGCTGCTGCCTGCATGAGCATATACCCCTGCGCATAAGAGATGATTTTTGAGGCATATAGGGCTGATCTGAGATCGATTATTGCTTCTTTTCTGAGCTCTTCAGGATTCAGAATCCTGCTGGCAGCTGATTTATATATCTGTGCTGCCTGAACCCGTTCTTCTTTCATGGCCGATAGACTGCGGGAATAAACCGATTCGGTGATCAGCGTGAGTGGAACCCCAAGCTCAAGGGCCGCTTTGCCGGTCCACTGACCGGTGCCTTTCTGACCGGCTGCATCCAGAATGAGGTCCACCAAAGGTAGTCCTTCGGGATCCTTGAATTTCAAAATATCTGC
>Ga0066602_10001201_pt1 | contig 17859 bp, 14 predicted proteins | sample Higcelweek5metaG_FD_59481 | JGI IMG/M metagenome (GOLD analysis project Ga0066602, IMG submission 59481) | Freshwater pond sediment microbial communities from the University of Edinburgh, under environmental carbon perturbations - High... | ecosystem: Environmental > Aquatic > Freshwater > Pond...
CAGGTCTTTCTGCATGTTTTAGAGTTTCTTGGTAATCTCCAGTTAAAATTTCTACACGTTGCAACACTTCGCTAACTGCTAAAAGATTTTCCTTATCGCAAATGGTTGGTTTTTTATAACTTCCCATTGGTACATTAAAACCATTGTTTTTATTTACACGAAACAAACCATTAAAGCAAGTGCGATTTAAAAAGATAAACAAAGCCGCTTGTGTAACTTTATCGGTTTCTCGTGTGTTAAACAACTCACGTTTGGCATAAAAATATTCTTTCTTTTTATCAGCTAATACTTCTAACACATGAAATTCACCTTGAAATTGTTCTAATACAGAAATCAAATTTTTAGTCTTTGAAGCAATTACTTTATAAGTGTTAGTTAAATCGCTATTGATATCATTAATTACTGCTCTTTCAATATTTGGAAAATTATTCAATATCCAAAACAAAACCGCACCACTTCCTACAAAAGGCTCAACATAAGTAAACTTTTGTGAAGTAAATTCTCTTGGTAACGCTTTTTCTATATCGGTGATTAACTGGGTTTTGCCTCCAGCCCATTTTAAAAATGGTTTTGCTTGCATATAATTTTATTTGCTAAATTCTGTTTCTCAAATTTAAATAAAAAAAGGATAAAAAAAAACCGATTCATTTCTGAATCGGTTTTACCCTGCGGAGAAAGAGGGATTTGTTCCACCTCTTTCAAGCCTTTATTTATAAGGCTTTATAACTTAATCAAAATGAGTGCACCGAATTGTGCACCTTTAAATTTAACTCAATCTATTACTTGTATTGATAGTATCAAAATTAATGAATTGTAATTAAAATACCAATTAAATAGTTCAATATTTAGTACTGTTTACAAGAACTTTATCCAATAATCAATGGCTCTACTTGTTCATATTTTAAGCTAGTGTATTGGCAGAACTCTTCTATACTCACAAACTCATTTTCGAGCTTACTGAGGTCTTTTCTAATCTTTTGTAACAATCTAATGCTTTGACGATAGGACTTACCTGTAATGCGTTGTATGTCCTTTGGGTAGATACATATACGTTTTGGTTCTGTTCTCATACATTATCCTTGGTTATGACTTGGCTTTGAGTAGTCTTTGGGTTGGACTTGATTTCTCTTTTCAAAATTTAAAGTTACTGAAAAATATGTTTCAATTTATGGGTGCAATTTACTTCAATTTTGGTGCCGTTTTAAGTGTCATTTGTGTTTATATTTGACATTTATACCTTTGATTGTCATATGGTATAGCTACGTAGTGTGAATTTTTAGTTTAAGTGTAATATTTGCCTTGAAATCAATCGGAAGGGTTGCAACCGAATGTGGATTGAGGGAGTGTGAAAATGATTTTTGAACTTAAATTTTTGACATTATGGCTAGACAGAAAGGCATAATTAAATTAAAAGGTACTATCGGGGATATTACCTTTTACAAAACCCAAGACGGGCACTTGGCGAGAGAAAAAGGCGGTATTGACGCTAGTAGAATCGCGAGTGATCCTGCGTTTCAGAGAACGCGTGAGAATGGGGCGGAATTTGGACGTGCAGGTGCTGCCGGAAAGATTCTTAGAACTTCTTTAAGAGCTTTGCTTTTGAATTCTGCTGATTCCAGAATGGTGAGTCGTTTGACGCAACGGATGGTGAAAGTGATTCAGGCGGATGCTGTGAATGAAAGAGGTTTGCGGAACGTTATTGATGGTGAGGCGGAATTACTTGCTGGATTCGAGTTTAACATTCGTGGGAAGCTTGGAACAAGCTTGTATGCACCATTTGTGGGAGCAATTGACCGAGTAACGGGAGAAATCTCTGTTGCATTGGCTCCGTTTGTTCCTGCAAACATGATTGCAGCACCTACCGGAACGACTCACTTTAAAATCATTTCTGCAGGTGCGGAAGTAGATTTTGAAGCTGAAACGTTTGTGGTGGAAAACTCTGAAACGGCAATTTTACCATGGGACTCAGCTCCAACAGTTGCCATCAACCAGGTGAATACTGTTACACCTAACAGTACCAAACCTTTGTTTTTGGCTCTTGGTTTGGAGTTTTATCAGGAGGTAAATGGGCAAATGTATCCGTTGAAAAATGGAGCGTTTAACCCACTTGCTTTGGTGCAAGTTAGCGGACTGTAATCAGTAGTTAGAATTTAAAATCATCCAATATTAGTATGGTTTTGCTTTTAACTAGAACTTATTTCCCTGAAGGAACCAACGGAAAACTCGAATGTGAGGGCAAATTGATTTGTTATACGATTGAATTGCCTTGGAAGAACAACGAAAGAAGAGTTTCCTGTATTCCTGAAGGGGAATATTTTATAGAGAAACGGTACAGTCAGAAGTTCAAATGGCATTTGCATGTGCTAGGAGTTGATAACAGAAGTTTTATTCTATTCCACCCTGCCAACAATGCTTTAAAAGAATTAAATGGTTGTATTGCACCGGTAACGAAGTTATCGGGTCCAGGTTTAGGACTCTTGTCGCGAAAAGCTTTTGAGAAACTAAAAGATCAAGTTTATAAAGCTTTAGACAGAAAAGAGTCTGTTTTATTGATTGTTCAATCTACCTGCAAAAAGCAGGTGAAAAAATAAATTATCATGAATGTAGTAAATCGAGCAAAAGCTCCTACCCCTAAATTTTTCAAGATTTTGCGTACCATTGGATTGGCTTTATTGGGCATAAGTGGTTCTGTAATAGCTGCACCAGTAGCTTTGCCTGCCGCTGTGGTAACAGCTGCAGGATATATAGCTGTTGCCGGAGGTGTTATGTCGGCAGTAAGTCAAGTTACTGTTGATGATTCTGCTAAAAAAGAAGCGGAAGAAGAAAACACCACCCAAGAAGATAAACCAGATGGCTAATTTTGACAATACGTTATCGTTGAAGATTGGCACCGCAGGCGGGACTTTGTTAAGCATGGCACCGAATATTGCCTCTGTTGATATCTTACGAACGATTATTCTAGCCATTATTGGAGCAATTGTTAGTTTTTTTGTAACCTTGTTCCTCAAATGGATGACAAAATCTAAAGAAAAATAAATTCGGTTTTGATTGGTAACCTTTACCGAATTGCAAGAAAGCCTGATCGCTAGACCAGGCTTTTTTTATTCAACCGTAATTTTTATAGAAAAATCGAATGTTTTTTTGTGGCAAGAAGGGCAAAAATTACCCGTTGGGTATATGGTAAAATTGCCATATTTGAATTTATCAAGATATTCCGGATGTTCGGATTGAAGTTCAGCGTCTGTGTATATTTTGTATACCATCGGGTCAAACATTTTATAGTTGATGGTCTCCATCTTCCCCGTTTTTGTATTAATCGCAGGACCTAGACACACATTTTGAAATTTAAGGCGACCTCCTCCAAATTTGAATCTTTTTGAGTAGCTGCACGTATTGCAAGTGCCTATCATTTCGTGTTCCATACCTTTGAGTTTAATCTTAACTTATTTTCAAAAATACTTTTTAAAATTAATTTTGATGGATTTTGTTATGATAGAATATTAACAAAATTTACGTTTATCAACAAAATTTAAAGCCTAGTCGTTAGACCAGGCTTCTTTTGTTTTAATTACCTTCTGCAATACCGGTATAAAATCACACGGCGTAAATCATTGATGAGGTTAATGTTTTGATGGAATTGCTGCTCTTTTTCCTCTAAGAGCTTGAGAGCTGCCACATTTTTTTTGTGTTGTTCAAAATCGAGCATCATTTCAGTGGCTCTGAAAGTCAGATTTTTCGAAAAATCATTGATTCTAATGTATGGAATGACGGACCCAATTAAAAACTGGTGCCAAAATTTAACTCTCCATAAGCTTTTACAGATGGATTCCATGTTTTCGTAATCTTCGGTGCATTGGAAGATGATAACAAAGCAGTTCGGGCAGGGTTGCTTCATAGGTTTTCCTGTGTTTAATCCTTTGTTAAGGATAAAAAAATGCGGGTTTGAGTAGGTAGTTCCGCTTGCGTGGTGTTTCATTTTAAAATTTATCATATCATGGCGTTTAAAGATTTCTGAATAAGGCACACAACCCCCATAAAATTTTTTCAAAAGAAAAAAAAGAAAAAAAAAGAAAGCACTGACGCCAAGTGGAGGGTTTCAAAAAAGCAAGTTTTTTTTAAAAAATACTACCACCCCGACAGGTCTTATGAAAAAGATAATTAGATAAAACGTCATTCGAAGAAGCATGGGTGGTGGAGATTTTTTAAAAAACCCGGAGGGCTTGAACTTGCTTTTTTGATAACCCGGAACTTAACTTTGCTACCTTTTTTTTTATTTTATTTTTTTTGATTCGGAGCAGTATCTCTTTCCTAGCACTTATTTCTTTCTTTCGGAGTTGGGTACGTCTTGCAAGGGTTTCAAATTTTGGGGCTGGATGAAAAAACCAAAAACAATAACATCTCTTTTTATCCAGAACCGAAATTTGAAACTCTTGCTGCACTTTTTGATTTTTGAGGGTGCTTGAAAGTGAATTGAAAATAGAAATAAGCAAATATTTCATTCGAAGATTGGAAGCACCTTCAAAAAACAATGCAAATACTACCGTTTTTTTTAAGTGTTTAGGAACAATTTGAAACGGAGACTGTTAAACTCTCGTTCGGAGTTGGGGTCGTCTTGTAAGGGTTTCAAATTTTGTGGGCGGATGAAAAAACCAAAAAACAATATAAACGCTTTTTATCCGAACACGAAATTTGAAACTCTTACTTGCACATAGTCTTGATTTTTGAGGGTGCCCGGAAGTGAATTGAAAAAGAATGTTAGATGATGTTGATACGGAGATGGATGGCACCTTCAAAAAACAATGCAAATACTACCGCTTTTTTTTAAGTATCTAGGAAGAATTTGTAACGGAGGAAGAGCAAGGGTATAGTTTTTATTTGCTGAGCAGTATATCTACGGATTGCTTTTATGGGGTGCTGATGCCCAGATATAATTCAAAAGTTAACTGTTTAAAAGCAAAAAGTTGTTGAAAGCAACGGGGCATCGGCAAACCAAAAAGCAATAACCACTACTTCTTTGAGTAAATAAAAACTATACTCTTGCGGGATACCTTATATTTTGATGGTGCCTGAATTAATTATGAATGAAGAATTATAAATTATGTTACTACGAAGATGGGTAGCACCTTCAAAATATAATGCAAATACTACCGATTTAAGCGGTAAGCTGATAAAAACAAATGGTAAAACGTCCTTTGGAAAAAGGCTTTTAAGCAAAAGATAAACGTTCTTATGAAAACACAAAGTAAGACCCGCGAAGCCACGTGTTTTTTGAAGCTGGGTGGTGCGAGGAAAGCGAAAAAAATGTGTGGCTGGAGCGGGGCTTTCGAGCGTTGGCCGTGCGGCTTTTTTACATAATGTTATTATAGGGCATTGAAAAAACCAAAAACAATATTCACACTTTTTAATGCCCTATAATGCCACATTATGTAAAGAAGCTTTGGGAAAAGTTTTTGTTGCCTTTTACTATTTTCTTACGGAGTGATACATTTCTGGGCATACAAAAACTTTTTGGAGCGTTGGCAAGGTGTGGCGAACGAAGGACTAAAACTTTAAACCGGGCAGAGAAGAGTTCTTTTAGTTTTTTAGTTCTTTAGTTTTTTTGATTTTAAATTTTTTAGTTTATTGTTTTATCAATTTTTATTTCAAAAGTAAATTTGTAACTTTAGGTTGTGCATAGTTAATAAAACTAAATTGTCAGACAGTCACTTAGTTAATTTTAAAGTTTGTAAATTAGTAAACATTAAGAAATATAGCATTTAAAAAGACATTTATTTTTGATCATAAAATCCTTCTTCACCTAAAGGTAGCCAAAAACTAAATTTAATATACTTATCTAAACGTTTTTCTTCTGGCACTATTCTTACTTGTCCATTAAATATTCTATTTTTCAAAACGTTTTTATCAGCTAAATAAGCAATAATATTTTCAACGAGAATCAGTAAATTTTCTTTAATTGCTGGAAAAAATGATGAAAGAGATTCGCGATGCAATTTTGTTTTCCTGTAATCCATTTCGATTGTAGGCGAAATTATATCTGAATTTTTTTGTAATTCGAAGTCCTTTACTGATACTTCTTTCAGCCTATGGTCTAAGCAATTTCTTAATCCTCTAATAATATCAACAAACCCTAAAATGTTTTCTATAAATTTAGTAAAAGTGTCATTGATACCATACTTTTCCTTGAAATAACAATGTAAACTTACAAATTGAGATTGTTTATGCAAATTGGAATCTGGATAAAATACTAGTATAACTTCCATAAGTATTTGATTAACATGGTCTGCTTTTTGAAAAATTGTTTTGCATCTAGTGTAAACATCACTAACTGAAGGAATTTTTAAAGACAAATTATTAATTTTTCTTTCTTCGTATTCATCTTTTGATTTTGTTTCTTTTTCTAAATAGCTTTTAATTTCGTCATCTAATACTATTATTTCTTGCAAAAGTTCAAGTGTAAGCTCTAGAGCTAGTGCAGTATTAAATTTGTCTGAAAAAAATTCAGGTTGAAATAGCCTCTTTGCTGTTAAAATTGTTCTTCCAACAATTTCTGAATCGGAACCTTGAGTTGCAACTATCTTTTGAATATTATTTGGTAAGTCAAAGTTTGTTCTATCAGGATCAATTGCGTCAGCAAAAATAAATTCATAAATTGATTTTTCTTTTATGAAGAAAAGACGATTCCCTATTTTCATAGAACCAGTAATAGCACCATCTTCTTTTGTTCCAATTTCAGAAGTTCCACCCGAATTTCTTTTTTGGTCTATTGGTCGTATTTGTTTCATTTTAAGAGATTTGTTAAGGTTTCCTATAATCTTACCTAAGCTTTTGATTGTAGCGTACCTCGCTTACTTACGATACCAAATATAACTAAAATTTCAGTCAGCGAATACATTACTGATAAACCCAAAACCACCCATAAACACAAACTGCTTTTATCGCCAATTCAATATTTACTCACCGCAATAGGGAAATTTGTTGATCCTTCGCTATGTGGATTTTGATATTCGGTAAATTTTTCTGCTACAGTCAGTAGAACATCTGTCCAAGAATTCAGCATTAAAATGTCTACGGGTAAAATTGCACAGTGATGTGAAGAATCTAAATGCCAATCCATGGCATGTTGAAGAAATTTTGAAGAAAAGACAAAATTATATGCTTCTTCTCCCAAACTGCAAGCATAGCAAATCATTAAACCTGGCTCACAACGTTTTACATGACTATCATAAACTTCTCGCGATTGTTCTTTAGTTAATTTATTTCTGAATATTCCACCTTTTTCAAATTTAGGAATTTTATCAGCTAAATCTACTGTTGGAATATCTCTTAATAAAACACGACAACTTTCAACTATTACTATTTGTTTTTCCGTATTAATTATGAATTGGCCTGCTTTAATAATTTCCTTTTGATTTAGTTGAAAAATATGATTATGATCAAGATTTGCACCATGTCCAATATAGACCAATATTCCATAATCTAACTTTTGTTCATTTAATTTTTCTGCTAATGTCTCGTTGTCCGGTTCCGACAAATATGTAATTTCATCAGAATAATATGCTCCGCCGGCGTTCGATGAAAAAAATTTAATGTAGTATTTTACAAATTGTTCATCAAATTCCTTTTCCTCTGCAGATTTTGAGAAACCTTTTACGATGAAAATTTTACGTGTAATCATTAAGATTTTTATCTTTTATTTATAGTTGTTGAATTGCCCATAACGTTTTGCTTTACGTAGATGGCGGATATTTAGCATAAAATTTTAAGCCAAGAAAGGAACTTGAACTTTCCACAAAACTGTCATACGAAGCACTGAACACGCCATTACGCAAAGCTTTTATAGTCTGGCTTTTTATTTTGTCTTGTAGTTTTCCATTAAATTGATTAAACATTCTTTCATTTGTTTGTGAAATGTAGTTGCTTTTTCAGTGTCCATTAAATTTGGGTGAGCAGATTGATTTCGATAGTCTCGAATTATTGTTTTTATTTCATCAAGATATTCAATATTTAATAATTCCTTTTCAAAACGGTCTAAAACAAACTCTTTCAAATCTTGTAATAGTGGGCTTTTTTCAATCGTCCTACCTGTTAAATATCTAAGATTTACTTCCATTGAGCCTAATTCAAAAAACCATTCTTCAGTATTTTTAGTAAGACACTTTTGAATATGTTTCGATAATCTAAATGTATTATCATCATTTGGTTTGCCTGAATCTTTTTTCCCTAAATCCCAAGCAAATTGTTTTTCAAAATCAATATTTCTATTAATCAACGATTGAACATACGCTCTAAATATTTTACTTAATAATTCGTTTTCCAATGCTCTACAATATTGAAGAATGAAAGGTGAATAGTCGGGATTGTCAAGTTTTGAAATGTGGTCGAAGATATATTCAGCTTCAGGTAAATATTTTTGACTTTTTGATTCTAACAAGTCATAATAGTCAAACCAATTTTTAATTTCTTTGATATAGGTGTCAATTTGTTTTTGTTCAAAATGTAGATTGGAAATTTGTTCTTCCAATTTTTGGTTTAATCGTGAAATTTTATCCTCAATTTCACGTGGCAAATTTTGTATTTCTTTAAAATCAACTGACAAATTGAGAATTACAGTTTTTATATCATCGATTTTATTTTCAATGTTAGTCAACTTTTGAGTTTGTTCCTGTTGATTTGCTAAAACTTGCTGTAAAGTATTTTGCAAACTTTTCAATTGTTCCTCGTGTGGACTAACTACTTTTTCATTTTTAAGATTGGAATACTTGGTTTTTAATAAATCGTATTTCTCTTTAATCTCAAGAAGTTGGATAAATGATAATTTTTTCAAGTTTACTTTTTGAAGCATATTCCAAATCAGCTATTGGTAAAATTGGGATTTGAATATTTGTTAGGTCTTGAATAGATATAGTTGGAAGTGCTCCTCCTCTTGCGTGTCTTTTAATTTGTTGATTAAATAAATTTAAACCGCTATCCGTATTAAGGTAAGTCGCAACATATTCGGCATTTGTACCACGAAGTATAACAATATGTTGATTGGCAATGAATTTATTGTCATCGGAATTATGAATGTATATCGAAACTTTTTCTCTGTTGAAACGAGGAAAGAGTATGTCTCCTTTTTGAAGGATTGCTTTTTGTTCCCTTGTATTGAAATTATCTTTTTCAATAAAATTATCATTTGCTGTTTCTTCAAAAAAACCGTTCAAAATATTTCTTGGCGAAACAATTTTATAGTTTCCTTTTGGTTTCCTTTCATCTTGGTTAAAAGGTATTCCAAGGCAAATTTCAACTAAATCACCAATTTTTTTGGTCTCGTTTTCATTTAGTTGCTCTTGATATTTTTGATTTTGTGGATTATGAAAATTAAAATCCCATCTTTCAGTTAATTCGTCTTTAGAAACTGAAAAAGTTGGTTTTGACTTTTTTAAATTAAAATGTTCATTGACAACATAATAATCTGTTTTTGAAACTTTAGATTTACTTAATGCTAAAATAGAAAGTTCAATTCCTGTGTTTCTTATTGGACCTTGTGGAAGCGATATGATTTTGCTTAATCCAAAATTATTTAGAATTAAATTTCTTTGTTCAGCGTAGGCTGGTGCTGTTAAGAAACTGCTGGATAAAATGAAAATGGCTATGCCATTTTCATTTAACAAATCAAGTGCTTTTTCAATATATAATATTTCGCTTGAAGTTCTTTTTCCTTTAAATTCAAGTCTTTGTCCAAGTGGTGGAAAAGTAACAACAAAATCAAACTTGTCAGATAGAGAATAATTTAAAGGGTCTGAATTTATAAATTTTAATTTAGGGTTCAGATATTTAGAAAGTTCAATGTTGTTTGCATTTATGTCAATACTTACAAGATTTTCAATTTCAGAAATTTTTGAGGAAATTTCGCCATAGTTTGAATTAAGTACAATAGCATTCTTTGGATTTGAAATAATTGCTAAGTCTGCAACTATATTTGATATAGTGTCAGGCACAAAGAATAAACCTTCTTGTCGACCACGATTTGATAATAATTCAAAGTCGGCTAAGGTTTTTATGTTTTTTAATTTCAATTCCTCTATTGTCATTGTTAAGTCTGTTTTGTTAAGCTAGCCTGTAAATAACATCAAATATATATAACTTTTTTAAAGATTTAAGATATTAAGTAGTTTAAATCTTATATAAGTTAAATCTAGATCTATTGATTTTTATTTCGCCACTCACTTGGACTTTTTGGGTTTTCATCTATCCACAAACCGCGTTTTTCTTTTTGAGCTTCGATTTCTATTTCTGCTAATTCGATTGATTTTGAGTATTTTTTGTAATGCCATCCCATGCCAGCACGAATAATTTCGGCTGATAGGTATTTGTTGTTATCATAATAAATCATTGCGATTGATCTGCCGTAACGGTCAGTATCGGTAACTACGTATTTTATGGTTTTAAGATATACCTGGTCTGATGTGAATTGTTTTGCTTTGGTGCCGAATGGTTGATTTTTTTCCGGACAATCTACCTCAGCTAATCTTAGTGTTGTTTGTGTGTTTAGGCTGTCTATTACTACTACTGTATCACCGTCTTTTATTGCAATTACCTTACCAGTATAGACGGTTTGTGCTAATGAAACCGAAATTGTAAGGAACGTTACGAATAAAATTAAAAGTTTTTTCATTGATTTATATTAATTACGATTGGTTCTAGCCCTGATTGAGCGGTTATCCTTGCCGGTATCGGCAAGATATGAGCGAAAGCAGGAACATGGATTACTATAATGCCCGAGCGATTGGCTCCTGAAAAATCAAATACAATTTTTATAAATCCAAATATAACAAATGGATTTTTATCAATTTTACGGGAATCCGTAAACTTGCTATTAATTTTTTATTTACGGAATACTTTGAATGATTTTGATTGACCTTCTGAATCTAGTTTTATGATGTACATGCCCGATGCATTGTTTGAAATATCAATTTTGTCTGTTGTAGTACCGGAATAAAGTGATTGACCAATGTAATTGAAAACTGTGTATTCGAATGTTTTGCTTTGGCTGTTGGAAATAGTTACATAGTCGTATGTTACCGTAGGGTAAATGTATATGTATTCCAGTGAAGTGGTATTTATAGAAAGTAGGTTCCAAGTGTCAGCTGCAGCCGGACCGTTCCAAATTAATGTTGCCAAATAGGGATTGTCTATGAATGGGTTTCGATTTCCTTGCATATTTTGAAGGACTGTATTTCGTGTTATTTCATAGGGTGAAACTGGATCAATTACATTCCAATCTAGGAAGACGTTTGGCATATCTCCTAAAGTAGAATATGAGGTTGAACCTGCACCGACTACTGTAGCTAAGCATTGGTTTCCGTAACGGACATACATGTACATCATCATTCGAGCGACATCACCCCGCCACTCGTCACCGGGGTACCAATTTCCTGCAGCTGTAATGTATGATGCAGTTCCTGTTCCTTGTTCAAAAATTCTATTGCTTCGGGTGTTATTACGAGTATTGTCTATCGAACGAAGATTGTGAGCATCTGAACCCGCTAGTTCAAAACCTAGGTTTGGATTACCTAACGAACGTGGATAAACATGTTCACGCACCCATAAACCTGTACAAGTAGAAGTGTGACATGATAAGTCTTTGCTTCTGGTACGATCGTTATCTACTATGGCATCTGAGTCATTCCATCCGTAAATAAGTAATACATTGTTTGCATTGGTTGGGTCTAAATCAGAAAGTTTTAAAGCATCCCATGTATCGGGAAAATCACTTGATGTATAGGGTAGGTTTGTTGTATGTGTTTCAGTAATTAATTGTGCTAGTTGTAGTTTTAAATTATTACCTGTTAGGTTGAAGTTGATAGGTGAATAGTATGCCGGTATTTGGGCAAGTGTTATAAAGGGAATAAAGAGAAAAAGGAGTAGTTTTGATTTCATTTAATTATAGTTAAGAAAGAATTTGAAAACAATAAAAACAAATTGTTTTTAAGTAAAATAAAATATTTTATTTTCATCCACAAATTGACTTTCATGAACACTAACACAAGACCCTTTACTAGGAAAAACAATCAATGGGTTAATTATTTTTTCTTTGTTCTCATTTTGACAAAAAAATGAATTTGGATAATAATTTTTTAAAATGAATATGCCAAATAAATCTGGAGTAGGGTGTTTGTCCATTGCAATTCTAATATCATTCGAACAGCCAACATGTAAATGACATAATGGATGATATAATGGATGATAATATTTATTATCAAAATCAAATCTTATAGGTACAATATTACTTAAAGTTTGTTTTTCAATTAAATATTGTTCATATTCACTATGATAATCACCTTCAGTTAATATATTGTTTTCAAAAGCAATTAATTCTTCATTAGACATAGAAATTACATAATCATTAAAAACATCATACATATAATCCTTGAAAGATAAATAATTTATAGGCTTTGGATAAAAAGCCATTGATACGCTTTCTTCTCGAAAAGAAAATTGAAAAAAAGAATCATCATTAAGTAATAATTCATAATCAAAATTATTTAATGCGGTATTATATATCTCATAATAATAATTTTCAAACATTATGTTTAAGAAATCACTAGAATATTTTCCTCTTTTACTTTTGTTATATTCTTTTAAAATATCTAATTTATCTAATAATTTTTTTAAACTGTTTACAGAATCCCAAAAAGTACCTATAGACATCATAATACTATTCTTTTAATAAATATTTACGAATATATTCATCTACACTCATATTTAATTGAGATGCTAACTCCCGCAAATTATTATCCAATAAATCTTTTTTCTTTACAATTTTTTCACTGGTTTCCTTTATAGTTCTAACCGATTCATCAGATGGTTGAATGAAAATTAATTGATTATCATTATTTAATAAACTTTCATATTCATTTATACACTTTTTAGTATTTTCTCCTGTACCAGTTATTGAAACCCACCCTTTACTTCTTGTTATTGCAGTAAAAAGTTTATTTCTTTCATAAACATCTCTATTAGAGTTGAAAATTGAATCTACCCCCATTATGTAAACACTACCTACCTCATTACCTTTAGCTCTGTATATTGAAGATAAAGTAATATGACCTTCTCTTGAAAAATTTACATTTGTTGAAAAAGTTTTCTGAAGATTAAAAACATTAATTTCATGTTCATTTAACATATAAGTCAGATAATTATAATAATCATTTAATCTCGCATTATCTAAGCAAATAACGCAAATATCTATTGGCTTTAAATCTTCTTTTAAATCATTAATAATCAACTCAACTACCTTTTCACATTCTTCTTGAATATTTTCACATTGAATAAAATTAATTAAATTATCACTAAAAAAAAGTTCTTTATAGTCTGGACTATTTTCTAATGGTCTTTCAATAATCATTTTGTCATCAGTATTTGAATCACCTACTATAACTTTAAAACCTATATCCTCCCAATACCTATTAGATTCAATTTTTTGTAAAACATCTACTCCAATATTATCATTATCAACTTGATTATAGACTCCCATACCTAATGAAAATGCACCTGTTAATATATTTTTTGAATTTCTATAACATTTCTTAAGAATTATATCATGGTCTATTGCATCTTCCATTTGGCTAAAATCAGCATAGTAATCACCATTTTCATCTTTACCAAATAATAACTTTTCATTTTGAATATTCGTTTTTAAAATATCTTGAAAATCATCATAAGCCCAGATAATATTATTTGACTTACTAACGTTCAAACAAAGTCTATAAAAATTTTCTTTAAAATCCTGACCTTCATCAATTAAAATATAATCATAGTATTTTTTTAAAGGTAAATTCTCTAATAATTTCTTACATACAAACTCAAATGGATCTCCAAAACTACTTCTTTTGGCAGTTCCAAAATCAATTGGTTCAACATTATTTATTAAACACATTTTATGATATACACCATCTAGCCTATATCCACCCCAGGAATGCAATACATCGATATTATCCCAATTAGGTTCTTCTCCTCTACTAAATTTTTTGTAATATCGAGTAATGTGTTTTTTTACAGTGTCATGTAAAGCTTTAGTATAATATGTAATTAAAATTTTCTTATCAGGAAAATCTCTGTGTAATTCAGCAACTTTCCTCGCTAAAATAATAGTTTTTCCAGTACCTGCTAGCCCTCTGATTCTTTGAAATCCTTCTACTTTAGTTGTGATAGCTTTAAATTGTTCAGTGTCATAATTAATTATACTATTTTCAATTTCAGATAAAATTGTTCCTTTAGAGTTAGCTTTTGTTAAATTTCTTATAACTGGTGATATTGTTTCATCTATACCTTCAATTACTGATGTGATCGTTCTAAATTCAGATACCTCTAATTTGTTTGTGACCAGATTACTAAAAAAATCTATTACTTGCTGATTTGATTTAAATACTATTATTGATTTACTTAAAGTGTCTAATTCACTTTCTTCGCAATAAACATGTGTATGAAGTACAAATTTCATATCATTTCTACCACTTTTTAAATTTGGCTTTGTTCTTAATTTAGAGTCAATAATTGTAAATAATTTGTCTAATTGTTCAATAATAAGAGGTGCATTAACTTCTTTTAAAAAATTTATACATGAAAAAATGTGTACATCTTTATTTTGAGTTATTGCAAGAAAATCTGCTTTAAATTCGACATCTTGATTCTCGTTATTATAAAAAGGATATTTATAGTAAAGATTTGATTCACCAATTTCAACCTCATCTTGCAAACGTTCAAAAGCTTGAAGTAATTCATTTGCTGAGCTATCCTTTCTAATACTTGTTTCACTAAATTTCTTTTCCATAAATTTCTTAATTTTATAAAGATTTATTTCTATCCAAAACAATATTTTATTTCTAGTTATTTTTTGTACATTAATTTAACAATAATAATTTACTGTTAAATATTATTAACGAGACTTATATTTCAAAACCACCTTCAATTATAAATTTTAGAAGCAAGTTGTGAACCTTTATATTTACTTTAAATGCAGGTATCGTTGTGCCTTCTAATTTTTCAAAAAAACTTTTTGCTTTTGTTTTATCTATAGTATCTTTTAATTCATCAAAACGACCGTATTGGTTTATATTTGATTCATTTAAGTTTGTGTTCATTAAATTACGAAGCTTTTCTTCGTCTAAACCAAAGCTTGTTGCTACTTTTTTAATTTGTTCATTCTTGGCGTTATATTGATACTCTGTTATGTACTCTCTAAAGCTTTTCCCATTTTCAATGTGTATGATACCACTTTGAACATCATGTATAAATATGTTTGCATATTTTTGCTCTTCTTGTGTAAGTGAAGCAAATGATTTATGCAATTCATCAAGTGTCTTTTGCAATTGAATAGGATCTACACCTTCTTTTCTTAAAATCTTCAAGTATTTATCAAAACGAGAGTTCATAAAATCTGAATCAATCTTATCAGTATCAATCTCCGTTAAATGACCTTCAATTTCATAAGGAACCTCGCTACTTGTGCCACCACCGCTACTTCCACTATATAGTTCTTTATACCTAAGTGCAAGTATTAAATAAGTGTTCTTATCTAAAATAACGTCAATCTCAAAATTACCTTCTTCTTTTACAAAAAGATATTTTGACTGACTCCACTTAAAGCCCTGAATTTTAGCTGCTTCTAAAATAAAGTTTAACATGCTAAAAAGTTTAGCAAATTGTCCTCTTTCTGGTATACCACTAGGTAATCTTTCAAAATTTTGTACCCCTGAATTAGCAAATAATTTTTCTATATCACTAAATACAGAATTTAACATGATCAAGTTTTCATCCAAATGCTCTACAAATAAATCTACCGGTTTGTCTCCAGAATACAATTTTACTGCTGCATTTATATTTCGTTCCATTGAATGAGGAAAACGGTAATAGCGTATTGTACCGAAAGGTTTATCTGTACCAAACAATCTATTCGTTCTAGAAAATGCCTGGATAATATTTTCGTATTCTATTAGCTTATCCAAATACAATGTATTAATCCATTTAGAATCAAAACCTGTAAGCATTTGATTGACTACTATCAGTAGATCAATTTGTTTTTCTGGGTTTTTTTCAATCCGTAAATAAGGTTCTTTATGTGATAGTCTTGAAGCAATGTCTTTTTTAAATTTTGCATGTGTTGCTAACGTATAATCTTGTTCATATCTTAAATTATAATCTTCCAGAATTTCTACTAAACCATCTTCTTTATAAGCTCCATTACCTTCGTTGTCAATATTTGGGTCGAAGAGAGCTGTTATTTTTAAATCCGGTTTTAGTCTTTTTATCAGTCTGTAATAATCAATAGCTTCATTTATACTACTGGTTGCAAAAATTGCATGAAATTTATTTGCTTGACTTAATACTAACCAATTATCTAAAATATCTTCGACTACTTTTTCTTGATGCTCTATACGTTCATATTGAGAGGTAGGCAAATAATCTTCAATTCCTTTTATGTATTTATTCACATCGTTTCTGTAACCCGCCATTTTCACATCGTTCATAAACTTATTGAAAATAACTTTCTTTTTTGGGTTTGAAAGTGCTTCTGTTTCGTCCTTTGCTTTTGCTTTTTCTAACGCAATTTCTCTTCGTAAATCTCTGTCTTTGTATGTGAGTATTTTGTAAGGATCAAACCCTAAAACATTTTTATCTCTAATACCATCTGCAATACTGTAGCGGTGCAATTCATTACCAAAAACAGTTGAGGTTGTATTTAGTTTCTTTTGGTTTTCTGTCAAAATTGGTGTTCCAGTGAAACCGAAAAATATAGCTGCAGTAAAAGTATTTTTAATATCAATTAACATATCTCCAAAAGTTGAACGGTGTGCTTCATCTACAATAAAAACAATTCTTTTATTGTTCATTAACTCGATATCCTTTGTTTTTAAACCACCTTCTTCCTGATTGATATTACTCATCTTTTGGATGGATGTAACAATTAATGTGTTGGCTGGGTCTGCACTTTTCAATTTTGTTACTAAAATACTCGTGTTTTCTGTTGCTTGCACCTCTTCATTATCATCTGAAAAACCTCTGTATTCTTTTAATGATTGAGTGCCTAATTCTATTCTGTCCATTAAAAAGATCACTTTGTCGGCATCTTTGGAATTGGCAATCAATTGAGCGGATTTAAAACTTGTCATGGTTTTCCCTGAACCTGTTGTGTGCCAAATATAACCCCCTAACGCGTGTTTACTTTTCCAATCTGTTTTTGCCACTTTATCAGAAATGGCATTTGCAGCGTTGTATTGGTAACTTCGCATTACTTTTAAAACTCCATCACTACCATCCGGAACGGTATAAAAACCAATTAATTGGTGTGCCATAGGTATAGAAAGCAATATCGAAGCAATATCGTTCCAATTATTTATGGGTTCGTTGTTAAAATCTGCCCAATGAAAATAGAAATCTTTATTGAATTTACCATCGGGACCAGGATTAGCAAAATAAACCGTTTCATCAGGATTCATAGCTACAAAAACTTGCACCAATGAAAACAAGCCCGTAAATATGCCCGAACGTGCATAATTTTCTATTTGGTGACAGGCTTGACTAATGGCTACACCACTCTTCTTTAATTCTATGTGAATTAAGGGCATCCCGTTTATTAGTAGCATTACATCGCCTCGTCTGTCGTTTAATATCTTTGATTTACTTTTATATTGCGGTTGTTGTACTATTTGATACCTGCTTTGTCCGCCTGCTATTTCGTGACGGTCGTATATTTTAAGACTTACTTCTTTGCCAAAATGTAACTCATCTAGCGGATTGTCACGTTTTATAGCCACTGTTTTACCGTTTATGAAACCATTTAGTTTAAGTGGTGTTCTTAACGTAGTGATTTGCTCT
>Ga0066602_10001215_pt1 | contig 17766 bp, 17 predicted proteins | sample Higcelweek5metaG_FD_59481 | JGI IMG/M metagenome (GOLD analysis project Ga0066602, IMG submission 59481) | Freshwater pond sediment microbial communities from the University of Edinburgh, under environmental carbon perturbations - High... | ecosystem: Environmental > Aquatic > Freshwater > Pond...
GCCCAACAGCACGATAGTAAAAACCACTTGTCCGAAGGGACCAACCCTTCAAAGAACCACGGGCATTCAGCCCCGAGGCTGTACGCCACCAACACGGCGCATAAACCAGAAGGCATATTCGCTGCGAGGGGGCATATATCTATAGGCACACGAAGCGAAATGCAATGATTTTATCAGGTCATGCCAGCCCCAGTGCCCGCAATTCCGCGAGCAAATGTTCAGGAAGCGCGTCACCCCCAGCCCCGCCCGCCAAATCAGCTGGCGCTTCTTCCGACTTGAGATAGCGCCATCCCTGAAAAGGCCGCTTGGGCATCGAGACGGTTTCGATCAATTCCGGGGCCATAAGCATACGACAATATGCGGTTCCATCGACATCCTGCACCTCGTCAAAGCCGATGAATCTCTGGCGGCACTGAATGTATCCTTTGACGACCCAGTAGATACAGCCGCCGTCCAGAAGTTCCGTCACACGGGTCGGTGCCCGTTTGGTGTAGGTGGGAACCACCGCGCGCCCCTGCCAGTTGATCTGATGATCATGGCGCCAGTCACGCATCGCCTGCAGATTTTCGGCACCCACGGCCAAACGCAAAAGATGAACAGTCATGGAATCAGCGAATCCGGGTAAGGGGCGATCACAAGGAACGCCCCATCATGGTGATGGTCGCTGATATGGCGCGGCTGCTACGCCCCGGCAAGCGCATTCATTGAACGGCAACGGCCTTCGAAATCAGCCGAGATGAATTCGGGTTTCTTGAACAAGCCCCGTAACCATGCCGCCAGCATGCAAAGCTCCTCCAGTTTCAGCACCTCATCAAGGGTGCCGCTGGGAAAGCGAACCTCGAAACTCTCCGCAATGATTTCCAGCACCTCTTCCACCTGCTCAATGGTGAGACTGCAATCAGTCTCCAACATGGCGGTGCGGGTGAGAACCTTTTCATCCACCCCATATTCGTCGCGGATCAACTTCACGATCCAACGGAACATGTGCATCCAGTTCGACACGCCCTCAATGGACCGGCTCAAAGCTGCCCCCGTCGCTTTCTTAACACGCATACCAAGACATGGCAGGTCAGCCTAGCAGAGCGCCGGGCCGACGAACCATGTCACTATCGCCACAAAGGGTTAATCTTTTTTTGCTTTCAACACAAAATCAGCCACCCCCACCTGAAGGATGGGTCGTGCCGCGGTCCGTCGTCTCGCGATAGAGCTGCACCAGTTCATCCACGGCACCAGAGGGAACGCCAAGAGATTCCAGCGCCCCCCGGGCAAGGGTGAGGCTGCTTTCAAAGGTTTCCGGCACCACGGCGATCACGCCCATCGACAACAGGTTTCCGGCATGTTCACGGTCACGGGCCCGAGCGAACAGACGGAGGTTGGGCCAATGATCACGGAAGGCCGCAACCGTGCGGGCGGCGGCAAAGGGATCATCCAGCGTTATGATCGCCGCCAACGCATGATCTGCGCCCAGTTGTTTCAACAGCTCATGACGCGAGGTATCGCCATAATGAACGGGCAGACCGTCATGCCGCTTTTCCCGAACCAGATCAGGGTTGAGATCAATTGCCACCACGGGCACCTGCTGGCGAGCCATCAGGGCGGCGACAGTCTGCCCGACCCGGCCAAAACCGGCGATGATGACATGAGGTTCCTCCAGTGCCTCCGGCGCCGGTCCATCCGGAACGGGCGCCATCAGCCTGACAAGCCTGTCAGCCAAGGCGGGCAGGAACGGTGTAACAGCAATGGAGAGGCCGACCGTGGCCACCAGTGATTGGGAAAGCTGCCTATCCAGCAGGCCTTCCCCGGCAGCGGTGGCAATGACGACGAAGGCGAATTCCCCCACCTCCCCCAGCAGCAGACCAGAGCGAATGGCGACGGCCCGCGCTGCACCGAAGGCGACGGCCAGTAATCCAGCGATGAGCGCCTTGAGCAATATCAAGGAGATCACGCCCAGAATGATCCAACCGGCATCATCAGCAATCGCCAGGGCATCGATACCCAGGCCAACCGAAAGGAAGAAAAGGCCGAGCAGCAACCCTTTGAAAGGTTGCATATCTGTTTCGGCCTGATGGCGGAATTCCGTCCCCGCCAGTACCAGACCGGCCAGAAAAGCCCCCAGCGCAGCCGAGAGACCGCCGAGACCCGTTGCCCAACCGGTGCCCAGCACAATCAGAAGTGCCGTCGCCGTAAAGAGTTCGGTGCTGCGGGTCGCGGCCACCATGCGCAACAGCGGCCCCATGGTGAAACGACCCAAGGCCAATATAGCTGCAACAGCCAAGACAGCCTTACCCAGGGCCAGAGCCAGGGCCATTGGTATGGATTGATCCGCCGGACCGCCCAGCACCGCTGCGAAAAGCAGCAACGGCACGACAGCCAGATCCTGAAACAACAGAACCGCAAAGGTGACACGACCGGTGGGGGATGCCACTTCCCCCCTTTCAATCAGCAACTGGACGACGACGGCTGTGGATGAGAGGGCGAGACCACCCCCGATCAGGATCGCCGTGGCCGGCGTCATGCCCAAAAGCACAGCGATCCCGGCAACCGCGCCGCCGGTGACAAGGAACTGGGCGGCGCCCAGGCCGAACACCCACCGACCGAGCGCCCGCAACCGTTCAACCGACAGTTCCAACCCGATCAGGAAAAGCAGGAACACCACACCCAGTTCGGCAACGGCACGGATCGATTCGATGTCCCGTACCAAGCCGAACCCGGTCGGTCCCAACAGCAGCCCCGCCGCAAGATACCCGAGAACAGGGCTGATTCGCAGCCGGTGAAGGAGTAGGATGCAGATGACCGCCACGGAAAGGAACAGCAACGCCTCTTCCATCATGGGCACGCCGTGGACAGCGGGCTCCCCGACCTGTTTGGCTGTTTCCGCAATGTCCAACGCCTGTCCTCCTCCGGCACCAGTTCGCATGGAACATCCCTAGCAGGACACCGTTGCTTTTCCGAGAGGCTTGGCGGGCCGGAAACAAGTTTCCGGATGTGCGGTTGAATTGCCCCCAGGGAAATGGCTTACACCATGCCGGAACCTGCGGTGCACAGACGAGGAGGAATGAGCAATGGAAAAATCGAACCCAAAAGCCCTGGAAGTGAGTGAAGGAGCCAAGCGGCTGGCGGAAAGTGAATGGCGCCAGGCCGGCAAAATGGCGGCAGGGCCGGCCAGCCACCCTTCCAGCCGACAGCCGGCACCCCGAGGGGATGAGGCCGGGTTGCGGGCAATGGAATGGGCCAGGGCGCGCCCTTCAGATCACGAAATTCGCAAGGCAATGGTCGGTTGCCGACAGGCGATCCCCGGCTGATCAAAAATTCTATAAAAACACGCTTTAACCTTCTTCAATAGCTGAACCGGGCATATTACCATCACGCCACACCCCTTGGTGGAGGGTAATATGTCCGGCGATCTTTTTCGGATTATCGATATCGGGCTTGGGCTGATATTGATCTATATGTCGTTGAGCGTGGTGGTGACCGCAATCACCGAAACGATTGCCAGCCTTACGAAGCTGCGCGCGTCTTTGCTCGGCAAAGGCGTCTTATGGTTGCTACAGGGGAAAAACGCCACAGCAACGGCCAACGCTGGATCGGCCTTGGAGTTCCACCCGCAAGTTGATCAGGTTGCCAGCGAAGTTATGGCCCATCCCATGATAAACGGCGCGGCAAGCGGCGGAGCCGCTGCCGCCATTCCGCCGCGTATATTCGCCCTGACGCTGCTGGATGTACTGTACAAAACAACCGGCACGGCGGGTACAATCGAACAGGCGGCCAAGGCACCAACCGAACCCGGCTTCAGCTTTGATGATGCGCGGCAATCCATCAACAAACTGCCTGACAGCCCGTTGAAGAACAGCCTGCTGCTGGTGCTGGCCGATGCCGAACGCCGGAGCGTTGCGGTGGAGGATGCGTTGGCCCAATGGTATGATCAGGGCATGGCGCGGGTCAGCGAATGGTATCGCAAACGGATACAACGCATCACGCTTGGGGTCGGGATTTTTGTGGCCGTCGTGGTGAACGCCAACACGATCCATATCGCCGAAGTGCTTTGGCAGGATGATATCGCCCGCCAGGTCACCTTGAATACCGCCTTGCAGGCTGCCAAGGAGGCCACACCAGGCACAGGTTGCGCACCTGTGGCGCAACAGCAGGGTGACGCTGCGGTCGCAGAGTCGATCCGTTGCCAAACCGAAGCGGCGATGCAGGCATTCCGGTCCGTGGGGGCGTTACCCATCGGCTGGGCGCAGGATATCAATGAGATCGGAAACCAGAAGGGATGGCCAACCTTGATCCTGGGATGGTTGATCACCGGATTCGCCCTGCAGATGGGCGCACCCTTCTGGTTCGACCTGCTGCAAAAAGTGATGAAAATGCGCAGCAATCTCAGCGCTGTCGGCTTCATGCCCCAAGGAGGTGCACAGCCGGACAACACGGCGACAACGCCGCAGCAACAAAGCCAGCCTGACGGTACCACCGCCCCGACAATTGGGGGATAGACAGGGGGATCAGCCCTCCCCTTCCTCCGCGGGGCCTTTGCGCTGCTTCTTGCGGCCCGACAGGGCCGCCAGGATGCCGTGGAAGGTGCGCACTTCCTGTTCGGTCATGGCGCAACGCTGCAGGGTGTTACGCACATTGCGGATCATGGAGGGGCGCTTGTCCGGGTGCGTATAGAAGCCGGTCAGGTCCAACTCCCCTTCCAGATGTTCGAACAGATTCTGCATTTCCGCCTTGGTGGCGGGGCGGCTGGCACCGGTATGCAGATAGCGGTCTTCCACATCCTGCCCGCCGATCCACCATTCATAGGCCACCAGCAACACCGCCTGACCCAGATTGAGGGAGGAGAAGCCGGGATTGAGGGGGATGGAAATCAGTGTGTCGGTGAGCGTGATATCGTCATTCACCAGCCCGGTACGCTCCGGCCCAAACATCAGGCCAACCTTGCGGCCAGCATCCCAATGGGCGCGCATTTCCGCCGCCGCCTCCCGCGCCGTCACCACCGGCTTGACCAGATCGCGGACACGGGCAGCGGTGGAATAAACCTTGTGCAGATCGGCAATCGCCGCCTCTGTGCTGTCAAACAGCTTCACATTATCCAGCACCAGCGTGGCACCGGCCGACGCCGACACCGCCTTTTCATTCGGCCAACCATCACGCGGGTTGACCAGACGCAGATCGGTCAGCCCGCAATTCAACATGGCGCGGGCACAGGCTCCGATATTCTCCCCCATCTGCGGCTGGATGAGGATGACGGCAGGCCCCTCGCCGTCGGCCTGGGTCTTGGATAACAGCTTCTTGTTCGTACCGCTGGACATGGGAACCCGCAACCTTAACGCCAAAGTGTCAAGGCAGCGGACCCTGTCAGGCCGCCGCCACAGGCTTGTCGATAGCGGCACCGGACCGGTAGAGGCAATAGGTAATGCTGTCCGACAGCGCATTGAAGCTGGCATCGATGACATTCGCGGAGACGCCGACCGTCACCCAGCGGTGACCATGGCGGTCCGCCGTCTCAATCAGCACCCGCGTCACCGCCTTGCTGCCATCTTGGGCCGAGAGGATGCGTACCTTGTAATCGACCAGCCGCATCCCCTCCAACGCCGGATAAACGGGGATCAGCGCCTTGCGCAGCGCCTGGTCCAGCGCGTTGACGGGGCCATTGCCTTCCGCCACCGTCATCACCGGCTGACCGTCGCCTTGGGTGGACGGCACCTCCACTTTGGTGGTCGCTTCCGACAGGGTCACCAACTCGCCCTTGGAATTCCAGCGGCGCTCATCCAGCACCCGGAAGGCGGCGAGGCGGAAATAATCCGGCACCTCCCCCAGCGCCCGGCGGGCCAGCAGTTCAAAGCTCGCTTCTGCCCCGTCATAGGCGTAACCCTCAAACTCCCGCCGTTTCACCAGATCGACCAACTGGCCGATCCGTTCATCCCTGGGGTCAACCTCCACCCCCACCTCCCGCAGGCGGGCCAGGATGTTGGAGCGACCGGCCTGATCGGAGACCAGCACATGGCGACGGTTGCCGACCAGCGACGGGGCGACATGCTCATAGGAGCTGGGGTCTTTCTCCACGGCGGAGACATGCAAGCCCCCCTTATGGGCAAAGGCGCTTTCGCCGACATAGGGGGCATGACGGTTGGGCGTGCGGTTCAGCCGTTCATCCAGCATCCGGCTGACATGGACCAGCCTTGCAAGACCGTCGCGGCTGACACCCGTATCGAACCCCATCTTCACTGTCAGCGTGGGGATAAGGGAGAGCAGGTTGGCATTGCCGCAGCGTTCCCCCAACCCGTTCAGCGTGCCCTGGATCATCCGCGCCCCGGCCCGCACGGCGGCCAGGGAATTGGCCACGGCATTTTCGGTATCATTATGGGTGTGGATGCCGATATGGCTGCCGGGGATCATGCTGGCCACGCGGGTGACGATCCGTTCCACCTCATCCGGCAGGGTGCCGCCATTGGTGTCACACAGCACCACCCAGCGGGCACCAGCCTCGTACGCCGCCTTCACGCATTGCAGCGCGTAATCGGGATTGGCCTTGTAGCCATCGAAAAAATGCTCGGCATCGAACAGCGGTTCACGCCCGCGCGCCTTAATCTCCCGGATGCTGTCGGCAATCAGGGACAGATTCTCGTCGCGCGGAATACCCAGCGCCACATCGACATGGAAGTCCCAGCTTTTGCCGACGATGCAGACGGCCTGCGCCGGGCTGTCCAGCAGTGCCGACAATCCTGGATCATTCGACGCGCTGCGGCCAGGCCGGCGCGTCATGCCAAAGGCGGTGAAGGTGGCGCGGCCCAACTTCGGCGGTTCGGCAAAAAAAGCATCGTCGGTGGGGTTGGCACCGGGCCAGCCGCCTTCGACATAATCAACGCCCAGCGCGTCCAGTTCCTGGGCGATGGCAATCTTGTCCGCTACGGTGAAATCCACGCCCGAGGTTTGGGCGCCATCGCGCAGGGTTGTATCGTACAGATAGACGCGGTTCGTTTCGTTCATATTGCGATGCCAAACAGAAATGTCATTGCCGAACATGGCAAATCCGCGCCGACGGATCAATGGTCATGCGCGCATAGCCATTGGTCGGCGATGCTCTTTGGCCTAGATAGGGGAGCGATAAAGCATCTTGGGCTTCAGCGGCGGTCCCCCCTTGACCGCCTGGGGATGGATGGACGTGACGAACATGCTGGAATGGCGCATCAGCGACCAGCCGGTGCAATACCCGGACGCCCTGGCTTTCATGGAGGCACGGGTCGCCGAAATCCGGGCCGGTACTGCGACGGAATGCGTCTGGCTGCTGGAACATCCCCCGCTTTACACCGCCGGCACCTCTGCCAAGGCGGCGGACCTGCTGACGGCGCAATTCCCCGTCTATGATGCCGGACGGGGTGGGCAATATACCTATCACGGGCCGGGCCAGCGCATCGGTTACGTCATGCTGGACGTGGCGGCACGCGGCGGCGACCTGCATGATTTCGTCGGGCGGCTGGAGGAATGGCTGATCCGCACCCTGGCCCAGTTCGCCGTGAAGGGCGAACGACGCTGCGGTCGGGTGGGCGTGTGGATCGACATGACCCCCTATGGCCGTCCTGGGCAGGAAGCCAAGATCGCCGCCTTGGGCGTGCGAATCCGGCGGGGGGTCAGCTTCCACGGCGTCTCCTTGAATGTGGAGCCGGACTTAAACCATTTCGGCGGCATCGTGCCCTGCGGCATCAAGGAACATGGTGTCACCTCGCTGGCCGATCTGGGGCACATCGTCTCCATGGACGAGGTCGATATGGCCATGCAGGCGGCGTTCCTGGAGGTGTTCGGACCGGAAGCGGTGACGCTGGAAACCTGCGCGGTAACGGAGAAGACCAATGGATAAGCACCGTTCCATCACCGCCATCGTGCTGTATGCCGTGGGCGGGGCAGCGATTCTGATATCCATGTTCATGCTGGTGGCACCGACGGCGGAAACCTATGGGCCGGCGCTGGTCGGCCTGTTGCTGGGGGTGATGCTGTCCGGGCTGGGCCGGGCTTGCCAACACCTGTCCCGTATCCGGGCCTTGCTGGAAGGGCGCGGTTAAACCTTGCGGCCCGGTGGGGTTCTGGCCGGCGGTTCCCCATAGGCCTTGGCCGCCACTTCCGGCTTTTTCAGGTTTTCCATCAATTTCATGGCGAATTTACCGCCATCGTTGCGACCGCGCAGGAATGCCGTCACCACATCGCGCGCGGCTTCCTTGTCATAGGGTACATGGTCCGGCGGCAGGGTGCGGGCCACTTCTGCCGCCTGGGCGGCTTTCTCTGCCCGCTCCAGCACATCGGGATCAATGCGGCGGCGGATGGCCCGCATCTGGCGCAGCAATTCAGCCTTCGGATCGGCGGACATGGGGCGGACACTCCGATAGCAATCTCCCCCTACCATGACGTACCCGTAACGCTACGCAAGACATATTGAAATCCCCTCCCCTATCGGTTGATATCTTACCAAGTAACCTTGATACCGTGGGGGGGGGGGATCGATGCATAGGGGTTGGGGTATTCTGATATTGGTCGGGGCTTTGGCATCACCCAACCCTGCGCTGGCGCAGAGCACATGGCAGGAGGCCAACAAGGCATCGGCGACGCTCCAACAGGAAGGCAAGCTGGATCAGGCGCTGGAGATGGCCTGGAAAGCCGCCGAACTGTACGAACAGAATCCCAAATATAAGCCCACCAGCCACGCCCAGCTTCTGTTGAACGCCGTGGATATGGCGGACAGCGCCGATAATGAGAAAGAGTTGGCCGCCGTCCGTAAAGCCCTGACCGCCCTGCAACGCCATGTCGGCGCGGAGGATGCCCTGACCATCCAGTTCCAACAGCGGCTGGGCCAAGCCTATTACGGCAACGGGCGTTTTCAGGACGGGGCCAGCGCCTATGAAAGGATGTTGTATCTGACGGAGCGGAACTTCGGCGGCGAGTCACCGCAATATCTGGATACCTTGCTGGAATATGCCAGCATCTCCAAAACGACCAGAGAACTGGTACAGACACGCAAGCTTTTGGACCGCGCCTCCGCCATCACCGCCCAATTGCCGCCAACCCATCCACAACGCCTGCGCACGGATTTCCAGCAGGCCATCCTGACGCTGGAAGCCAATCGGCGGGAGGATGCGGAGGGCATGTTCCGCGCCATTGTCGAGACGGGGGAAAACCTTACCGATCCCCATCAGCGGACGGCCCTGGCTCCCCTGCTGCTCAATGCCTATGGCAAGCTTGTCTATATTGCCGACAAGCAGGGCGACGCGGCAAAAGCGGATGCCTGGGTGGAAAAGACACGGACTGTGCCGTTGGAAAATACGGAACCGTTTCCCTTGGTACGCGTGGCCCCCGACCTGACCATTTCCGGTGAAATCCATCTGACCGGCACGGTCCAGGTGGCGTTCAAGGTCTCCACCGCCGATGGCCGGGTAAAGCAGATCGATATCCTGGAAAAATCAGGCAACCCGCAATTTGCCGATCGGGTAAAGGCCGCACTGAAGGATTGGCGTTACCGTCCCAGCGCACCCGCCGGGGCTGCGGGGGAACTGGTGGAGATCAAACAAAGCTTCGGCTATCGCTTCGACAATGAGGGGCCGGAACTGGGCACCCGCCTGAAACGGCGGGTTTGATCTTCCCCCTTGGCATGGACGGGGGCCGAACCCCGTCCATGCCAGCCCTTAATCCGCATCCCCCGCCATCGGCATCACGGGCGTCACATTCCAGATTTCCTGCGCGTAATCCATAATGGTGCGGTCAGACGAGAACCAGCCCATGCCGGCCGTGTTCAAAATGGCCTTGGACGTCCATTCATCTCGTGCACGGTAAAGCTCTGCCGCCGTCGCGTGGGTGTTGCAGTAATCCTCGAAATCCGCCGTGACCAGGAAATGGTCGCCATTCAGCAGACTGTCGACAATGAGCCGGAAACGGCGCGGATCGTCGGGGGAGAAGATGCCGGAACCGATCATGTCCAGCGCCCGTTTCAGGCGCGGGTTTGTGGCCACCACCTGACGCGGATCGAAAGCCCCGCCCTGGCGCAACTCCTGCACTTCCGCCGCGTTCATGCCGAAGATGAAGATATTCTCTGCGCCCACATGGTCGCGCATTTCCACATTGGCCCCGTCCAGGGTGCCGATGGTCAGGGCGCCGTTCAGCGCCAGCTTCATGTTGCCGGTACCCGAAGCCTCCATCCCCGCCGTGGATATCTGTTCCGACAGGTCCGCCGCCGGCATGATCAGTTCGGCCTGGGTCACATTGTAATTGGGCAGCATCACCAACCGCAGCCGGCCCTTCACCACCGGGTCTTGATTGATGACCCGCGCAATATCGTTCGCCAGCTTGATGATCAGTTTGGCCTGGGTATAGGCCGGTGCCGCCTTACCGGCCAAAATCTTGGTGACCGGCACAAACTCACGGGTGGGATTGTCGCGGATGTCATTATACAGCGCCACCGTCTGCAACAGGTTCAGCAGTTGGCGCTTATATTCGTGGATACGTTTCACCTGCACATCGAACAGGCTGTCAATGTCGATATCCACCTTCAGATGCCGGGTGATATAGGCGGCCAGCCGCTTCTTGTTCTGTTGCTTGGCCCGGCGAAATTCCTCTCGGAAGACGGGATCATCCGCCCGGTCGCGCAGGGCGCCCAGTTGTGCCAGATCCGTCACCCAACCGGCACCGATACGGCTGGTAATCAACGTGGACAGGGCAGGATTGGCCTGCAGCAGCCAGCGGCGCGGGGTGATGCCGTTGGTCTTGTTGGTGATGCGGTCGGGGAATTCGCGGTGGAAATCTGCAAACACCGTCTTGCGCATCAGGTCGGTATGCAAGGCCGAGACGCCATTGACCTTGTGGCTGCCCAGAAAGGCCAGATTGCCCATCCGCACCCGCCGGTCGCCATTCTCATCGATCAGCGACAGGCGCTGGATGGTGGCCACATCAGCGTGGGCCTTCACCTGATTCAGGAACCGGGCATTGATCTCGTAAATGATCTGCATATGACGGGGCAGCACCCGTTCCAGCAGCCGCACCGGCCAGGATTCCAGCGCCTCCGGTAACAGGGTGTGATTGGTATAGCTGAAGGTGCGGCGGGTGACATCCCAGGCATGGTCCCATTCCAGCCCGTGCTGGTCGATCAGCAACCGCATCAACTCCGCAATGCCGATCGCGGGATGGGTATCGTTCAGCTGGATCGCCGCTTTTTCCGGCAGGCCGTCGAAATCGCGGTGATGCTGCAGGTAACGGCGCAGGATGTCCTGGATGCTGGCACTGGTGAAGAAATATTCCTGCTTCAGCCGCAACTCCCGCCCCACCTCCGTCGCGTCATTGGGGTAGAGCACGCGGGACAGGTTTTCCGATAAAACCTTGCCTTCCACCGCCTTCAGATAATCGCCATCATTGAAGTCGCTGAAGCTGAAATCGTGGGCGGCGCGGGCAGACCAGAGGCGCAGCGTATTGATCGTCTCCCCGCCATAGCCGACCACCGGCGTGTCGAACGCCATGGCGTGTACCATGTCGGTGCCGGTCCACTGGGCGCGTTCGATGCCGCGCCCGTCGCGCACCCGTTCCACATGGCCATAGAAATGCACGGGGTACAGCACTTCCGGACGGGCAAATTCCCACGGGTTGCCAAACCGTAGCCAGTTGTCCGGCGTTTCCACCTGCCAGCCATGGTCGAATTCCTGTTCGAACAGGCCATATTCGTAACGGATGCCATAGCCATAGCCCGGCAGGTTACGGGTGGCCATGCTGTCCAGGAAGCAGGCCGCCAGCCGACCCAACCCGCCATTGCCCAGTGCGGGATCCGGCTCCATCTCCAGCACCTCTTCCAGCCGCAGGCCCAGGCGGTCCAGCGCTTCGCGCGCCTCCTCCACCAGTCCCAGGTTGGAAAGATTGTTATGCAGCAGACGCCCGATCAGGAATTCCATGGAAAAATAATAGACGCGCTTGGCATCGGCGGCATAGACGGCGCGGGTCGTGTCCATCCAGCGATCCACCACCCGGTCACGTACGGCGAGTGCTGCACTGTTGAACCAGTCGCGCCGCGTAGCCGCACGAGAATCCTTGCCAACGGAATAGACCAGCCATTCAACAAAGGAACGCTTCAGCGCATCGACATCCAGCGCCTTGCGACCGATCTCACGGGACTTGAAGCGAGCATCCATATGTAACTGTCTTTCCATACCATCCGGCCGGCGGCGCCGGTCACGCTTCCCGACCAGGGAAAAAGGTCATTCTCACTGTCTAATATTGATTTTGTGTCAACAATACGCAACGAGCCGCTTTGGCCTTCACATCACAACTCCGCCTCGCTGGGGAAGCGGATGGCATCGTCCGTCGCCCTGATATACCATATCCGACCGGGGTAACCCGACCCAGGCAAAGCAGGTGATGGTGCTCGGAACATCCGGGCCGGCAATATGTTGTTGAACAGGCCGCTGGGCAATATGCAAACCGTGGCCCCTGGTGATGGTTTCGTTCCAGATATAGTGATGACATGAAACGGCTGACCATGAGCGATATCAACGCCTATATGGATGGCGCCCTTTCGCCGCTGGAACGGCGGGAGGTGGAGGCCACACTGGCGACCGATCCGGCGGCAGCCGAACTGCTGAAGCGTTATCGGCGCAATGCCGACGCCCTGCACCAACTCTATGATCCCGTGCTGGAAGAGCCGGTGCCGGAGCAGATGTTAAGCCTGCTGCGGCGACATAGCGGCCCGCGCACACATTGACCGGGCGACCCCCCGCCACAATATCCCCTTTCATGCTTGCCAAGCTGCCAGACATGTTGATGTTCTACCCCTTCCCGCCCCCCACCACCCACACGCCTTGATGAACCCAGCCACGCCGCGACGGAAACGGCCACCCCCACGCCCGCAGTCAATTCTGTTGGGGCCGATTTTGCATGCACGGGGGATCGGTGGGGCCACCGGGTCAGCCGCGCGCTGGCGGGTGGCTATCACCTTCCTGCTGGAAAGGGACCAGGAACCGCCGGACCTGCTGGTTGAAGGGGTGATGCTGCCGGTACCGCCGCGCTTCCTGTATGCCTGGAACAACATGCCGCCGGTGGGCCCGGACCTGGCCGATGCCCACGCCCAACCCTGCCCCACCGGGCCGATGCAGCTATGGCGTTATGATTTCGCCGTACCGCGCGGCTTGCAGGATGGCCACGCCGCCTATGGCTTCCAGGGGGAGGAACGGCGCTGGCGCTTTACCGTGCCCGGCACCGCCATGACCCCGCGCATCGCCTATAATGCCTGCGGCGGCTGTGAGGATGAAAGCACCATCCAGGCGGAGGGCCTGTCGCGCAACGCCATGTGGGGCCATCTGCTGGGCCGCCACCGGACCAACCCGTTCCATCTGATGCTGATGGGCGGCGATCAGGTCTATGCCGACGGGCTGTGGGAACAGGTACCCGGTTTAAAGGAGGTCGCATCTCGTCCCTTGATGCGACGGGTGGATGCAAAGGAGCCGCCAGAACTGGAGACGGAGCTGGATGCCTGGTATCTGGCGACATACCGCCATGCCTGGAACCAGCCGGAGGCCGCCGCCATGCTGGCCAGCGTGCCCGGGCTGCGCATGTGGGACGATCACGATATTGTTGACGGCTGGGGCTCCCACCCCGAATCGCTGTTGCAAAGCCCGGTCTATCAGGCGATCTACCGCGCCGCCCGCCGCGCCTTCCGCCTGTTCCAGATCGGCATGACCGATGATGACCCGGTGGAAACCCTGATGGCGCGGGAACCGCCTGGCTTCACCCAGGGTATCATGGTCAATGGCATCGGCATCCTGGCGCCGGACCTGCGCAGCGAACGGCGGCCCGATCAGGTTTTTTCCCTGCGCAGCCTGCGCCATCTGCCCCGCTGGCTGGAGCATTTTTCCGCCTGCGGGCACCTGCTGGTCATGTCCAGCGTACCCTTGGTCTTCCCCTCCTTCGGGCTGCTGGAACGGATGCTGAACCTGATCCCCGGTCGGCAGAAGATGGAAGATGACCTGCGCGACCAGTGGCGCAGCCCCGCCCATACCCAGGAATGGTTGCAGGTGGTGGAAGCGCTGCTGGATTTCAGCCGCCGGCAGAATTGCGCCGTCACCATCCTGTCGGGAGAGGTGCATCTGGGTGCCAATGGCCGCATCGACAGCGGCGATGTCACCCTGCACCAATGCGTCAGCTCCGGCATCGTGCATCCGGCCCCAAAAGGCTTTGCCGTGGAGATCATGGAACGGATGGCCGCCAAGCCGGAAAAGCTGCGCAGTGGCATGCGCTTGACCATGGAGCCGATGCCGGGCCAGGAAAGGCGCCTGTTGACGGTCCGCAACTGGCTCTCCGTCACGGGCGCAGATGATGGCGGGTTGCTGGCGGAATGGTATGGGGAAGGCATGGCCACCCCCCTGGCTCTATCGATTCCGGCGCGACGGCGTGACTGATCCCCTATCCTGCGCCGACACAATACAAAACCCTGCCCCCCGCGCCGCGCACTTGCCTGCCCCCGGCCCCGCGCTATAGTCCGCCGCAACCGACCCAGCCCCGTTCCCAGACACCGAGGCCAGCGCCCCATGGCGACCCATCCGCACGATATCGACGGCCGCGCCGAGAGTTTCAGCCACCGGCACCTGCTGGGCATCCAGGGGCTGACGGCGCCGGAAATCAACCTGCTGCTGGATCTGGCCGACCGCTATGTCGAGCAGAATCGCGCCGGGGCCAAATCCGACCAGTTGGCCGGGCGCACCATCGTCAACCTGTTCTTCGAAAACTCCACCCGCACCCGCACCAGCTTTGAGCTGGCGGCCCGCCGGCTGGGGGCCGATTGCATCAACATGTCCGTCGATGGCAGCTCGGTGAAGAAGGGGGAGACGCTGATCGACACGGCGATGACCCTGAACGCCATGCATCTGGATGCGCTGGTGGTGCGCCACCAGGAATCGGGCGCGCCGAAGCTGCTGGCCGACAAGGTGAATTGCGCGGTGCTGAACGCCGGCGACGGCCAGCATGAACACCCGACCCAGGCGCTGCTGGATGCGCTGACCATCCGCCGCCGCCTGGGCACGCTGAAGGATCTGACCGTCGCCATCTGCGGCGATATCCTGCACAGCCGCGTCGCCCGCTCCAACATTCAGCTGCTCAATATCATGGGGGCCAATGTGCGCGTGGTGGCCCCGCCGACCCTGTTGCCGAGCGCCATCGGGGAATTGAGCGTGGAGGTGCATCATTCGATGAAGACCGGCCTGAAGGATGCCGACATCGTGATGATGCTGCGCCTGCAGCTGGAACGGATGCAGGGTCAGTTCGTGCCCAGCCAGCGCGAATATTTCCGCTTCTTCGGCCTGGATTATGAGAAGCTGGCGATGGCCAAGCCTGGTGCCCTGATCATGCATCCCGGCCCGATGAATCGCGGGGTGGAGATCGACAGCCTGGTGGCCGACGACATCCACCGCTCAGTCATCTTGCAACAGGTGGAACTGGGCGTGGCCGTGCGCATGGCCTGCCTGGATTTGCTGGTGCGCCACAAGGGCTGAACCCAGCGGCCTTGTCCCCCCCATCGCCCCCTTCCCGCCCGTTTGGCCCGGACACGCACCCATGACCCAGCGCACCGCTTATCTGAATGCCCGCCTGATCGACCCCGCCACCGGCCTGGATGCCGTGGGTGGGTTGCTGGTGGAAGGCACCCGTATCGCCGATTTCGGCCCCGGTCTGTTCGCCAACGGCGTGCCGGAGGGGGTGACGGCGGTGGATTGCACCGGTCTTTGCCTTGCCCCCGGTCTGGTGGACCTGCGCGCCGCCGTGGGGGAGCCGGGTTTTGAGCATAATGAGACGATCCTGACCGCCAGCCGCAGTGCGGCGGCCGGCGGCATCACCGCCCTGGCAGCTTTGCCCAACACCGATCCGGTGATCGATGATGTGGCGGGGATTGAGTTCATCGCCCGCCGGGCACGCGAAACCAAGCTGGTGAAGATTTTCGCCTATGGTGCCCTGACGCGGGAAAATGCTGGCAAGGAAATCGCAGAAATCGGCCTGTTGATGGAGGCCGGGGCGATCGGCTTTACCGATGGCGGCGCCATTGCCGATCCGGCCCTGATGCGCCGCGCCCTTTCCTATGCCAGCACCTTCGGCCAGACCATTTTCCAGCATCCCAGCGAACCGCGTCTGGCCAGTGGCGTGATGAATGCCGGGGAGATCGCCACACGGCTGGGGTTGGCCGGCATCCCGCCCATGGCCGAAGTGATCATGCTGGAACGCGATCTACGGCTGGTGGAAATGACCGGCGGGCGTTATCACGCCGCCAATATCTCCACCGCCGAATCGGTCAATGTCATCCGCCGGGCCAAGGCGCGCGGGCTGTCCATCACCTGCGACACCGCCCCGCCCTATTTCTCCTTGACGGAGATGGATGTCGGCGATTACCGCACCTTCTTCAAGTTGAAACCGCCGCTGCGCAGCGAGATGGACCGCCGCGCCATCGTCGAGGGGCTGGCCGATGGCACCATTGATGCCATCACATCCGACCACCAGCCGCACGACCAGGACAGCAAGCGCGTGCCCTTTGCCCAGGCGGCCTTCGGCGCGGTCGGGTTTGAAACCCTGCTGCCGCTGGTGCTGGACCTGCACCATAAGGGGCAGGTGCCGCTGGCCCGCGCGCTCTCCGCCGTCACCCATATCCCCGCCGACATTCTGGGCCTGTCCCATCTGGGCCGGCTGACCAGGGGGGGGGCCGCCGATCTGGTGCTGTTCGACCTGGACCGGCCCTGGCGGATCGAGGCGGAGAAACTGGCCTCGAAATCGAAGAATAGCTGTTTCGACAAGCGCCCGGTTCAGGGCATGGTGATGCGCACCATCGTGGATGGGCGCAGCGTGTTCACCCGCGCCGCCTGACCCGCCTCCACGCAACAGCAAGAACAAACAAAGAGGATCGGCGCCATCATGGTTGAACCGGCAACCGCTTCCCTGGCCTGGGGCCTGTTGATTGCTGCCTTTGCCGGCGGCTATTTCCTGGGCTCCATCCCCTTCGGGCTGGTGCTGACCCGGCTGGCCGGCTATGGCGATATACGCAAGATCGGCAGCGGCAATATCGGCGCCACCAATGTGCTGCGCACCGGGAACAAGCCGCTGGCAGCCCTGACCCTGATCCTGGATAGCGGCAAGGGCGGCATCGCCACCCTGCTGGCGCTCTATTTCGGCGGGGTGGAAGCGGCTGTTGCCGCCGCCGCCGGCTCCATGCTGGGCCACAGCTTCCCGGTCTGGCTGGGTTTCAAGGGCGGCAAGGGGGTTGCCACCGCAATCGGCGTGCTGCTGGCCATTGCCTGGCCGGTGGGGCTGGCCGCCTGTGGCACCTGGCTGCTGGCCGCCTTTGCCTTCCGCATCTCCTCCCTTTCCGCCCTGATCGCCATCGGCCTCAGCCCGGTTGTCGCCTGGTTCCTGGCCGGGCCGGCGGTGGCGGGCCTCTGCACCTTCATCGCCCTGCTGGTCTTCATCCGGCACAAGGAAAATATCGCCCGACTGCTGAAGGGCACGGAACCGAAAATCGGGGCAAAGAAAAAAGAGGCTTAAGGCGGATGGAAAAGGTCACTCCCGGCAGTTGCCTGTGCGGCACTGTGCGCTTCCAGATTGCTGGCGACTTTCAGAGCTTTTTTCTCTGTCATTGCTCGCGCTGCCGGAAGGATACCGGGTCGGCCCATGCCGCCAACCTTTTCTCCACCATCGCCAAAATCAACTGGCTGTCGGGTCAGGACCATATAACGACATATCGGGTCCCCGACACCCGCCATGAACGCTGCTTCTGCAACA
>Ga0066602_10001249_pt1 | contig 17495 bp, 8 predicted proteins | sample Higcelweek5metaG_FD_59481 | JGI IMG/M metagenome (GOLD analysis project Ga0066602, IMG submission 59481) | Freshwater pond sediment microbial communities from the University of Edinburgh, under environmental carbon perturbations - High... | ecosystem: Environmental > Aquatic > Freshwater > Pond...
GCTGGCGAGGTCTCTCAATGAGCGGGGGATGCTTACTCCTCGTGGCGGGCGCTGGCACAAGTCCTCGGTGGCCAATTTGCTGGGGCGGCTCAGTCGTCTTTCAGATGATTCCCAGACGATTCACGCTTATGCGGCTGGCTGACGGCCCTGTGAGCAAACACTCCTCTTTCCGTCTGGGATATCTTTATCTTTTCAAGTGGCTGACAGCCATGTATAGCTCCAGGAGTATCAAGCCATCCTCCTGGGGGAATCATGAATATCTTCGATTTTCGAGAGCGCCTGATTGCTGACTACTCCTCCTACATCAAAAGCTTCCTCACGATTCGTGATCCTCGGATAGACCAAGAGGTTACTCAAAAGGTCGAAGAGGGTGTGCTCTGGCCTGATCCGCTTATCCAGCTCAACCCATCATATGCCCCAGGCAAGTCCGTACCAGACCTCGTGGCAGAGAAGTTGCTACATCCCGAGACCGAGAAGATCTTTCGCAAGGGCAAGGACAAAGGCGCTGGCGCTCCTGTCAGGCTGTACACCCACCAGGAAGAGGCGGTGCGGACCGCCAGAGCTGGCCACAACTACGTCCTGACTACTGGCACAGGTTCTGGCAAGAGCCTGTCGTATATCCTGCCCATCGTGGATTTCGTTCTGCGTAATGGCTCCGGTAAGGGAACCAAGGCCATCATTATCTACCCCATGAACGCCTTGGCGAATAGCCAGCACGGAGAACTCGAGAAGTTCCTCTGTCTGGGGTATCCAGACGGGAAGCCCCTGGTCACGTTCAGGCGGTACACTGGCCAGGAGTCTGAGACGGAAAGGCAGGAGATCATCACCTCGCCCCCGGACATCATCCTCACCAACTATGTCATGCTCGAGTTGATGCTCACCAGACCTCGCGAGCGTGAGCTGATCAAGGCTGCTGTGGGGCTGAAATTTCTGGTCCTGGACGAGCTTCACACCTACCGGGGAAGGCAAGGCGCAGATGTTGCCATGCTGGTCAGGCGCGTCCGGGACCGTCTTGCTGGAGGAGAACTCCAATGTGTTGGCACTTCTGCGACGCTTGGTGGAGAGGGGACCTTTGAGCAGCAGCGGGTCGAGGTGGCTGGCGTCGCCTCCAAGCTCTTTGGTGCCGATGTGGCCCCGGAGCATATCATTGGCGAGACCCTGCTCCGCACCACGCCATACCGGGGTGAAGATGACCCCGCATTCATCAAGGACCTGACTGAACGGGCAAGTGATCCTTCCCGGCCCTTCCCCGTCCTCTATGATGAATTTGTCCGCGATCCCCTGTGCTGCTGGATCGAGAGCACGCTTGGCATCAAGAAGGAGTCTGGGACTGACCGTCTTGTCCGTGCCACGCCCAAGAGTGTGGATGGAAAGGATGGGGCCGCCGCTATGCTCAGCAAGATCACAGGGCTGGCTGAGGATACGTGTTCACAGGCCATCAAGGCCGCACTGCTTGGCGGAACCCAGTGTGAAGCCAATCCAGTGACCGGCTTCAAGCCTTTCGCTTTCCGTCTCCATCAGTTCATCTCGCGTGGAGATGCGGTCTATGCCTCGCCGGAAAGCATTGGGCAGCGTCACATCACCCTGAACGGCCAGAAGTTCGTTCCCGGTAGCCGAGAGCGAGTTCTTTTCCCTGTCGTCTTCTGCCGGGAGTGCGGGCAGGAGTACTACAGCGTCAACAAGACAAAGAATGCAGAGACGCGTGAAACCTGCTTTGAAGCCCGAGACTACAAGGACCAGCTCCCGGATGGGGAGTCCGTCCCAGGATTTTTGTTCATCTCCGAGGACAGCCCTTGGCCTGTGGACGCCACTGAGGTGGTGGAGCGGGTTCCTGAAGACTGGGTTGAGGAGAAAAACGATAAGCGGCGTCTCAAAAGCACGGTCAAAGACCGGGTGCCTGAAGCTCTCCGGGTTGCTGCTTCAGGGGTTGCCAGCAAGGATGGAGTGGATGCCGCGTTCGTTCCAGCGCCATTTCGGTTCTGCTTGCAGTGCGGGGTGGCATATGACGCTCGCCAGCGGGCTGACAGCTCCAAGTTGTGTTCTCTCGCCACAGGTGGCCGCAGTACAGCGACAACAGTCCTTGGGCTGTCCACCGTCAAGCTCCTGCGAGCTGAAGCTGACCTGGATGATGAAGCTAAAAAGCTCCTCAGCTTCACCGACAATCGGCAGGACGCCTCTCTTCAGGCTGGCCACTTCAACGATTTTATCGAAGTCAGCATGCTCCGCTCGGCGCTCTACCGCGCTGCTCTGGACGCTGGGCCAGATGGCATCTCCCATGATGAATTGGCCCCTCGAGTCTTCAACGCTTTGGGACTTGCCCCAGAGGAGTATTCGACCCTGACTGGGGATGCATCTGAAATTCAGTTGATCAATGCGGGGAAGGCCTTACGGAATGTCCTTGGGTATCGCTTGTACAACGACCTCAAGCGTGGTTGGCGCGTGACATCCCCGAACCTGGAGCAATGCGGGCTTCTCGGGATCGATTACCCCGCCTTGTCGTCCATCTGTGGCAATGCCACGGCCTGGGGAGGCTGCCACCCGGCGCTTTCTTCGGCGGATGTCGCTACCAGGACACATGTCTGCAAGGTTCTGCTGGACTACTTCAGACGGAATCTGGCTGTGAAGGTGGATTATCTCGACAGCGCCCATCAAGAGGCCATCCAGCAGCAGAGCTACCAGTACCTGATCGAGCCTTGGGGATTGGATGAGGCCGAGCAGAAGAAGATGGAGCATGCCGCCGTCTTGTACCCCAGAGGGATTCGCCCGAAAGAATACCAGGGCTACGTTTACCTTTCCCCGCGTGGCGGATTCGGCCAATTCCTGGGGCGCAAGAATACGTTCCCAGCGTATTCTGAACGGATCAAGATGGATGAGCTGCAAGGGATATTCGCCAACCTCTTGACCATCCTGACAGAAGGTGGGCTGCTCGAAGTCGTCAGGCCTCCCAGGAAGCCGGATGAAGTGCCTGGTTTCCAGCTCCGTGCTGCTGCCATCGTCTGGAAGGCTGGTGATGGCTCCCAAGCGTACCATGATCCAATCAGGGTGCCGCGTATCTCGGATACTGGTCTCCGCACTAATCCTTTCTTCGTCGATTTCTACAAGTTCGTGGCGTTCGGCCTGAAGGGGTATACCGCCAGGGAGCATACGGCCCAGGTGCCATACTCTCTCCGCGAGGAGCGAGAGGAGGCATTCCGCAAGGCCCGGCTCCCCATCCTCTTCTGCTCCCCGACAATGGAACTTGGTATCGACATCTCGGACTTGAACGTGGTGAACCTCAGAAATGTGCCGCCTACTCCCGCGAACTATGCTCAGAGGAGTGGCCGCGCTGGCAGAGGGGGACAGCCTGCGCTGGTGTTCACCTACTGCACCACCGGTAGCCCCCATGATCAGTTTTTCTTCAAGCGCCCGACGAAAATGGTGGCGGGAAGCGTCACCCCGCCCAGGCTGGATTTGACGAACGAAGACCTTGTCCGCGCTCACATGCAGGCCATTTGGCTTGCGGAGTCGGACCTCGACCTCAAGAAATCGCTCCGGGACATTCTGGACCTTAGTAGCGCTCAGCAGCAGTATCCGTTCCTGCCCTCTGTTCTGGAGAAGCTCACCGCCACTGATCCGAAGAAGCGAGCTTTGACACGAGCGAAAGAGGTGCTGGCGACCATCAAGGGCGATCTGAGTCTGGTAGACTGGTACGATGACAAGTGGCTGGACGGAGTCTTTGCCCACATCGGGAAGAGGTTTAACCAGGCCTGTGATCGTTGGCGTGGCCTCTATCGTTCTGCACTGGTTCAGGCCCACGAGCAAGACGAGATCATTCGCGATGCCACGAGGTCGCACGATGAAAAGGCACGGGCCAAGCGTCAGCGGCAAGAGGCTGAATCGCAGCTTGCCCTGCTGACGGACGTAGACAGCATCCAGCAGTCTGACTTCTACTGTTATCGCTATTTTGCCAGCGAGGGCTTCCTGCCGGGGTACAACTTCCCCAGATTGCCTCTCTCGGCCTTCATCCCGGCTCGCAAGACCAAGCAGCGGGACGAGTATCTCTCACGGCCCAGGTTCCTAGCCATTTCGGAGTTCGGGCCGAGGGCTGTGCTGTACCATGAAGGGGCCAGATACGTGATCCACAAGGTCATCATGCCGGTGAGCGAAGAGGAGCCGTTGCTGACCAAGGCGAAGATTTGCCCCCTCTGCGGTTACCTCCACAACTGTCCGGACACTGGCGGGCCAGATTTGTGCGAACAGTGCGAGAACCCCTTGAACCTCCCTCTTGGCCCGCTCTTCCGTATGCAGAATGTGGCCACGCGGAGGCGTGACAAGATCAACTCCGATGAAGAAGAGCGGATGCGTTACGGGTTCGACTTGGTCACCACTGTCAGGTTTGATGAACAGGACGGGACACCGACGTTTAGACACGGGAGTGTCAATGGCGACAAGGGGGAGGTCGCCAACTTGACTTACGGCCATGGCGCAACCCTGTGGCGTATCAACATGGGATGGAGCAGGCGCAAGAACAAGGACGAGCATGGTTTTGTTCTGGATATGGATAAGGGCCTGTGGTCCAAGAATAATGCCGATCAAGACGATGACGACACCGATCCGATGACCAGCAACACGCAGAGGGTCATCCCCTACGTGGCGGACAGGCGCAACAGCCTGATCCTGGAGCCGAAAAGAGCGTTGAACATTGAGTTCATGGCGGCGCTCCAGGCGGCCCTCAAGAGGGCCATTGAGATCAAGTACCAGCTTGAGAGCATGGAGTTGGCCGCAGAGCCGTTGCCAAGACCCAGCGACAGGCGGACCATCCTTTTCTACGAATCAGCAGAAGGTGGGGCAGGAGTGCTCCGCAGGCTTCTCGATGGACCTCAGGACCTCGCTGAGGTGGCTCGGTTGGCATTGGAGATTTGTCACTTCGACCCCGATACCGGTGAAGACAAGAGACGGCCTCCTGGAGCCTCGGAGGACTGCGAGGCTGCCTGCTATGACTGCCTGCTGAATTATGCCAACCAGGGGGACCATGGGCTGCTTGACCGGCAGTTGGTCAAGGACTTCCTCATGGATTTGGCCCAGGCGGCTGTTTCTTCATCCCCTGGCCCCAAACCGAGGGAGAAGCACCTGGATGATCTTCTCAAGCTGGCAGGGGATAAGCTTGAACGGGATTGGCTCGAGTTCCTGGAGGCGAGAGGTCTCAAGCTGCCCAGCCATGCCCAGCACAGCATCCCTGAATGCCACACCCAGCCTGATTTCTTCTATGAGAATCATGGCGCGGTCATCTACATCGACGGTCATGTACACACCCATTCCGACGTTCAAGCCAAAGACGCCACGCAAGAGGCCTGCCTTGCCAACGCCGGTTACCTTGTCATCCGCTTCCCTGGTGACGTTTCCAAATGGGCGGGCATCATCTCGAACCACCAATCCATCTTTGGGAAGATCAAATGAGCTACGCTGTCGGTTCACTCGTCAAGGCCAGGAATCGGGAGTGGGTGGTGCTTCCAGAGTCCTCAGATGAACTGTTGGTCCTGAGGCCTCTTGGAGGAACAGACAAGGAGATCGCTGGAGTACATCCCGGCCTTGAACCTGTCGGGCCAGCTCAGTTTGATCCACCAGACCCCAGCAAGCCCGGAGATTTTATCACCTCCAGATTGCTGCGAGACGCGGTGCGCCTGGGGTTCCGTTCCAGTGCTGGTCCGTTCCGTTCTTTTGGCAAGATTGCCGTGGAGCCGCGCCCATATCAGCTCGTGCCGCTTCTTATGGCCCTTAAGCTCGATCCGGTCCGCATCCTGGTGTCAGACGACGTGGGCATCGGGAAAACCATTGAGGCCTCCCTCATCGCCAGAGAGCTTCTGGATCGTGGAGAGGTCCAACGGCTCGCAGTCCTTTGCCCTCCCCACCTTGCAGAGCAGTGGCAGGGCGAGCTGCGAGAGAAGTTCAACATCGAGGTTGTGCTGATTCTGCCCTCCACCGCGAGGAGCCTGGAAAGGCATTGTAGGCCCGGCGAGTCCTTGTTTGAGCGCTATCCGTACTCTGTGGTTTCCCTGGATTACATCAAAACCGACCACCGCCGGGATGAGTTTCTCCGGACCTGCCCGGAGTTGGTCATCATCGATGAGGCCCACACGTGCGCGTGGGGTGAGGAAGGCCGTGGTGTCCGTCATCAGCGGCACCGGCTTGTCAAGGAACTGGCCGCCAAGCCAGACCAGCACATGGTTTTGGTGACGGCTACGCCTCATAGTGGCAAGGACGCCGCGTTCCGTTCGCTCTTGTCGCTGCTCAATCCGGATTTCAACGACTTGCCAGAGGACCTTGCTGGCCCTGCGCAGGAACAAAACCGGCGCAAGTTGGCTGCTCACTTCATTCAGCGGAAGCGTGCAGACATCAAACACTTTCTCTCAACAGATACGCCCTTCCCCGACAGGGAGGAGCGGGAACTCCAGTACCGCTTGTCGCCGAACTACAAGAAGCTTTTCGACAAGGTGCTGGAATATGCCCGTGAGACGGTCCAGGCCGGGGCAGAGGAAGGCAGGCACAGGCAGAGGGTTCGCTGGTGGTCGGTGTTGGGCCTGTTGAGGTCCCTGGCCTCCAGCCCTGCTGCTGCGGCTGCCACGCTTCGCAGCCGTGCCAGCGTTGCGGATACCGAGAGTGCAGAAGAGGCTGACCAACTTGGACGGCAGACGGTGCTGGACCTGATGGACGAAGAGGGAGGCGATGCCTTGGACGTCGCTCCCGGCAGTGATGTCTATGTCGAGGACGAGAACAGCCAGGTCCGCAGGCGACTTTTGCAGATGGCCCGTGAGGCTGATGCCCTTTTGGGAGCTGAGGACCAGAAGGTGAAGACGATTCTGGCTGAGGTGAGGAAGCTGCTGGACGAAGGGTTTCATCCCATCGTGTTCTGCCGCTTCATCCCAACGGCGGACTATGTTGCGGAGGAGTTGGGCCGGAAGCTCAGTGGGGTCGTCGTCGATTCGGTCACGGGCATGCTGCCTCCGGCGGAACGCGAAGAGCGAGTTCATGCTCTGTCCAAGGCCCCCAAGAGGGTGCTTGTCTGCACCGACTGCCTCAGCGAGGGCATCAACCTCCAAGAGCATTTTGATGCGGTGATCCACTACGACCTGTCGTGGAATCCGACTCGTCATGAGCAGCGGGAAGGCCGGGTGGACCGCTTTGGCCAGCCCAAGCCTGTCGTGCGCATCATGACGTACTTCGGCATCGACAACCAGATCGACGGCTTCATCATCGATATCCTCATCAAGAAGCACAAGAACATCAAGAATGACCTTGGCATTTCCGTCCCGGTCCCAGTCGAGAGTGACGCTGTGGTCCAGGCCATCTTTGAGGGCTTGCTGCTGCGCGGTGGGGCAGCCCAATCTCACGGGCAGCGCAGCCTCTTCCTGCCGGGCATGGAGGAACTCATCAAGCCCAAGGCCGAGGCCCTGTACGCAGAGTGGGAGAACGCTTCGAGGCGAGAGAAGCGCACCCGAACCATGTTCGCGCAGGAAGCCATCAAGACCGACGAGGTCTCCAAGGAACTGGACGCCATGCGCTCAGCCATCGGCTCTGGCGTGGAGGTGGAGCGCTTCACCCGCGAGGCGCTTCAGGCGTTGGGAGCCATCGTCTCCATGGCAGGCCCCAGCCTGAGCGTTGACTTGAAAGGGACGCCGCAGGCGCTCAAAGATGCGCTACCCGTTGACGATATCCTCAAGGCCCGGTTCGCCATGCCGGTGCAGGACGATGAGACCTACCTGCACCGCACGCACAACTTTGTGGAGAGCTTGGCCGCTTTCATCATGGACACGGCGCTTGATCCCATCCAGGAAGGCGTGGCTAAACGCTGTGGAGCCATCCGCACCAGAGCGGTGACGACTCGCACCACGATCCTGATGGTGCGATTCCGCTACCACATCATCACGCGCAAGGATGGAGTCGAGACGCCGCTCTTGGCCGAGGACTGCCGTCTGCTGGGGTTTGAAGGGTCTCCGGATGCCATGACTTGGATTCCTGAGGCGGAGGCCGAGAAGCTGCTGCTGACGATACCAGATGCCAGCGTACCGCCCGACACGGCCAGGGGCTTTCTCACGCCCATCTTCGAAGGCTTCGGTGCCGTCTGGCCCGAGTTGGAGAAGATCGCCATGAGCCGGGGGGAAGAGTTGCTGGCCGCACACAGGCGCGTTCGCACGGAGAGCCGCCACAAGGGCGTCTCCTATGCCATAGAGCCACAGTTGCCACCTGACGTGCTGGGCCTCTACGTCTTCATGCCGGTTCCCCGGCAGGCTGGAGGTGCCGCATGATCATCAAGAAGTCCCGCGACATCTTTGCCACCGTCACCACCGAGGGTTCGGCCCTGCCCCCGGACATCCTCCAGCGGGTTGCGGACCTGGATCGAGAACTGCCCGGCCTGACGCCTGCGGATTACCACCTGGACGGGGAGAAGCTCTCCGAGGCCACCAACCGGGCCTGGAACCGTCTGCTGGCGGCCTGGGGCAACTTCAAGGCCGTCCGGGCCACCATCGCCGAGGACAAGCCCGGCACCTCGGAGACTCGCGAGAAGTGGCTTCTGCCCCTCTTTCAGGAACTTGGCTATGGCCGCTTGCTGGGTGCCAAGGCCATTGAGTTGGGCGGGAAGCCCTATTCCATCTCCCATGGCTGGGGCAGTACGCCCATTCATCTGCTCGGCTGCAATGTGCCGCTGGATAAGAAGACCAAAGGCATCCAGGGCGCGACAGTCGCCGCACCGCACGGGTTGGTCCAGGAACTCCTGAACCGCTCGGAAGATCACCTCTGGGCCTTCGTCACCAACGGTCTCAAGCTGCGCATCCTGCGCGACAACATCAGCTTCACCCGTCAGGCGTACGTCGAGTTCGACCTCGAGGCCATGATGGAAGGCCAAGTCTATCCGGACTTCCGCCTCCTGTGGCTGGTGTGCCATCAGTCTCGAGTGGAAACGGACAGGCCAGAGGACTGCTTCCTCGAGCAGTGGTCCAAGGCCGCTCGAGACATCGGCTCCCGCGTGCTGGAGCATCTCCGCTCAGGTGTGGAGTCCGCCATCAACGAATTCGGTAAGGGCTTTCTGGCGCACTCGTCCAACTTGGACATGCGGGAGAAGCTCCGTTCCGGGGGCTTGGACAAGCAGGATTACTTCCGCCAGTTGCTGCGCTTGATCTACCGCCTGCTGTTCCTCTTCGTCTCCGAGGACCGGGGCCTGCTGCACAAGGACCCATCGTCCAAACAGGCCGAGGTGTTCCTCAAGTTCTATTCCACGGCCCGGCTGCGCCGTCTGGCCGCCACCCTGCGTGGCAGCCGTCACGATGACATCTACGAGAGCCTGCGCCTCGTCATGCAGCGCCTGGGCAGCGATGAGGGCTGCCAGGAGCTTGGGCTGGCCCCGCTGGGCAGCATGCTCTTTTCCAACGATGCCATGCCCGACATTGAAGCCTGCCGCATCAGCAATGAGGCGCTGCTCTCCGCAGTGCGTCATCTGGCCACCATCAGCGGGCCAGAAGGCCTGCGCCCGGTGGACTTTAAGAACCTTGGCGCGGAGGAACTGGGCAGCATTTACGAGTCCCTGCTGGAACTGCACCCCAACATGGACGATGGCTTCAAGCTGGAGACCGCCGCAGGCCATGAGCGCAAGACCACGGGCAGCTACTACACCCCGGAAAGCCTCATCCAAAGCCTGTTGGACACGGCCCTTGATCCAGTCCTGGCCGAGGCCCGCAAGGCGGAGAACCCCGAGCAGGCCATCCTGGACCTCAAGGTGTGCGACCCGGCCTGTGGCAGCGGTCACTTTTTGCTGGCCGCCGCCAACCGCATGGCCAAGGCCCTGGCCGCCGCCCGCACGGGCGAGGACGAGCCTGCCCCGGAGGCCGTGCGTGAGGCCAAGCGGGCCATCATCAGCCGCTGCATCTACGGGGTGGACCTGAACCCCATGGCTGTGGAGCTGTGCAAGGTGAACCTGTGGCTGGAGTCCATGGACCCCGGCAAGCCGCTGTCCTTTTTGGACAGCCACGTCCAGTGCGGCAACAGCCTGCTTGGGGCCACGCCTGCCTTGCTCCGTGCTGGCATTCCGGACGAGGCCTTCAGCCCCATCGAAGGCGACGAGAAGGAGCGCTGTCAAGCAGCCAAGAAGAGCAACAAGGAACAGCGCAAGGACCATGCGGCACGGTTGAAGCGCTCGGGCCTGATGCCCTACACCGAGGAACCGTTCATCCAACTCGGCAACCTCGCCGCGTCCGTGCAGGAGTTCATGCGCATCGACGACTCCACCATCGAGGGGGTCCGTTCGCGCCAGCGCATGTGGGAGGCCCTGGCCAGCGGCAGCGGCTACCGCTTTGGCCGCATGTGGGCGGATGCTTGGTGCGCGGCTTTTGTGTGGAAGAAGATCAAGGCCCCGACTGGCGAGGCGTTCTATCCCATCACCGAGGACGTGTTCCGGCGCATCGAGAAGAATCCGTTCAGCATCCCCGACTGGACGCAGAAGGAGATTGAGCGCCTGTCCCGGCAGTACCAGTTCTTCCACTGGCACTTGGCCTTCCCGGAGGTCTTCCGCCTGCCTGGAAAGGGGCAGGCCCCGGAGAGTCAGCAGGCTGGTTGGGACGGCGGTTTTGACGTGGTTCTCGGCAATCCGCCGTGGGAGCATACGGAGCTGAAGGAGCAGGAATGGTTTGCTTCAAGGCGGCCAGATATTGCTGAGGCTGCGGGAGCAAAACGTAAGAAGCTCATTGAAAACTTGGAAAATGAAGACCCTGCCCTTTGGGCGGCCTATTGCGAGGACCTCCGTTTAGCAGACGGGGTGAGTCAACTCGTGCGGCAGACTGCTCGATATCCCTTGTGTGGGCGTGGCCGCATCAATACCTATGCTATTTTCGCTGAATTGAACCGCGAGTTGATGTCCAACTCTGGTCGGATGGGCTGTATTGTGCCGTCTGGCATTGCCTCGGATGACACGACGAAGTTCTTCTTCCAGGATATATCCGAGCGACAGAGTCTTATCTCGCTGTATGACTTCGAGAACAAGAATCTGTTCCCAGCGGTCGATAGCCGGATGAAATTCTGCCTGCTCACCCTGACAGGCGCAAAGCGCCCAGCCAAGGGCGGAGCTGATTTCGCCTTCTTCCTGCACGACGTGGCGGAGATTCGCGAAGAGGAGCGGCGGTTCAAGCTGACTGCCGAGGACATCGCCCTCATCAACCCGAATACGCGCACCTGCCCCATTTTCCGTTCCAAGCGTGATGCCGAGATTACCAAGGGCATATACCGTCGCGTGCCGGTTCTGATTCGCGAGGCCACCGAGAAGGAGCCTGAGGATAATCCATGGGCTGTCACCTTCAGGCAAGGTCTGTTCAACATGACCAGTGCCTCGGAACACTTCCGGACCAGGGAAGAGCTTGAGCAGTCTGGCTGGAAGCTCCAGGGCAACCACTTCGTGAAGGACGGGGAGACCTACTTGCCCCTGTACGAAGCCAAGATGATCCACCACTACGACCACCGCTGGGCCACCTACGAGCCGGACGGCAGCACACGGGACGTGACCCTGGCCGAAAAGCAGGACCCGAATTTCGTGGTGATGCCGCGTTACTGGGTGCATGAGTGGGAGGTGGCCAAGCGGGCCAGCCGCTGCCCGGATGCGGTCATCAAGGCCCTGGCTGCTGCCGAGCGGAATGCCGGGGATGTCGAACGCAAGCTTGTGGCAAGCGCATTTTCCATGTGGCTTGCGGGTTACCACCTGAACCACGGCGACAAGGAACTGGGCAACAAGCTCCTGGCCGTAACTCAGCCCCGCACGGCGAGCCTCATCGCCTCCACCACGGGCTGGGTGGGTGTCCAGGCCATGGAGGAGGACTATCCTCTGACCTCGGACGAAGCTGAGCAGGTCAAGCAGGCCCTGACGGGTGATGTCATTCAACAGGGACGGGACTTGGTCCTCAGCCGCACGCCGAAGTGGTTCATGGGTTGGCGGGATATTACGAACGCAACGAATGAACGGACCATGATTGCCTCCATGTTTCCGCAGGCCGGAGTTGGAAATAACCTTCCCATAATGAACTCTAACAGACCAGATTCACTAGATGTCCTTGGGGCAACGTTGTCGTCGGTCGCTTTGGATTTCAGTGCGCGTTTCAAAGTTGGAGGGTCACACATCAATTTCTTCATCGCCAACCAGCTACCCGTCCTCGCGCCAGGACAGTTCCAGGTCCCGACACCATGGGCGGTTCATGAGTCGCTTCATGATTGGGTCCAGACCAGAGCGAGGGAGCTTTATGCGTCCGACTACCAGATGTCTGAGTTGCTGAAGACAGCGTACCAGCCGCGCAGCCCTGAAGAGCGTTTCGCCATCCGCTGTGAACTCGACGCTGCGTTCTTGCACCTCTACGGCATCACCCGTGAGGACGTGGACTACATCATGGACACCTTCCCCATCGTAAAGCGCAAGGACGAAGCCGCCTTCGGCTGCTACAGGACCAAGGAGATGATCATGAAGAAGTATGACGAGATGGCTGCGGCCATGGCAGGGAGTGCTTAGGAGAGGTTGGTTGTTCGCTGAGTCCCTGGAATCCGTTCCTGCTCGTGGGAGGCGAGATGGCTGACAAACTGAAACCCTGGCGTGACGAGTTGCTCAAACGGCTCGATGAGGTTTGCAGCCGGGACGGGAGAGTGCCTCGCCATGTGGCCGAGAACCTTGTCGCGGGCAGCGCGTGGTGGGAGTCGCATCCCTCAGGCCCTGTCCCTGCGCCTAAAGACGCTGGGCGGATTGAGGGAAATGAGAATACTTGGTTTGTTGAGTTCGGGGCAAACTCATTTCTGGTAGCAGCGGCGGCCCACGGCTGCTGTCAGCGCATCCGGCAGTGGGTTCAACGGCAGCAGGTTCAACCAGGTCACGAGGCGTGGACAAGACTTAACGTGGAGCTTCAGGCCGTTGTACGTGGCTCAGTCGCAAATTATCGCGGTGATACCTACTCCAATTACGGACACGACGCCCAGGGCAAACTGATTTTCGGTGCGCACGCCATCTACGTGAATGACTTCGTGGGTGGCATAGCCGGGTACCTGAAGACTCCAGCCCTACACACGTTTCAGAAGCGCGGGCCGACATCACCGACACCGTCAACGCCACGAACCAAAGGAAAAGCCAAGGTTCCCCTAATTCCTGGACGAGTATTCTGTCCGCACTGCCAAGCAGAGGTCAATGCGTCCAACTTGGACAGCCACATTCAAAAGCGCTGTAAAAAAAGTGTCGAGGCAAAAGCGCTTGCGGAGAATGCAAAGCGATTGGCCGAGATGCTAGCCAAGCCTCTCCCGCCATTGCGGCTTGGGCCTGGGCTGGTGATCTGTCCACAGTGCAAAGGGGTGGTCAAGAAAGCCCACTTGAAAGAACACAAGGCTGGTATCTGTCAGAACCGCCCGGTGCCTCCCGCCCCAAAACCGCCAGTTCCAAAAGCGTTGGCGACTCCGGATCAGCATCAGTCGCTAGGGCCATTGGCGAAGAAAGAAGTGATTTGTCCATGGTGCGGGAATAAGATGAAAAAATCTCGGCTGGTTGGGCATCAAGCTAGGCGTTGCCTTCAACGTCCCCAACGGGAACAATAACACAACTTGAGGATTGCCAATGCCCCCTTGCTATTCCGTCAACAGCCATCCCGTTGAGACCATCCTTTCCTGGGTCAAGGCCGGGGAGATCGCCATCCCTGAGATTCAGCGCCCGTTCGTCTGGGACGCCACCAACGTCCGTGATCTGTTGGACTCCCTGTTCCAGGGCTACCCCGTGGGCTATCTCATCGCGTGGCGCAACCCCAGCGTGCGGCTGCGGGACGGCTCCCTGAGCGAGGGCAAGAAGGTCCTCATCGACGGCCAGCAGCGCGTCACGGCCCTGATGGCCGCCGTGCTGGGCTATCAGGTCCTCACCAAGGACTACAGGCTCACCCGCATCCGCATCGCCTTCAATCCGCTGAGCCGAAAGTTTGAGGTTCTCAACCCGGCCATCGAGAAGGACGTGACGTGGATTCCGGACATCTCCGAGGCCATGAAGAACGCGGCCAACCCGTTCACCGTGTTCAAGGCCTACTGCGCCCAGAATCCAACGGTGGACCAGGAGCAGGTCATGCAGTCCATCACGGACCTGCTGGCCATCCGAAACAACCTGATCGGCTTTGTGGAACTGGCGCACGACCTGGACATCGAGACGGTTACGGACATCTTCATCCGGATCAACTCCAAGGGCGTGGTGCTGAACCAGTCGGACTTCGCCATGTCCAAGATCGCCGCCAGCGAGAGCTACGGTGGGCCGATGCTGCGCAAGGCCATCGACTACTTCTGCCATATGGCTGTGGCGCCAGAGTTCTATGGGCAGATCGCCGAGCGCGACCCGGAGTTCGCGGCCACGGACTGGTTCAAGAAGATGACCTGGCTCAAGGACGAGAACGATGACCTCTACGACCCGTCTTACACAGACGTGCTTCGTGTGGCCTGCATCGCGGCTTTTGAGCGTGGCAAGCTGTCGGACCTTGTGAGCCTGCTCTCGGGCAGGAACTTCGAGACCCGCCAGTATGAGGACGAGATCGCCGCTGAGTCGTTCGTGCGTCTGGGCGAGGGCATCATGGACTTCATCAAAGAAACGCACTTCCAGCGCTTCCTCATGATCATCCGCTCCGCCGGGTTCATCGCCCCTGGCCTCGTCCGGTCTCAGAACGCCTTGAACTTCGCCTATGCATTGTACCTGAAGCTCCGCCGGGACAAGTATGACCCGGCAGTCATCGAGCGCACGGTGAGGCGCTGGTTTGTCCTCTCGCTGCTCACCGCCCGCTATTCCGGTTCCTTCGAGAGTCAGTTCGACTCGGACATCAAACGTGCCAAGGAAGGGGACTTCAGCGAATTCCTGGCCCTGACGGAGCAGGCTGTGCTGTCGGATTCGTTCTGGAGCTTCGGGCTGGTGCAGGAACTGGAAAAGGCCAGCACGAACAGTCCGTACCTGAATCTGTTCTGGGCCGCTCAGGTGAAGCTGGAGGATCGTGGGTTCCTCTCGAGAGACATCACGGTGGGGCAGCTCATCGCTCACCAGGGCGACATCCACCACATCTTCCCGCGTGACTACCTCAAGAAGTTCGGTATGAAACAGGGAGCCTACAACCAGATCGCCAACTTCGTGTTCACCCAGTCGGAGATCAACATTCGGATCGGCAACAAGGCCCCTAAGGCTTACTTCGCCGAGGCTATGGAGCAGTGCGCTGGCGGACCGCTCAAGCTGGGGGCCATCGATGACCGGGCTGAGCTTGAGAAAAACCTGATCCAGAATTGCATCCCCGGCGCTTCCCTTGATCTTGAACAGGGTGATTACGCGGAGTTCCTCAAGGCGCGGCGGGAGCTGATGGCGCAGAAGATCAAGGCGTACTACAACACGTTGTAAAGGGAAGCAGGTGGGCTGTGATTCTACATCGTTGTCTTGGTGAGGTACTTCCTCTTTAAGTCTGTTTCGCTTGTTGAATGGAGTATAGCCAAGGGGGATGTGTGAATACATGGCAAAGTAAGGTTATTGGCTCGGCCCTGCCTGAATCCATCAAGAACATCGCATGGCATGAGAGCGATGGAGACTCTCAAGCTTACGGTGATGACATGTATGGAAACGAATGGGTGAGAGAGGATGACACGTATCGCGTGACGCTACAGTCTGAATATAGAGAGGCAGTTTTCATCCCTGTATTTATCAATGTCGATGAGTCGTTTAGTGTGACTGATCTCGAAATTGAGTCTTACGTTTCTTATGGGCCAAGCCATGGTCGGCCTGGATATCTAGATCCTCAAAAACGAGAGATTAATCAGGTTGGCAGGCTTATCAAATTGCTTTTTGGAATTAAATAGCTCCGCGCTATACATCCCTTCTGCCGCCGAGCGAGTTGTCAAATCCATACACACTGTCCAGAAGTGCTTGTAGATCGCTGTTAAGTAACAATGTGCGGTTTTGCTCTACATATGCTGGATCGGCATGCTTGATCAGAAACTCCGGAGTACAGGCTGTGATGATGGCCATTCGCGCGTCATCGTCATGGATGATGTCGCAGACAATGTATTCGGGGTGGCGTCTGAGTACGCGCAAGGTCTTCTCGAAGTTCTGGACACCAGCGGCGTAAAACGCGTTGAAGAACCTAATGCGGAGAATACCCTGGCCTGTCTTGAAGGCGGTGACCTCCTCAACCCTGATTGGTGAGAAATAGGGGGCCATGCCATAGCCTGGGAGCATCTGCCAGCCAAACCATTTTCCGGGAGTCATCGTCAGCATAGCCATCAACCCCTGGCGCTGCCCGTCTTCACCTCGCCCAGGTTCTTCAAGCGGAGCGTAGGGGAGCTGAGAATCCTCTTGCAGTGTCCACATGTCACCTCTTCTTCGATCAGCCCACTCGCAACCTGGGTGAACTCAACGTCTGGCACGAGCATCTTGTGCGCTCCACAGTAAGTCAGGCGTTCGCCATTCAGGGTGAAGACCACGTGCCTTGCTCCATCAGGGTGACCAGGGCGGCCCCAGTATCCGATCTCGTACATGCGTGTCTCCTGCGCTTTGGGGGTTGGGCTATTGGCGGTGTCCAAATTGGACATTGAGACGCTTGCGCCAGTTGTTCACGGTCTGTGGTGATACCCCGACGATACGAGCGATCTCGCGGTCTGACAACAAGGACCGCTCGGGACACTTGAGGTACTCCAGGACAGCGTCCCTCTTCTTCGCGTTGGTGAAGGGCGCTTGCCGTCCAACTTGGACGCCGTTTGACAGGAATCCAATGTCGTTGCGGAATTGTTTGATGAATCTATCATGATCCTCCTGCCTAACGTCCAAGCCCTGATTACAAAGTTCTTCGAATCTATCGACCCTCGCAAGAACGTCCTTCAATGTCTTGGCAGGCAATGTGAACAGCAGTTCTTCCAAAACCACGAGACGCGCACTCACTGGTAGTGGATGAAAGTCAGCATATTGGTCGATTGTGTGACGTTCATGCCAGCGTTTGTTCCAGTAACCCCATTCCTCCCACGCCTCGACGACAGTTGCTGGTAAGGGGTAAGCTTGGGACACCGCCTGACGGACAGACTCTGGAAGGTCTTCGTTTCTCGACACTGGCCCCCAGCCATCCAATTTGGACATGTAGCCGTCCTCTTCCACTACTGCCAAATGAGTGCAGGCCTTCTCCAACAGGACTTCCCTTTCACAGGGGGCCATGATGGCATCTTCTGAGCCGTAGCGCTTAATAAGCTCAGATCTCTCCTCAAGCCGCGATTCTTCCCGCTGACGGGCTTCTTCAGCCATTTTCGCCTTGTACCCTGGTTCTTTGCTCTCCATGTAATCAGTAAAACCAGCGAATGGGTGCTTCCACTCTGGCTCTGCTTCGGCCAATGATTTTTCAGATGTAGAAATGACCTCCACCGCCTCATCAAACGTCATTCCAGCAGCACAGGCGACAGCCTCTGCCCTGTCCCTCGCGGCCTCTCGTTCTCCATCGTAAGTGGTTGAGTTCATGAGGCTGTAG
>Ga0066602_10001282_pt1 | contig 17133 bp, 13 predicted proteins | sample Higcelweek5metaG_FD_59481 | JGI IMG/M metagenome (GOLD analysis project Ga0066602, IMG submission 59481) | Freshwater pond sediment microbial communities from the University of Edinburgh, under environmental carbon perturbations - High... | ecosystem: Environmental > Aquatic > Freshwater > Pond...
TAAAACAATTACACCTCCCACCTGCGGGGGAGGTCTGGCTGCTTTGAGCCAGGGTGGGGGTGCTCAAACGGCACTGTTTTAATATGTCAATCTTAAGTTAATGACATTGGCAGGGGATCATGGGGCGAGAATTAACCTCAGTATAATTCTTTGCCGCCGCAATCCTTTGACCAGTCTTTCAATGCTTCTTCAAACGTAAAGCCAAACTGAAATCCGGATTTGACAAGTTTCTGTGATGAGATATTTGTGGATCTGATAAGTTTTACAATGCGGTCAGGCACAAGTCCCATCTTTTTTACAAAAGGCAGCGGAATAAGGTTGAGAACAAAGGCCCCGGTTGTAATTAATTTAAAAGGGATGACAAATTCAGGGGCTTTATAACCAAAAACTTTTTTGAAAGTTTTTACAATATACTGAATTGTAATTTTTTCCGGATAGCAGAAGTTGAACACATAAGATCCGGCAGGTTTATCGGTAGATTCATAAATAAACTTGCAGATATCCTTTACGTAAAGGCATGCCTTTATGGTATCGGCTCTTCCGGGGTATGAAAACAGACCCTTTTGTAAAGCATTCGCAATGCGTGTGAAATTGCCTCCTTCACCTTTGCCGAATATAACTCCCGGCCGTAAAGTCATAAGCATGCGCTCCTGCGGCTCAGTATTAAACCATTCTCTGTGAATATATTCTGCGATAATCTTTGATGACCCGTAAGGAATCGCAGGCATAGGGATCATATCCTCACTTTTCTCATCTTCACCCGGGCCGTAAACCGATATTGACGAAGTGAAAATAATTTTACTGCAGTTGACATTTTCAGCGAAAGAACAGATGTTTTTCGCGCCGTGAATGTTCGCGTTAAAGTATTCATGCGGCTCATGACCGGGGCTTGTGTGAATTGCGGCAAGATTTACAATACAGTCAATTGTACCGTCAAAGTTGTCAGGGTCGATAGTTTCGCGAACATCGCACTTGACAAATTGTATCCGCTTGTCATCAGGCAGTGAAGTGCCTTTATGCCAGCAGGGATTTTTTATATCAGCTAAAAATACCTTGTCATATTTTTGAAGCAACATTGGTGTCAGATGTGTGCCGACAAAACCCGATCCGCCAAAAACAACGATTGTCTTCATCTATAATAATCCTTTAAATAAGTTATTTCAAAATAAATGTAGAATTCAGATACTTTAGCAAAATAATAAGCCAATCTACTTGTAAACATCAAGCGTTTCCCACTTTATCATATTATCTGCTGTTTTCATATCAACAAAACGATATCTGTCAAGAAGTTTTTCAAGCTTTGCAAATGCACTTGACAGACCATAATATGATTTAAATCTGCGCGCTTTTGACAGGCCTTTAAGAACGGGTTGATCCGCGTCAAAATCGCGTGGATGAAAATAGGTCATTACATAGGGTGACCGTTTCATAAAATTGTCAATTAACATAAAGGGAAGCAGCCTGAAATATCCTCCGCCGGAGAAAATGATCTGTTTCCCGAGAAACGGAATTGTGTTGATCGGGTATTCCTTGAGATTTCCGTCTGCAGTCTGAATAATAACCGGTTTACTTGTTCCGAAGTTTTCAAAACCTCCGTGTCCGCGGGGTGCAGGGAAAATCGATGAGTCGCTTGTGATGCCGTTTTCAATAAGAATATCAATTGCCCATGAATTTTTTCGTGTGATGGAGAACCCGGGAACGCGGTAATTGGTAACTTTTTTTCCGGTTATATTCTCAAGGAGATCAATAGATTTTTTCAGGTCATCACGAAATTGCTCTGGTGTAAGTTCATATGCAAGCTGATGATAACAGGAGTGGCTCCCGATTTCGTATCCTGCGTTATCAATTTTACGTATCAGATCAGGGTATTTTTCTGCAACCCATCCAAGACAATAAAATGTGGCTCTCTGATTTTTTCGCTTGAGCAGTTCAAGAATTTTGTCTGTGTTATTAAAAATGCGGCATTCAAACTTGTCCCAGCTGTCAACGGAACGTGTTTCATCAAAGTCCAGAAGATTAAACCACTCTTCAATATCGAAAGTAAGAATATGGACCGGTGTAGTCATTTAAAAAACCTGCTTTTAATGAAATGATTCTAAAAGTCGCAGTAAAAAATATAAACTTATATCCAATACAATCCAAATATAACAGATTTGGTTGTTTCTATAATTCATTTAAAAATGGAATTTATTTGTAATTGCATCAATTCTCGCTCCCTAAATCCCCCGCAGGGGGATTTGTAAAATTCTAATTTTCATGAAGTCCCCCTGCGGGGGATTTAGGGGGCGAAATGCATAATTTATAATATCATCTGCATTTCAAGATTTAATATAGTAAAAAACGACAGGCAAAAAAAGGTTGAGGTTAAGGTAAAGGTTGAGGTTATGTTTTTTCTTAACCTCAATCTTTACCTTAGCCTTAATTTTCAGTGGCTTGAAAAGGAGAATCTTAAAATTACTGAATTTGTTGATAGATTGACTACGGCATCCTTTTTTTCGGGTTGTTTGAGAATATAATTATACTCGTAGTCAAGTGTGATTCCACTGGCTATGCGCCAGCTTAGAATTGTATTGAGATCATAGTCGGGTTTTGTCAGACGATTCTGAGGAAAGAACACTTTCAGTGATGCGCCGGCAGAACCAAAACGGCCGATTCTAAGATTGCCTGTAATATAACTGACAGGACCGATTTCTAAAACGTCAGTCTTAGGTTCAAACCGCAGAAGTATGCTTTTATTTACAACCTGCGACTGTGAAGAGTCGAATTTAGCTTTACTGATTGGTACTTCAGTGTATTTGTCGGGAAAATTACTGTATGAACTTCCAGCTCCGATGCGAACAGAGATGTCGAGGTATGTCGCATCTATGGCATCAATATTCACTCCTCCGCCTATGTCAATGACAAGCGGGCAGAATGATGGATTCAGTTTGTGTTTCGAAGAAGAAATGAGATTGTCTGTGTTGACAACGTTGTTGTTGTCAAGAGTTAAAAAGTAGTCTTTTTCATCTCTTTGTATTGTTTTCTGAATTAAATTGGTTCTTAATTCAGCAGATCCATAAGGGCCGAGCCACTTATAAAATCTCCAGATAAAAAGGGATCGAAGTTTAAAATCGTCTGTGGTACTTTGTAAAGATATCGAGGAAGAACCTGTCTGATATATATTAAAACCTTCATTAAGTGCAACGGATGTTTCCCAGTCAATGGGATTTCGCAGATAGCGCAGCCAAAGGGAAGAATTGAGGCTTAACATTGAAGAGTAGTCTTTTTTTCTGATATCGTCTTTGCGGTCGACAGTGTTTACATATTGAGTATTTCCACCGATCGAACCTCCATATTTCCAGTTTGAGGAGATTTTTTTTCCGGAAGTGATATCAACTGTACCGCCGCCTAAAATCGCAAAATCGTACTCACGTTCAATTAATACCAGTCGGGTCAGTTCTCCGGGCATAAGACGGACAGTGATAAAATTCCTGAGTGTGTTGTAGCTTTCTCCTCTGCCAAGTATTTTATATATTCCAGGTTTGAGAATCCACGCCTTCACTGCTTCACCAAGTGATACATCAGCACCGGATCCACGTCCGAAAGGTTCAAATTCATCAATACGTACAAGTTCATATTCCCCTTTGAAAGAGATCTCGTTTGTATCAATGATTTCAACAATAAGTCCTGACCAGTCGGGAAGCACTGGCGTTGTCCTGAGTTCTTCAACTACAGCACGGCGAACAATTCGCTGCTTATGCGTCCCGCTTCCGATCATTATAAAATAAGGACCGGGTTCAACACTGTATGTTACACCTGGTTCCCCGGATACAACTGATTTACCCGCTGTGTCAACTATTTCTATATCAGGTTCATCATGAAGCTCAGTCATACGCGGAATAAAAATGCCGCCTTTACCCATTGGCACTTTTGTACGATCTTTTGACATCTGCTCGCTTATAGCAGTTGCTTCCCATGTTTTTGCAGCTTTGTCAAACCAGTGCAGTACTGATTTTGATGAATCGGATTTGTTCAGACTGTTTCCATTTTTTGATAAGGAATCAGAAATAATAAATGTTTTAATAACCTGATCAGTGATCTCCTCTCCCGGAAGATCCGGAGGGAGTTCTGCCAACACTGAATTTGTAATTAAAATACAGAAAAGAGCAGATAAACCTGACAGTTGTTTTTCAGATAAACCCCGCATTTCAGTTCATGCCTCCGGCATTAAGAGAATCAGGAATAAGCTGCTGCGGTGTTTTAGAATCAGTAGAATCTGTAATACCGGCTTCATCTGCAAGTTTACTATTCATATCCTGAATTGATTGGGTGATTGCATACTCGACAAGAGATGATAATTCTCTTATGACAAGTTCAGGGTCGTGGTCAAGTACTTTTTTCCGTAAATCAAATCTGCGGCTGTATACAAGACTTCCATCAATGTTTCTGGCAAGATTTATCCGCAGGGAGACATGCGCAAACCACAGCTCATCACTGTCATACTCCTCAAGTGCTTCAATCATGCCGCTGAGCTCATATTGCGGTTTTGCCCCTTCGTCAAAGCGCCGTGTCACTGAAGTTACAAGATTTACATTGAGCAGATGCTTGTAAATCAGGTCTGTTATCATACGGGATGGTTTTACAGCCCAGACACGGTAAACATAATAACGAAGTTCAAAAGGACTCTGTCTGTAAACAATCTGAGGACGGTTATATGCTTCCTCAATGTCAAGCTCCTTCAATCTGATGATAAAAGGGTATGGCTTGTCGGACTGCCTGTTTTGAATAAGCCCCGGAATGTAATTGAGCTCATAGAACTGCTTGGTCGGTACTTTTGCGCATCCTGTAAATATTATCGTAATAAAAATAATACTCAGGATTGATACATTTTTTGCAATATTGTTCATCGTATTGTTCTCTCCCGTAAATTTTCACCTCTTAAAAGCAGTGACGGGTTCTCTGAAACCGTTTTGGTAAGATTGCTTGCATTTTCCGATGCCTGCCGGATGTTCTGCATACTGACTGTGAAATCTTCCTTTGTCTGACGAATCATAAGCGAGAGATTCTCTGAAAGCTCTTTAAGTGAAACAGTCGTTGCATTTACCTGATTGATAATATCTGCAAATTTAGCAATCGGAACACTGTCTGCAAATGTACCGGTGACCTGCTTTACATCGGAAGCGATACTGTCAACTTTACTGATAATACCAGCCGACGATGATGCAAGAAGCGTAAGCTGCGGTTTGGCGGTGCTTATAAAACTTTTAATATCGGAGGTTATAATTTGTAAATTTTCGAAAGTGGACTTCAGTGATTTCAGGCTGTCGGAATCTGATAGTCTGGTTAGATTGTTGAGCAGCAGCTCAATCTTGCCCATGATTACTTCAGCTTTACCTGTAATAGCTGACATCATTGATTTTTTAGTAGGTATTTCAGAGCCTTCCTTTAAAAGAGCGGCTTCATTTGTGCCTCCGGTGATTTCGATATATTTAAGTCCTGTGATACCCATTGCATTGGTCGTTGCCACCATATCAACTTTCATCGGAAAGTCATTCTGTAATTTAAGTTCAACAAAAACACGGGTAAGATCATCGGGCTGATATTTTATTTTGTAAACTTTACCGACAGGAACGCCGTTGAATTTTACTGTTGATCCCTGTTCAAGGCCGCTGACCGATTCGCCTGAAAAATAGGCGACGTAGCTTTTGGTCTTATTGGAAATTTTCATACCAAGCGGAATTGCAACAAACATTGCCAGAAGTACAATTCCGATAATAACAAAAACACCAAGACGAGCTTCCTGGGCTCTTGAGAGACTCATTTATACATACTCCACGTTAAAATCAATTGATTTGAAACTTTCTTTCTTTTGAGCAGATTCCTTTCTTGCAAAGAACTCTGCAATCGGACCGGATTCAATTTTTTTAGATTCTGCAAATGTGCCGTCATACAGAACAACGCCTTTGTGAAGGAAAGTAATCGAATCAGCGATTTTCTGTATAGATAATAATTCATGCGTTACAACAACTATTGTAATACCTAACATTTTCCGCAGTTTAAGGAGCAGTTGATCCAGGCCGGCACTTGTGACAGGGTCAAGTCCTGCAGAGGGCTCATCACAGAAAAGAAGGGGAGGATCAAGTACCAGTGCCCGTGCAAGCGCTGCCCTTTTTCTCATACCGCCGCTTAATTCTCCCGGATACAGATTGACAGCATGCGGTAAATCAACCTGCGTTAATTTCATCATTACTATTTCGTTAATTATCCGCTGCGACAGTTTTGTATGCATTTGCAAGGGCAAGGCTACATTTGCACCGACAGTCAGGGATCCAAGCAGTGCTCCACCCTGAAACAGGACACCAACCTTTTTTAAAACCTCTACCGTTTCAGGATCATCCTGATCGTGAATCTCGACACCAAATATTTTTATTGTTCCTGAGGATGGTTTTAAAAGTCCGATGATCGATTTTAATAATGTTGTTTTACCGCACCCTGATGTGCCAAGTATTGCTCTGATGTCTGAGGGCATAAATTTTACCGACACATTATTAAGGACGGTACGGGCTCCGTATTTGGTTACAAGGTTATTCACCTCAATTATCGGCTTTGAATCAACCATCAAAAAATCCTAAATAAATGAAAATGCAGCATCTGCAATAATAATCGCAAAAATTCCGGCGACAACGCTTGCAGTTGTCTCTTTGCCGACTTCTTCAGCTCCGCCATGAACCCGAAATCCGTAACAGGCCCCGATCCAGATAATGAGCCAGCTGAATACAACGGATTTTGAAAAACCAAGTACAATATCTTTAAGTGTCAGCCATTGACCAAGTTCGGACAGATACATCGCTGGGGAAAGATTAAGGTACGAAATAGCGACCAGAAATCCGCCGAAAATGCCCATAGCAGTTGAAATCAGAGAGAGTGTGGGCATAGTAATGGTGATTGCCCAGAATTTTGGAACTACAATAAACTGTATCGGATTGATTCCCATTGTTTTAAGAGCATCTATCTCTTCGCCCACACCCATTGTTGCGATCTCTGCAGTAGTTGCACTGCCTGTGCGGCCTGCAAGAATAATTGCAGTCAGCAGCGGTCCGAGTTCTCTGACCATTGATTTTCCCATGAGTGGTGCAAGAAAAACTCCGGCTCCAAAGTCTTCAAGCTGCATTGCAGATTGAAGCGAGAGTACAAGGCCTATTAGAAGCGAGAGCAGTGCAACAATGACAAGTGCTTTAAATCCAAGCTGATACATCTGCTCACCAAGGATTCCCTGACGAAAATCACGTTTTTTCAAAAGACCGATTGTTCCCCAGTAGATCATTTCAGTTAAAATTGAAAGTGCTTTTACAATCTCTTCTTTTGCTGCAAGTACAGTTTGACCTAATTTATTAAAAACATTACTTTCAGGAATTTTATCCAATACTTCGGTTTCAGATGATGAGTCCCATGATTTAAGATTGGAAAGAAGATCACCAGAGATGTTTCTTAAAACCAGTTTTCCACCGGCAGCATTAAAGTCTTTATGTAATAATTGAAGGAAACATATTCCTGAGGAATCAATTCTGGAAGTTTGTAAAAAATCAAGAGTGAGTTTTATTCTTTTATTAAAAACCTGTGAACTGTTATTAATAATCCAGTCGCGGTCAAGTGCTGATGGTACAAGGAGCACTTTTTCTATGACACCCGAATCTTTTTTCTCTTTTAGTTCATTTTTCATAATAAAATTCAACTGTATCCCGGGCCGGGTTCAATAATTGTAGTATTCTCAAATAGTTGCATTAGTAGCCGCAACCCTGTACAGAAAATAATTATAGCATTAAAGAAATTCATGTTGTATAGAATAAAAAATGAAAAAAGTAAAAGTGATTGACGATTAGGCAGTGCCTGAAGTAAACTATTCCGGCGGAATATATGTTTGTAATACGTTCAAGTCAATAGTATCGGTAACATACTGATTATTAATATATTAAAAAGATTAATCAAATATCATTTATCAATTTTTAAAAAAAATAAACAAATAAACCATTTGCTTTTTTTTCAATTTCTCGATATATTATTAAGGCTCATAAAATTAATTAGGTTTTATGTATAGCTATTTTTCTTTCTCCATAATCTCTCTTTATCCAAGGTGGAGGATTCTGATATATGCAGTTACCAAAATCGAGGCGACGTCAAAAACTCCGCGAGAAGAAGTGCCAGTATCCCGGATGCGGGAAAATTTTCTTTGGCATTCATATCTCGAAGTACTGTCCTGAGCACAGGCAGGACAGATACAGAATCAGGAAGCGGACCAAGCCTGAAGATGTGAACATCAAGAACCAGACATTCAAACATTCTTACACTGAAGTAGTAACATTAGTTATGGATTGTGCTCTTGAGGGGTGCGATCATCAGTTTGAAGTAAAAATCTATCCGCGTCAGTTTATTTATCCTAAATATTGTCCGGAGCATAGAAATGAGTATAAACGCATTCGTCATCTGCAGCTTATTGGTCGTGAAGATCTGATCGAACAGATGAAAAGTGAAAGCGAAAGCTTTGAGCTTGATGCTATGGGGGACGGGTTGGATGGTGAAAACGAGGTCGAAGGCGGTGATGCTGAAGACGTCGGAATTATTGATGATGTTGCCTGAAAATCAGGTTTCTGTTTAAAAGTTAAAGGGGAAAGGTCATTGCTTTTCCCCTTTTTATTTATCTGCACTTTCATTTTCTTCAGTTTTTAAAAATATTGAGAGCAAAATTATTAATTTTGTATCATAATTTCTACTATTATAAATCTTCAAATCCTATTTTACTGTTTTATTGTTACGTAATACTTTTGGGGAACAGGTAAATGAAGCCATACCATCAGCAGATTTTAAATATAAGTAAAAATGTAGATTCTTTTTTTTCATCAGCTTTTAATAAAGTTCACGTCTGCGGACCGCAGTTGGATCCCGCTAAAATTCAGGAACAGCCGCTTATGGCGATAAGCACACACAGAAGTCATGTTGATTATTATCTTCTGGGTAATGAATTTATAAAAAAGGGTTTTAAGAATCTCAGATTTGCTGCAGGTGATAATCTTACAAAGTTACCTGTTATCGGACCTAAGTTTTTATCGTATGGAGCATTTCCGGTTTCACGCGATACCGGATTTGAGCGCAATTATGTTCGAAATCTATGCTCAAATGTTGTCGATATGATGGAAAACGGGGACCTGATAATTGTGTTCCCTGAAGGCGGACGCAGTTATAGCGGTGCGACTCTCGATATGAAAGGCGGAATTGTTCTTTCAGGAATTATACTTCAATCAAAATCTCCGGAAAAAGAGGTGCGGTATCTTCCTGCGGCAGTTTCATATGAGTGCATTCCTGATCTTCCGTATTTTAAAATGCTTCTTAAAGGAAAAAAATATCGTAAAAGAACAAATTTCTTTTTAAAACGTCTGATCGGAAATATTTATTATTTCGGCGGTGATATTCTTGCTTTCGGCCCTTTTATGTTCTCAAAAAAACTTAACAGACAATATGGTGATGTATACATTGACTATATGGAGCCGCTGTCAATACGTGACATGGTTGACATCGAGGCAAATAGACAGGTAAATGCACGTGATGAGTTCTCTGCTCATCGCTTGTCAATGCAGCAGTTCAGTGAAAAGCTGCGTTTTCAGCTGAAATCGTTATACAGATTATTACCAATGCATGCCCTTGCATCAGTTCTGAGCAGTAAAGGCACACTGGCTATTCCGGAATCACGTGAAAAAATCAGCAGACTGATTGAATCGATTCAGGCACAGCCATACAATCTGAAGACACTTCTGTCAATGAACAGTGATCAGATTGTCGAACAGGGGATCAGCCAGTTGAGAAGATTCGGTGCCATAAATGCAGATCATGGAGTCATTTCCATAAAAAAACCGGAAATCATTTCCTATTTCAGTGCGTCAATTGACAAACAAGGAGTCTGATCGTGCCATTCGAACACTACCTTACAGTTACTACAGTGGTTGAGCTTGAGTCTGTTGATAAAGTAGAAGCGATTAAAGAGCTTGCACTGATTTTATGTAAGGCAATTGACGTTCGGAAACAGAAGACGATAATTGATGAAATTCTTAAACGTGAAGAGGCGTCGTCCACATTTGTCGGTCAGGGACTTGCACTTCCCCAGGCACGCGGTCCGATAAAGGAAGAGTTCGCAATTGTTGTCGGCAGAAGTAAAGGTGGTATAAAATATGATGCCGCACGTAATGCGCTTGCGCATATTGTAGTACTGCTGGTTGCAAATGATGATGCGGATAACAATAAGCAGATTGGGCTTCTTTCTGAAATAGCAGCATTTTTTAAAGATGACGCTGTCAGGGACAGTATACTGTCTGTTGATGAGACTATTGACATTAAAGATATGATTAAAGATTTTAAAAAAGGTCTTTCTGATGAAAAATCATCAAAAAGTGCTGTTAAAAAGCCTGCGAATCCGATTATCAGCGCAGCAATAACACTTACCCGTGATGTCAATGCAAGTGCAATTCTTGTATTTGCCGACAGCGTCCGTGATAATGAGTTTCTTGAGCAGTTCAAATCCAAACCACGCCTCATTATTGTGACAAGCAATAAGACGCGTTTTGAGCTTATTAAAGATAAAAGAATTGCCGGACTTCTTCAGGCACCAGCCATACCGGCATCACGGACCGGGCAGATTAAAATCGGGGTGCTGCTTGCCCTGTCAAGAAATCTTATTGGTAAAGATGATACTGTAGTATGCGTTTCCGGTAATTCAAAAAACGGACATTTTGATACTCTTGTAACAATCAATATTTCGATGGAATATGATTTTTTCTTTACAACAGCACAGAATATCGTGCCGCCGGATGTCAAGCCTGAGGTGCTTGAGCGCATAATAGGTCTTGCCGGAGAAATTGCCGTTGAAGGCCGGGAGGGAAAACCCATTGGAACCATTTTTGTTCTTGGAGATACAAACTCGGTAAACGCATATATCAGACAGCTCATAATAAATCCGTTTCGCGGATATAGTGAAGCCGAACGTAATATTATGGATCCGGGGCTTGATGAGACGATCAAGGAATTTGCAAGCATTGATGGTGCTTTTATTATCACAGGTGACGGGATTGTGCTTTCTGCAGGAAGCTACCTTCGTCCTCAGCAGCATTCGGGTGATGATGTTGCGGCACTGCCTGGGGGCTTCGGGGCCCGTCATGTTGCAGCAGCAGGGATTACATCATGCACAAATGCACTTGCCATAACTATATCAGAATCAACAGGTACTGTTACAATATTCAAAAGCGGTATCATAATGATGTCCATTTCGCGGCCGGTGATTCGCGAAAAAGGCCAGATACAAAGATATTTATAAAAACTAACGATTTACTTATCTGCTGAAATGCTCTGACAGAGAATATCTGCACTGTGAAAAAGCGGTATCTGTTTCAAAATTTGCGCAAATATTATTTTTGTTTTTTACCTGAACTAACAAGGATTTACAATGTCAGCACAAAGAATTAATTACAATGACAGCTTTCTTAAAGGGATAATTTCTTCCGGAGAGCTTGAAGCATACAATGAATCAATTGCTTCTGCAGAGAAAATGTTGAATAACAAAACTGGCCTGGGGAGTGATTTCCTCGGATGGCTGAATCTGCCCAAAACACTTGGCGCAGATGTCATAAGCTCAATTAAAGCAAAAGCTGATGAAATCAGAAAAAAGGCAGATGTGCTTGTATGTGTCGGTATTGGAGGATCTTATCTTGGTGCAAAAGCTGCAATTGAATTTCTGTCTCCATCATTTGAGGATCAGCGCAAGCCGCGCGTAATATTCGCAGGTCATTCAATCAACTCCGATTACATAGCAGATCTTCTTGAGTTCATTAAAGATAAAGAAGTTGCAGTAAATGTTATTTCAAAAAGCGGAACAACAACTGAACCCGGTATCGCATTTCGCGTTCTTCGCCAATGGATGGAAACCCGTTATGGCCGCAAGGAAGCCGCGTCACGCATTATTGCTACAACCGATCCTAAAAAAGGTGCGCTTAGAAAACTTGCAACAGAAGAGGGTTATACAACATTTGAAATTCCTGATGATGTCGGCGGAAGATTCTCCGTACTCACATCCGGCGGACTGTTCCCGATTGCAGTTGCAGGTGGAAATATTTCTGAACTCCTTGATGGAGCAAAAGATGCAATGGGTTTCTGCAGCGGTTCGACTTTTGAAAGCAACCTTGCAGGCCGCTATGCAGCAATACGTAATATTCTTTTCAGAAAAGGGTATGGAACAGAGGTGCTTGCATCATTTCAGCCGCAGCTTCATTTTGTAAGTGAATGGTGGAAACAGCTCAGCGGCGAAAGCGAAGGGAAAAATAATACAGGTATATTCCCGGCGGCACTTGATTACACAACTGATCTTCATTCACTGGGACAGTGGATGCAGGAAGGTGTACGTAATGTGTTTGAAACATTTATTGTACTTAAAAAGACACAGCGCACTGTAACAGTTCCAAAATTTACAGATGACAGCGATGAGCTCAATTATCTTGCTGGACGAAGTTTTGAAGAGATCAACGCGAATGCATATAAGGGAACATTTCTGGCTCATGTAGACGGCAAAGTTCCATCAGCAACGCTTACCCTTGATGACCGTTCAGAAAGAACACTTGGACAACTGTTCTATTTCTTTGAAAAGGCAATTGCGCTTTCAGGATATATTCTTCGTGTAAATCCATTTGATCAGCCCGGTGTTGAAGCTTACAAAAAGAACATGTTTGCACTGCTTGGGAAAACAGGATATGATAAACTCCGTAGTGATCTTATGTCAAGAACAAGCGGAATCGATCTATAAAATCTTTCCGGACTGAGTTGAATTTATCAACTCAGTCCGGAGGTACAATCAATATCACCCATGATGTTTAAACCGCTCTTGCAAAGAGCGGTTTCCGCAGACCAGAACGGGTGAATATTAAAATCATAGGAGAATAGAGTTCTGATGCATTCCCAAAAATCAGTTATAGGTGTCATTGGCGGTAGTGAAGCAGGCAAAGCCAATCTGGAGCTTGCCTATGAACTCGGGACACACATTGCGGCAAGGGGTGCAATCCTTGTCTGTGGCGGGCTTGGCGGAATTATGGAAGCAGTAAGCAGGGGTGTGTCAGAAAAAGACGGGACTGTACTTGGAATTCTTCCCGGAGCAGAAAAAGGGGATGCAAATCCATATGTTTCTATTGCGATTCCTACCAATCTCGGGATTTCACGCAATGTTCTGGTTGTTCTGACCGCAGATGTGATAATCGCGTTTCCCGGGTCATTTGGAACTTTAAGCGAGATTGCAATCGCACTTGAATCTGGGAAAACAGTGATCTGTTTCCCTGGAACCTGGGATCTTAAACGCATAGGTACAGTTGATCTTTCAAAATTCAAGGAAGCTTTTGATCCCAGACAGGCTATCGGTCTTGCGCTTGATGCAATAAGGGAAAATCAGAGAATAAAATTTCCACCTCCGGAATTTTGAGATATTTTTACAGAAAAATAACCGTAACTGCTTTTTATTCAATATGATGAAACATTGATTTTTTATTCATCGCTCACTTCATAAATGAACTTATCTGTAAATTCACCAATCCACTGCAGGACGATTTCAGGAAAATCAATATTTTACAACATCCCCTACTGGTGACGCATGAATGTACCTGATGGACTGTGATTTTGGGGCACGATACAGAATTTTCAATATCACCTGCGTTTTTCAGGATAAAAACAAAATAAAATTATTATCGGGTATATCTTTGATATTATGAGTGTTATCGATACAAAGGCCTTTGTTTTTTAATAGCTGTGGATTGACTAAAGTAATTTCACAAATTAGATTAGTAATAGAGAGCTGATGACAAAAGTGTAATTCAAGCTTCTTTTGATTCTCCGGCAGGTTAGGTCAAAGACCTTGATATTTGTCAAATTTCACACGGAGGATTAATTTTTATAGAATGAATTAACATTTATCGTTAACTCTTAATACCCTTTTACAGCACACATCATTCTCTGGAGGAGTTTCGTTTGAAGAATCTCAAAAATTTCCTCGAAAAACCGGCTCAGGATCTGTCACCATGGGCTATCTGGATCTGGAATCATTCAATTTCCCGGGAAAAAGTACTCACTCAATTTAAGTCCTTTGTAAATGCTGGGTTCAGCGGCGTAGCTATAAAACCCGGCAAAGATCTTTTCCCGTCGTTTCTTTCTGAAGAGTTTTTTGAGCTGCTTGACAGTATTCTGTCTTTAGCCAGGGAACACAATGTTCAGATTCGCATAGCCGATGATTTTTCCACTTTGAAAAACACAACATTTCAGGCCGCAATAAATCAGACAAAAAATCTCAGGGCACAGCAGCTTATTCTTGAGCAGAATATTGTACCATCAGAGCATGAAGATCTGACATTGCATATAGACAAGCCGGAAAATGCACTGGTTATGGCTGTCAAGATAAGCGATCACCAGATGCTTCTGAATGAAACCAGAATACTTAATGTAAAGCCCGAGAAGAACATTATTGTATGGAAAGCAGTACATGAAGAGTGGCGCATATTTGTTTTCCGTAAACAATTCATTGAGAATTGTCAGCAGGAATACCTGCCCAATGTGCTTAATGTAAAGACAGCGTCACTTTACATTCAAAATGTTCTTGATCCATTGAAAAATCGTTTTGCGGCTTTATCACCATTACCGTTCTGTGGGATTCTTACTGAATTTCCATTGTCAAGGCCTTGTAATAATGCGTTGCCCTGGGATGATGATCTTTTAACAAAGTTTAAAGCACAGCATAAAAAGGATTTGATAAAGCTTCTTCCCGCACTGTTTTTTGAAAACTGCGGTCAATCTCAGAAAATCCGTCAACAATTTTATTCCTTTCTTTTTGAATATGCAGACGAGCAGTTCATTAAACCGATTGAAGCCTGGGCAAAGAAAAACCATTTGACAGCGTGGATACTTCATCCGGAAAAAAGCCTGTCAAAATGCACAAATGAATTTATTGGTGAAATGACATGCACTTCGGACAGTACCTCCCCTGCTGGTTTGCAGAATCTTGCTGGGGTTTATGAAAATGGTCCGCTTATACGCCATTTTTCAGACTGTAATACTTCCGATAGTAAGCCGGACCTTATAACTGTTCTGGGTAGAAACGTATTCGGGCTTGGCGGATCACCGCAATCGCTGAAAAGTGAATTTGACTACAGTACTGTATTATGTCAATCAACACCCGTTATTGACGGATTTTATACAAATATTGACCATTGTATTGCTCAGAGAAGTCCAGTGAATCCAGGGTGGTATTCTCCTGAATGGCCATATATGAAAAATCTGTGTCATTATATATCAAGAGTACGCGGGCTTTGTAAGAATGTCAAATGGACTCGTCAGGCCGCAGTTCTGTCGCCATTATCAGAGATGATCAGTGATTATTATCCAAATAATTCCGAGTATGCAAAAGTCGGGTTTGCCATATTTCAGAAGACTCTTGCCACATTAGACAGACTAAGCATAACATATGACTGCATGAGTGAAGCCGTATTGTCATCCTGTGAAGTGAATGAAAAAGGCGGATTTACATCTGCTTTAAAAAACCGTTCCGACATTTATAATGCAGTTATAATTCCTTTCGCACCGCTTATAGCAAAATCAGTTCTTTCGTTTATTGAAAAAGCTGTTCAAAAAGGTACCGTTGTCTATTTCATTGATGAAATTTCAAAAGGCACTGTTGAAGACGGCATTACTCCGGCTATTACAAGCCGTATGCTTAAACTGATTGATCCGAAAAAGAATCATGTGCGAATTGTCAAGTCGGATTCCCCCGACTCAGGACTTGCGGCAATAGAAACACCGTTTTTTACAGTATCAAATTCCCGCAGGGACTCTGATGTATCTGTAGCATGGGGTAAAGGCGAACATTATGATCTTTACATTATGCACAACATGTCAGATTCAAAGGATCTGGGGGTACACGTTGAACTTCCCGAGCACAAGCATTTCTGTGTTGCAGATTGCGAAAACGGGGAAATATATGAGTTGGAAACCATAGAAAAAGGGGATGGAAAGCTCCATTTTGATGTAGGTTTTCTGCCTCATGAAACTGTCTATCTGTTAGGATCCGCTGTGAAACTGACTTCACAGATCTATACAAAAAATATTAGATCAGGAGTAAATGCATTTTCATCGCAGCATAGATCATATAGAATTGTTTTAAAAGATCAGTGGAATTTTTCTACAGGGTCATTAAATTCCTATCCGATAGGTTACTGGAATTTACGAATGGGATTAAGCCGTGATTCGGGGGGTTTTTCTCATTTTTATGAAGCAAGTTTTCAGATAAAATCACTGCCCCGGTATTGTTGTCTGATACTTAGTGATTCATCGCTCATACAATCATCACTTAATACAAATGATAATGGTATTGAATTATCGGTCAATGGAATAAAAGTTGACAGGCAGACAGATGTGGTGTTTCCAATTACAGAAAGTGGAAATGCTTTGCCAGATGTCAATTTTAATGAACTGTTTCCCGATAAACAGCTTGTATTTGATGTAGCATCGTTTCTGATCAGCGGTAACAACCGGATTTCCATAAGAACAACCGGCAAGCCCTGTCATCCGCAGACAATGCATATGCCGCCGTTTTTACTTGGAAATTTTGCTATAGTAAAGGATAAGGGCGGTCTTATTCTTGATAATTTGAGCGAACCTGTCGGATACGGGTCGTGGGCAAAGTCAGGTTATCCTTATCTGAGCGGTAAAGGCGTTTACAGTCAGAGTTTTGAAGTTCCAAGTGAATATAAAAGAATTATATTGAAATTTTCACAGGTGTCAGGATCGGTTCAGGTTAAACTTAATGGAAAAGATCTTGGTATTTTCAACTGGCATCCGATGCAAGTTGACATTACGCAATATTGCCAGCAGAAAAAAAATGAGATAGAGATAGCTGTACTTAATACAGTAGATAATGTTATCAGGATGAATGGACATCCTTCAGGACTGATAGGTGAAGTATATCTTGATGTTTTTTAATCCTTGAAAAACGCATATGAAATTGTAAATTTTGCATCTCGCCCCCTAAATCCCCCGCAGGGGGACTTCATGAAAATCAATATCTTACAAGTCCCCCTGCGGGGGATTTAG
>Ga0066602_10001292_pt1 | contig 17069 bp, 9 predicted proteins | sample Higcelweek5metaG_FD_59481 | JGI IMG/M metagenome (GOLD analysis project Ga0066602, IMG submission 59481) | Freshwater pond sediment microbial communities from the University of Edinburgh, under environmental carbon perturbations - High... | ecosystem: Environmental > Aquatic > Freshwater > Pond...
TGGTGGCCACGCAATGGCCAGGGTTGGGCCGGCACCGCCTATCCACGCCTGCGGGCCGGGGGTCGCACCTTTTGGCGGGATATCCATGCCGTGGTCGGTTTCTGGATTTCCTTGCTGGCCCTGTTCCTGCTGTTGACCGGCCTGCCCTGGGCCACTGTCTGGGGGGCTGGGTTCAAGATGGCACGGGAAGCAACGGGCACATCCGCCGGGCGGCAAGACTGGACCACCAGCCGGGCAGCGGAGAAGGTTGCCGATGCGGCGGAAAACACTGCACCCTCAGACCATGCCCATGACCCCGCCATGATGCTGGCCGGTGCCGTGGGTTTAACGGAGATCGCGGCCAAGGCAGCCAGCTTGCACATTGCCGCCCCGGTGCTGATCAACCCGCCCAAAGCCGCCCAGGGCACTTGGGCGGTGCGGGGGATGAGCCAGAACCGACCGGAGCGGGTTTCCGTAGACTTGGATGGCATGACCGGTGCGGTGCGCCACCGCGAGGATTTCGCCGACCGGCATATCATCGATCGTGCCGTCGGTATCGGCGTGGCCGCCCATGAAGGCCAGTTGTTCGGTGCCTGGAACCAGGCACTGGGTGTGCTGGCGGCACTGGGGCTGGTGCTGGTCTCTGTCAGTGGGGCGGTGATGTGGTGGAAACGCAGGCCACCCGGTGCGCTGGGCGCCCCGCCCGTGCTGCGATTCCGGGGCAATGCCATGGTAATGACGACCATGTTGCTGGCTTTTTCGCTGCTGCTGCCGGTGCTGGGGGCGTCCGTCATCATCATTGCCTTGTTGGACCTTGCCGTCCTGCGGCATCTGGCTGTCGCACGTCGCTGGATAGGCCTTCGACCAGTTTCCTGACGGCGACAACGGAGGGGGACTCAACAGCCCCCTCTTCCTTTAGGCATATTCCTTTCGTGGCAAATTGTACTGCGATGGATACATCGATACATAATTATATTAACTAATGAAGCAAAAAAATTATTTTCCTTATTTTGTGGTTTATTTGTAATTTATAGTATATCGCCATTACTTAATATAAATTTTCTTATTGTTTTTATATGTTAAATATATGCCATTTGTACATATTTTTCCTACCGATCCTGCCCTGTATAGAAGCCATTGCTGCGGATGATATTTGACGATTCGCGTTTCGTATGGAAACGCTGTCGGGCAATGATCGTGGGGGACGGGTGCCGTGACAACGACAAGCGCTATCGGGACGAGTGGCGTTGATTATATCGATAGCCTGCTGTACGGGCGCAAATGGGATGGCACCAACCTGACCATCGCCTTTCCGGATAGTGCCGCGTCTGTCGGCTATTCGCTGGACAGCAGCTACTTCACCGCGCTGAACAGTCCCGAGCAAACGGCTTTCAAAGCCATCCTGGCGCAATGGGCCGCTGTTTCCGGCCTGACCTTCACAGAGGTGGAAGACCCCAGCCAGGCCGATATCTCCATCTACTGGTACCGCAGTCCGGATAATTACACTGCCCGCACGGTCGAATTTCCGGACGGCTCACTGGAAGGTGGCGATATCCAACTGGGCACCGGCATTGATGGCAATGATTTGAGCAATGCTGGCACCTATTCCTTCTTCACGGCTCTGCATGAAATCGGTCATGCGCTGGGCCTGAAACACCCCCATGAATCGATCAACGGCTTTCCCGGCACGACCGAGATTTCCGTAGAAACATCGATAATGAGCTATATCAGCTACGAGGGTGGGCCGTTAGCGGGCGGCTATTCCATCAATAGCGGCAGCTATCCCAGCGGGCCTATGCTGGCCGACATAGCGGCCATCCAATATCTCTACGGCGTCAACACTAACGCACTGACCGCCAATCTCGGCGATACGACCTACACGTTCGACCCCACCGCTTCGGTGATCTTCCAGACACGCTGGGACGGCGGTGGTGTCGATACGTTCAATTTCAGCAGTTACACAACCAACCTGTCCATCGATCTGCGCCCCGGCCATTGGTCGGATCTGGGTGGGCAATACGCCATACTGGACAGCAGCGATATCAATGTGACGCCGCTGGGCAATATCGTTGTTCCTTATCTTAATGATGGCAACAGTCCCTATCTGATTGAAAACGCCTATGGCGGTTCCGGCAACGACACGCTGATCGGCAACCAGGCCAATAACCTGCTGCGTGGCGGGGCCGGCAATGACACGCTGAAAGGCATGGGTGGAACCGATACGCTGGCCGGCAGCAGCGGCAATGATACATTCGATTTTACGGATTCCACCTCCGGCACTGTCCAGATCAGCGATTTCACCAGTGATGATACAATCATCCTGCCGGCTTCTCCCGGTAGCATCGGCCTGGGCGATGGCAGCGCGCTGACGGCGGGCCAGGTCTCCATGGCATTTACCGGGGTTTACAATGTGCTGTTCGTCGGGGTGGACGGCACGTCGGGTTACGATCTTCGGATCGTGCTGGCCAACAGCACCGGTTACGACAATCTCAGCCTGTCCGGCAACGTGATCAGCCGGGTCGATGATACCAGGGCGCCCGACCTGATCGCCGTTTCCGGCCCGACGGATAATGCGACCAAGGTATCACTGGCGGCCACACCTGCACTGACTTTCCGTGAACAGGTGCTGCCCGGTACCGGCAATTTCACCATCTACAATGTCACCGATGGCACGGTATTCAAAACCATCGTCGCCAATTCCCTGGATATCAGCGGCTGGAATACCACCAGAATCGCCATCAATCCCAACTACGATGGCACCACCCCGCTGCTTGAAGGCAAGCAATATGCCGTGCTGTGGGATGCGATGGCGGTAAAGGATATTACCGGCAACGCGGCACCGGCCAACAGCGACACCACACTTTACAACTTCACCACCAATATCCGCCCCACGGCCACCGCCGACACCAGCGATATCGGCGCTGCTGATGCGGGCGAGACCAGCTACAGCTTCACCGTCACCTATACCGACAGCGATGGCAGCATTGATGCCGACAGCATCGCTATCGGCAATGTCACGGTAACGGCACCGGATAATAGCAGCCTGGCCATCACCGGTGCCACCTGGGATGCGGCGACCAATAGTGCCACCTATACGGTAACGGTACCCGGCGGCAGCGGCTGGAATGCCGCCACCAGCGGCACCTACAGCATTGCGCTGGTGGCTGGCGATGTGAAGGATGATAGCGGGGACGGGATTGCCGGCGTCAGCGATCTGGCCAGATTTGTGGTTGATCTGGTAACCCCCGACGCCCCCCACTGGCAACTGGCCAGTGATACCGGGCGGTTGAACAATGACAATATAACCGGCAACGGCACCTTGAATGTCACGGGACTGGAAACTGGTGCCAGTTGGGAATACAGCGTGAATGATGGTGTCACCTGGAACACCGGCAGCAACACCAGTTTCACCCTGGAAGAGGGGTATTATGCCGACGGTACGATCCGGGTGCGCCAGACGGATCACGCCGGCAATAACAGCCTCCAGGGCACGGCCAGCGGAAACATCACCGTGGATGAAACACCCCCTGGCGTGGTTTCCATCCAGCGGGTGACATCAAACGGTGAATTCAGCAACGCCGACAGCCTGACTTTCCGCGTCACCTTCGACGAGGAAGTCTATGGCCTGGCCGGCAACATCGTGATCAACGGCACCACGGCAACACTAAGCAGTTCCAGCCGCAATGGCCTAGCCTACGATTTCACGTTCAGTGGCGGCAACCTTGCCATGTTGAACGGTGCCGTATCGATCAGCTTCACCGGCAGCGGCTTTGCCGATGCCGCCGGGAATGCGCTGGTCGCCACGCCCACCGGTGCCGATGAAAGCTATATGGTTGACAATACCGCCCCGCAATTCGCTTCCGGTGCCGTCGATGGGGATGCGGTTACCCTGACATTCGGGGAGATTGTGCAGCGCGGCGATGCCGGCAGCTTTGTCTTTTACAATATCACCGACAATCAGGTGGTGGAGACCATCGCCTATGACGATGCCACCGTCACCGGCTGGGGCACCAGCAGTCTGGTTCTGACGCCCAGCAATGATTTGCCGGCGGGCAAGCAGATTTCCATCCGCTGGACGGTCGGCGCCGTGACCGACAGGGCTGGCAATGCCCTGGCGGCCAACAGCGATGACACGCTTTTCAATTTCGACACCAATGAAACTCCCGCCCTGGGAATGGTATCTGCCAATGATGTGGCCCAGACCGCTGCCGGGCAGGACAGCTACAGCTTCACCATCACATATGCTGATAGTGATGGCACCATCGATGCCGCCAGCATCGGCATCGGCAATGTGACCGTCACCGGCCCAGACGGGGCATTGACCGTAACGGAGGCTGTCTGGGATGCCGCCACCGGCACCGCCACCTATACCGTCGCAGCCCCCGGCGGCATCTGGGATGATTGGGATAATGGCAGTTACACCATTGCCGTGGTCGGCGGGCAGGTGAAGGATAATAACGGTGCGGCCATTGCGGGGAGCAGTACGGTCGGCAACTTCACCGTGGATGTGGACACCACAGCGCCCGGCGCCCCCACCCTGGCGCTGGCCAGTGACAGCGGACAGAGCAACAGCGACGCCATCACCAACGTTGGAACCATCACGGTTGGTGGGCTGGAGGACGGGGCCAGTTGGGAGTACAGCCTGAACGGCGGCATCAGTTGGACCGCCAGCAGCGGCACAAGCTTTATCCTGACAGCCGGCAGTTACGGCAGCGGTACCGTACAGGTGCGCCAGACTGATACGGTAGGCCTGACCGGCAATGCCGCCTCCCTGGGCTCTGTCACCGTCGACCAGCAGGCACCCGGCCTATCCACTGGCAGCCCCGGTAACGGGGCCATGGGCATCGTTCTGGATGCCGCCCCCGTTCTGACTTTCGCGGAGGTGGTTTACCGGGGCGGCAGCGGCAGCTTCACGCTTTACAACGTCACCGATGGCACGGTACTGGAAAGCATTCCTGTTGCAGATGCCGCTATTACCGGCTGGGGCACCAGCAGCCTGACCATCACACCGGATGCCGACTTGCCTGTGGGCCGCCAGATCGCCGTGCGCTGGCAGGCAGGCGCTGTCACCGATGTGGCCGGCAACCATATTGCCGTCAATGATGGGAATACGGCCTACAGCTTCACAACCATCACGCCCCCCACGGTAGGCACGGTGATGGCGGATAATGTGGGCCAGGCCGGAATGGGCGCCGGCAGTTACAGCTTTACCGTCGTTTATGCCGACGATGACGGCACCATCGATGGCACCAGCATCGATATCAACGATGTTATCGTCACCGGCACCGGCGGCAGGTTGACGCTGACGGCGGCAGCATGGGATGCCGTCACCAGTACCGCTACCTACACCGTTGCTGCCCCAGGCACCGGCTGGGACGAAAACGCCAATGGCAGCTACAGCATCGCCCTGGTCAACGACCAGGTGAAGGATGTCACGGGTCTGGCCGTGGCCGCCAATGCCACCCTGGGCGGCTTCACCGTTGCGGTGGACAGCACACCGCCCACCGCCCCGGTGATGACATTGCTGGCGGACAATGGCGCCTCTGCCAGCGACGGTTTGACCAATGATGGCCGCGTCGGTGTAACCGGGCTGGAGGATGGGGCCCGTTGGGAATACAGCTTGAATGGCGGCACCAGCTGGACCGTCGGCAGTGGCACTGGCTTTACCCTGACAGCCGGCAGTTACGCTGGCGGCGCCTTACAGGTGCGCCAGACTGACAGTTCCGGACTGCTGGGTGCGGTGGCGGAACTTGGTGCCATCACCATCGAAAATATCGCCCCCACCATCCTGTCGATCAGCCGTGCCGGGTCGGCCACCGGGCGGACCAATGCCGACAGCGTGGCATTTCTGGTCCGGTTTGACGGGGCGGTATCATCGTTGGATGCCAGCGACTTCCAGGTCACGGGAAGCACCGCCACCGTTGCGGCGCTGACGGATATCGGCACCAACACCTATGCCGTTACCGTGGCCGGTGGCGATCTGGCGGGACTGAACGGAACGGTTTCCCTTGGCCTGCGGGCGGGGACGGATGTCACTGATGCCGCCGGCAATGCGCTGGTGACAAGCCCGACGGGCCTTGTTGAAACCTATCTGCTGGATAACGCTCCGCCTATCCTGACGGCGGCGCAGGTGGATGCGACCACCTTGACGTTGAGCAGCAGCGAGGAACTGGCCGCCTTCTCCACCGCTGGCCTGGAAGTGCGTGTAAATGGCGTGGTCCGGTCTGTAACGACCAGCAGCACAGCAGACAGCCAGATCACGCTTACCCTGGCCACGCCGGTTTTCAACGGCGATACGGTCACGCTCACCTATGATGCGGATGGCAACGGGTTGGTGGATCTGGCCGGCAACGCCGCCGCCGCCGCCAGCCTGACCGTTACCAACAATACCGCGCCGATCCCCCCGCGAGAGGAGGACGGCGTCGTCATCACCACCATCATGGGTGTGGACAGCCAGGGACGACAGACGCAAACATTGTCGGTCACCCCGTCCACCACCCGTCCCGACAGCGATCCCTTCGCCCAGATCGATCTTGTAAGCGACGACGATAATCCGATTCTGTCCGCCAGCCTGCCGTCGGGCATCGGCCTGACAGTCAGCGGCACCACCCTGCCCTTGTCGGTCGGTGACAGCGGGCAACTGCTGGCAAGTCAGCTTTCAAACCTGGGCAGCACCGCCGATATCGCCAGTCTGTTCAGTGACGCCAGCGGTGATGATGGTATCACGGTTCGTACCATCACCCTGTCAGGGTCCGGTGCAGGCGACCTGCCGATCAGTTTCAGCGGCAGTGCCGATGGCAGCGCCCAGACGCTGCTTTTGCTGGATGCGCGCAGCCTGAATGGCAGCACCCTTTCACTGGACAATCTGAATTACGTGGTGGTGCTGGGTGATGTCACCGTGACCGGCGGTGCGGGCAGCAGCGTGGCCGTCGGCGATGACGGCGTTCAAAACATGGTGCTGGGTGCCGATGATGACACCCTGCGTGGCGGCGGCGGGGATGACACTATCGGCAGCGCGGGCGGCAATGACATGCTCTACGGCGATGCGGGCCATGACAGCATCTTCGGTGGGATCGGCGATGACAGCCTGTCCGGCGGCACTGGCAACGACACGCTGGATGGGGGGGATGGGCGCGACATCGTATTGATCAACGCGGCCTATGATGCGGTGACGATCACCCACGTCGGCGATGGCACCCTGGCCATCGCCCATGGAAGCGAAGGCACGGATATCGTCCGCAATGTAGAGATACTGCGCCTCACTGACCGGGTAATACTGGCGGATCAACCTGATCGCCCGATGGAAAGTCAGCGCGGCCTTTCCTTCGATGAAGATTTTTATCTGTCGCTTTATCCAGATGTGGCGACGGCCATCGCCAGCGGTGCCGTTACCAATGCAGAGGAGCATTATCAGCTCTATGGCGCGGCGGAGGGGCGCCGGCCCAACGCGCTGTTCAACGAACTATGGTACCGCGCCAACAATCCCGATGTGGATGCAGCGATCAAGGCCGGCCTGTTCAGCACCGCCTTTGATCACTACCAGACCTATGGCTGGCAGGAAGGGCGTGACCCGTCCGGCGTGTTGGACATGATGGCCGTCAATCCGGACCAACTTGCTTTCGATGCCGACTACTATTTGGCGCAAAATCCCGACGTGGCCAATGCTGTCGGTGCCGGACTGCTGAGCAGTGCGCTGGAACATTATATGCGCTACGGCCAGTTGGAAGGGCGTGACCCCAACATACTGTTCGATGAAAGCTGGTACATGTCCGCATATGCCGATGCCAAGGCGTCGGTCGCATCCGGTCAGTACACGAACGGCTATCAGCATTATCTGGCCGTTGGCTGGAGGGAGGGGTACAACCCCTCCATCTGGATGGATACCAGCGACTATCTGGCTGAAAACCCGGATGTGGCCGCGTCCGGTCGGGATCCGCTTTCCCATTACCTGAACTGGGGTGTCCGGGAAGGGCGGACCATCACGGCGGCGGATGATGGGCTCTGGCTGGCCTGACGCGCTGTTTCTTCCCTACAAAATCTGCAGGAAGGACAGCAATGCGGCCTTCTCGTCCGCTGTCAGGTCGCTGCGGCGGAGCAGGTTGGACGTGGTGGGAAACAGCGGGTCATTGCGAACCGCTTCTGAAGCGCGGGGGCGGGCGCCGCCAACGCTGTAGAAATCCACCACCTCCGGCAGATCGCGAAAACGGCCATTATGCATATAAGGCGCGGTACGGGTGATATTACGCAGGGTTGGGGTTCGGAAGGCGCCCATATCGGTCGCCACGCCAGTCACCAGATAGCGGCCCCGATCCTCACCCGTGCGGCCATAAAGATGCAGACCCAGATTGTGGAAACCCTCATCGGTCAATAAGGGACCGTTATGACAGTTGGCGCAGCCGGCCTTGGTACGGAACAGGTCCAGACCCCGAAGTTCCTGGTCGTTCAATGCCGCCATATCACCGGCCAGGGCACGGTCCCAACGGGTCCGGCGGGGCATGATCGTCCGTTCGAACGCCGCCAGTGCGCTGGTAACCTGGGTGATTTCAATTCGCGCCGCACCGAACGCCGATTTGAACAGGGCCGGATAATCGGCATGGGCGTTCAGTCGTCGCTTTATATCAACTGGATCGGCATGCATCTCCAATGGATGGGTCATCGGTCCCATGGCCTGCTGTTCCAGCGTGACCGCACGGCCATCCCAGAACAAGGTCTTGCGCAGCCCGGCGGCGAACAGAGAGGGCGCGTTGCGGTTACCCCGCTGCCGGTCATGTCCAAAAGAGGTGGCAACACCGTCACCCCAGCCCAGTTCCGGATTGTGGCAGTTGGAACAGGCGATCTGGCCGGAGCCGGAAAGGATCGGATCGTTGAACAACCGCTTGCCGAGTGACACATGGGCCGGGTTTGCTGCCGGTGCATCCGGCATGGGGGAAAATTCCGTGAAGCGCGCCTCCGGCAGCAGCGCGGGACGCGGCCAAGTAGCCGGCCCACCGGTATAACGCTGGCGTAAATCGGCCATATCAGGTGCTGCGTTTACCGTACCACCCAAGGCAAGGCACATGGAAATGGCAGTGGCGATAAACACACGATATAGGGAGCCCAACATCGTCAGTACCGGTAATTCAGGCCCAGCCAGACAGAACGACCCGCCTGATAGGGGTTGGAACTGGTTGTCGTGGTATGGGGCAACTTGTCCAGCAGATTGGTGACACGGGCTTCCACCGTCAGGGTTCCGGTGTCGCTTTTCACCACATCGGCAGCGACATTCATGCCCAGATCGACATAACCCTTCCGGATTTTCTTGGTCCAGATATCATAACTGGTGCCGGCGACGGTAATATTGTCCCCGCTATCGGCAATCACCTCCACCTTCGATTTCCAGCGCGCCTGCAGCACAGTCGTGATGCGGTCTTCCCACCATTTGGAGGTGACGGCCGCATTCAACACCCAGGGCGACGTGAAGTCCGACGCGGCGTTGGTGGCCAGGATGCCTGCTTCCGTCAGCAATTCGCCATTGTAATAGACCAGATCGTTATCCGCCAGGGACTCGTCAGAGGCCAGCAGATAGCTGTCATTATTGGTCTTGCGCTTGGACCATGCGCCATTCAACGCCAGGGAATGGTTACGCCAATCCCCCGTCCATTCCAGCGAAACGCCGCGATAGCGGGATTCCCCATCATTGGTCGGGGTGTATCGGGTGCGGGTCACCGTCTGGCCGGTACTGGCCGTATAAATATAACTTTCCGTCGCCGTGCTGCGGGCAAACTCGTCCTTGTTCTGCCGGTAGATGCCCTTCAGACGTACATAACCACCCAACAGCGACCGCCCAAGCGCGGCAGTCAGCTCGTCGGAATAGGGCGTATCCAGATTGGCGGCAGTGAAGGTACTGGTGCTGGTGCCGGTACTGAGATAGGTCCAATTATCGGAAACCACCTGCCGCCCATTGCTCGTGGTGGCGGTGCGCCGCTGGGTTTCCGTCAGCGGAATTTTCTCCTTGATTGCATACCCCAGGAAGCTGCGGCTGTAATAGCGGTTGGCCCCCACTGTCAGCGACGTGTCGAAGGGAAGCTCCGTCACGACGCTGAGGCGCGGGGCAATGTCGTGATTGCCGAGATAGGTTTCGTAATCATAACGCAGGCCCGCCCGCACCTCGAACCGGTCGAACTGGAATGTGTGTTCCGCCCACGCATTATAGGAATTCAGCCCGACATCCACATCGAACGGCAGATAGATGGTGCGGCGCATCAGGGCGATTTCGCCGCTGACACAGGCCGGATCGCTGGCGTCGGCACAGGCAACATTGCTGGAACGGACAGCATTTGTCGTGGCGTAGCTGGCAACCATCTCCGACCGGCTGCGGCTCGCCTCCACCCGTGTCGCCGCACCACCCAGGCGCAGCGTGCCCCATTCCCCAAAATTGCGTGACCATTTACCTGTGGCCGACATGTCCTTCTGCGACTGGGTAAGATCGCCGAATGAACCGGTGGTGCAGTTGGTGCTGCTGCACCAGCTGGCGAAACTGGCTGTGCTGGGCCAGACAAGGCGGACATTGCTGGAACCGTCGCGATCCATGTCGGAATCGACATAGGACAGTTTCACCGACCAGCTTTCATCGCCCGTATCGCGTGCCAGATCCAGCGAGGTAGCAAGCCCGCCACCATGGGTGATGCGGCGATCATCGATAGCGCCCAGGGCGACATATTCGGACTGGTAGGGCGTATAGGTGACCTGCCCGGTCAGCAGCAGATCGTCAGCCAGATCGGTTTCCGCCTTCAGCATCAGATTGTCACTGGTGCTGCGGCGCGGGGCGGTGCCACCGCCCAGGTCTTCCTCACGGAAGTATATGACCTTGGATTCCGACCGGCTGGCCCCCAGCAGCACCCGAAGCTTTTCCGACAGGGGGACATTCAAGGTGGTTGCCCAACGGTATTTGGTGAAATCCACCTTTTCCGGCAGGTCGTCGCCATCATTCTCCCGGTCGGCAGCGCTGACCTTGTAATTCACCAGTTCATCGGCGGAATAACCGAAGCTGACGGTTGCACCAAATTTGGAATCGGGACGCTTGGTCTTTACATCCACCACGCCGCCGGTGAACTGACCATATTCGGCGGAGATATTGCTGTCCTCTACCGTGATGGAGCCGATCAGGTTGGGATCCACCCAAAGGCTTTGTGCGCTGACGCCGACAATCTCATCATAGCTTTCGACGTTTGTTTGCGTCACATCCATGCGGTTGTTGGTGCCGACACCGTCAAGGGAGAAATAATTGTCGTAATAGCGCCCACCGGCGATGGAGATATTGGAGGGCAGCAAGCTCTGTATGTCTTCCGCCGCCGTGGAATATTGGCTGTCGCTGAACTGTACATGCGGCAGAATTTTCAACAGTTCCATTGCGTCACCGTTGCCGGTCTGGCGCTGCTGTATGGATTCCTGACCCAGAACGGCGCGGCCACTGGCCAGCTTGTCGATGCCTTCATAGGCCGGGGCTGGCGCAGTGGCGGTATCGGTTCCGCGCACGGTGATTGTACCCTGGGACGCCGTTTCCTGTGCCATCGTCGGGCTGACAAGGGATAGCGCCAAAGCCGATACGGTGCAGAAAAGGCCGGAAGCGGACAGACGGTGCCAGGGCGCAATCATCATCAATGCCAATCGATTATGGTTTCTTTACCCGCGCAGAAGGCAGGAGGGGCATGCTCTAAAGGATATGAAAACGATTCGCAATATCGTTATTATCATGCTCATGATGTCGATCGGATTGAAAATCACGGGTGGGGAACAGGACACCTTGCCGGGGCTGAACATGCGGCGGCTGATGGCTTTGGCGCTGGTGGCAATCATCCACCTTGTGCCCTTGCTGGCCATCGTGCTGGCCCCCACCATGACAGCGAACCTGCTGGATGAAAGGGACGGACGGGGAAGGGCGGGGGCACAACCCTTAATGTTGGTGCGGGTGACCCAGGCCCCCGTACAGCCGGTGTCGGAAATCCGGCCTGTGCAGATATCCTCACCACCGCCCCCGACGCCCCTCACCGCCCCGGTGCTGGTGATGCCCAGCATACCCACCGCACAGGCGGCACCCGCTACAATGCAACAACCGTCCAGGGCCGCTGCCGCCTCCACCGCCGATGCGATACCCGTCCCTGCCATAGAGGGTTTGAGCGGTTCACAGCAGCGCCGTGACCAGCACGAACAGTCCAGTGCCGATGACAAAGGTGGGGGCGGCATGGTCGCCGACGCCTATCTGGCTGAGTTGCTGGAATGGATCAACCGTCAGAAGCGGTATCCGGCAGATGCCGCCGCACGGCGCATCACCGGCGATGTGGTGCTGGCACTGGTGGTGGACCGTTGGGGGCGGATACGCACCTTGTCCCTGCATCGAAGTTCTGGCGAGCGCATCCTGGATCTGGCGGCCCTGGCGCAGGTAAAACGTGCATCACCCCTGCCCCGCCCCGATGACCCGGACTGGGAAACGCGGCGTTTTGAAATCACCATCCGTTTCGAACTGGCCGATCTGGAGCGCTGACAGAAAGCACCGGCCCCACCCCCTTGGGCGGCAGATGATGCCATGGCCCCCACCCTCAACAGTGCCGGGGATTGGCGGCCCCCGATTATCCTGCCGGCTTTCCATATTGTCAGGGTGACAAAATGCAGAACGGTCGGGTTCTCAGCTTCATTGATCTGCGCCGCTTCGCCGGGGAGGCCCTGGCCGCTCTGGTGCCGGGTGGGTATCTGGAAGCGCGCGTGGCCCTGGATCTCGCGCCTGGTCCCGTCACCGTCGCTGCCCTGTCGCTGGCCCCCGGTGCTGGTGTGGTGGCGGCCCTGGACGGGGATGAATTCGTCATCCTGCTGCAGGGCGACCTGACGCTGAACGATGGCACGGGCAGCATCACACTCAGTCCCGATGCCAGCGCCGTGATCCCAAGGAAGCGGGATTTCCAATATTCTTCCACCACCGGGGCCGTCGCATTGGTGATGCGTTGTGGAGAAACGGGGGATGCTGGCGCTGATCGGCTGATTGCCATTGATCATGGCGTGGCATTGGAACCATCTGGCGCGCCCCTGGCCGAACTGCTGATTTCCCCCACCCCATCCTGCCGTAACCATACCAGCTATAAATCGGCCAGCGGCAGCTTCATGTGCGGCGTCTGGGACAGCACGCCTTACCATCGCCGTGCCATGCCCTATCGCCATTATGAACTGATGCACCTGCTGGCCGGCAGCGTCCGTTTTGTCGATGGGGCCGGGCGGGAAGGCACCTTCCATAAAGGCGCTGTCTTCCTGGTGGAACAGGGGGCCGAATGTTCTTGGGAAAGCCTTGAGCCTGTGGCCAAGGTCTATGCGATCTATCGCCCGGTCTGATCTTTGGCCCAAACCCCGATAAGGGGTTGAGCGCCCCCCGGTTGATGGATTAGAATGGTATAAAGATATACCATCTATATGCCCAACAGGGGGCGCTGAAAGGGTCTGGCGATGCGTTTTGAATCGACCATGGTGCGTGAGGAAAAGACGGCGCGCGAAATCTATCAACGGGTGAAGGCAAACCCGACGCGGGCCAAGTTCGGCTTTGGCCAGCGGCTGGCCATTGTGAATGTGGATTTCCAGCAGGCCTATACCAGGCCCGACCTGTTCCCGGTGTCAGCCTATGTCACCGACCCGGACCAGATTGCCCATGTGAACCGCATCAGTGCCGCTGCCCGTGCCCTGGGGATGCCGGTGGTCTGGACGCGCGTATGTTATAAGGCGGATGGCGGCGATGCCGGCATCTGGGGGACGCGCACCAACACGCCCGACAGCCTTCAGAACATCCGCAAAGATAGCGAGCGCCATGCCTTTGATCCGCGGGTGGAAATTGATGCGGCGGTCGATCTTGTCTATGACAAGCGGATGCCGTCGGCCTTCCATGAAACGCCGCTGCAATCCTATCTGGTCTGGCACAAGATCGACACGGTGGTGGTGACGGGCGGCAGCACATCGGGCTGTGTGCGCGCCACGGCGGTGGACAGCCTTTCGCGCGGCTATCGCACCATCGTGCCGGAGGAATGCGTGGCCGATAAGCATGAAAGCTACCATTTCGCCAACCTGACCGACCTGCTGCTGAAATATGCCGATGTGGTCGGCGTGGCGGAGGTGGAGGCGCATCTGGCCGCCCTTGCGGTGAAGTAACCGCCCCTGTAGCGCGCCCCACGCCCCTTATCGATATCGCATCATTCCGGGAAACCAAACCCATGCATCGCGATCCCAATCTGTATGATTTCTGGCCCTACAAGGACCGGCCCAAGATTGTCTGGCCGGGCGAAAAGAAGCTGGCCTTCTGGGTCGCCCCCAATATCGAGTTTTACGAGCTGGACCCGCCCATCAACCCGTCGCGCAAGCCCTGGGGCCGGTCGCACCCGGATGTTGTGCCCTATTCCGCGCGTGACTGGGGCAACCGGGTCGGCCATTGGCGCTTGATGGAGGCGATGGACGAATGCGGCGTGCGTGGCTCCATCAGCCTGTCCTGCGCCATGCTGGACCACCACCCGGAAATCATCCAGGCGTGTGTGGACCGGAATTGGGAATTCTTCAGCCACGGCATCTATAACACCCGCTATTCCTATAATATGACCGAGGCGCAGGAACGCGCGGTCATTGAGGACAGCATTAAATCGGTGCTGGATGCCACGGGCCAGCGTATCCGGGGCTATCTGGCCCCGGCGCTGACCCATACCGAACGCACCATGGACCTGCTGGCGGAATATGAATTCTGGTACAGCTGCGATCTGTTCCAGGATGACCAGCCCCAGCCGATGAAGGTGAAGGGCAATAACCGCCTGATCTCCATGCCCTATAGTCTGGAGGTCAATGACGTCATCACCTATGGCGTCTATCACCAGAGCCCGCGCGCCTATGCCGACGCGCTGATGCGCCATTTCGACCAGTTGCTGGAAGAGGGCGCGGAGACGGGCACGGTGATGTGCATCCCGCTGCACGCCTATCTGGTGGGCCATCCGCACCGGATGGGGCCGTTCCGCGAAGCGCTGCGCTATATCACCAGCCACCGCGATGATGTGTGGGTGACGACGGCGAAGGAAATCGCCGAATTCTACCTCGCCAACCATTACGACCAGTCGCTGGCCGATATCCAGGCGCGCGGCTGCGCCCGGCCCGGCACCGGCTTCAATCCCGCAGGAGATGCGGCATGAGCACCCTTCCCGACAGCTATCTGGTCTATCCGCAGCGCAAGGCCGGGCCGGACCATGTCCATTATCCAGCCGCCCCCCTGCCCGACCGCCAGCCCATCGCCCTGCCGGGCGGGCTGAAGCTGGGCCTGTGGGTGGTGGTGCCGCTGGAATTTTTCCCGCTGAACCCGTCCGGCCAGCCCTTCAAGGCGCCGGGCGCGATGCAGACGCCCTATCCCGACCTGCGCCATTACACGACGCGCGATTATGGCAACCGGGTCGGTGCCTATCGCCTGCTGAGGCTGTTCGCCAAACTGGGCGTGAAAGCCACCTTCGCCGTGCAGGGTGCCGTGGCCGAGCGTTACCCGCAATTGGTGCGCGAGGTGGTGGCGGACGGACATGATATCTGCGCCCATGGCTGGGACACCGATGCCCTGCACCATTCCGGCCTGTCGGCGGAGGTGGAAAACCGCTACATCACCGACACGCTTTCCGCCATCGAAACGGCCAGCGGCCAGCGCCCCAACGGCTGGATCAGCCCGGCCCGCGCCGAAGGGTTCCAGACCCCGGCCCGGCTGGCCGCCGCCGGCCTGCGCTGGTTTGCCGATTGGGCGCATGATGATCTGCCCACCCGGTTCGCCACGGAGTCGGGCGATCTGACGGCCCTGCCGCTGTCCAACGAGATGGATGACTGGCAAATCCTGATCGGCTATTCCCGGCCTGAACATGAATGGGTGGCCCAGGTGGGCGATGCCGCCGACTGGCTGCTGGACGAGGCGGCGCGGATGCAGAGTCCACGCCTGCTGACGCTCACCATCCGGCCCTATGTCAGCGGCCTGCCCTATCGCATCAAGCCCTTGGGCGACAGTCTGGCAACTGTTCTGTCCAAGGCTGGTTGCGGTTGTGTGCAGCCCGCCGCGCTGACGCTGGATTGATCGTCAACCAGCGTTCAGGCGGGCTTGCGCGACGGCGCGATCCGATATAGCTGAAATACCCATTCAAAACAGGCGAGCCGGCGGAGATCCATGGACCAGCCCAACACCTATGCAGGACTGAGTCCGGACCAGTTGGATCATTCCGCCCCGACCCCGCTTTACCACCAGATCTTCCTCGTCCTGCGGGAGAAGATCAGGACCGGGGAGTTTGCCGCCGGTTCCGTCATTCCCGGTGAACAGGAACTGGCGAAACTGTTCGATGTTTCCCGCATCACCGTGAAGCGCGCGCTGAACGAGCTGGCTGCCCATGATCTGGTCAGCCGGCATCGCGGGCGCGGCACGGTGGTGACGGCATCCGCCGCCCTGCCCCAGGTCCATGGCAGTTTCGACAATCTGATCGAAAGCCTGAAGACCCTGGGCCTGGAAACCGAGGTGGAGATTCTGGAAACCAGCGAGGGCCCGGCTTCCGCCGCCGTGGCCGATCTGCTGGATATCGAAACGGGCAGCGCCGTGCAGCGTGCGGTGCGGCTGCGCAAATTGTCAGGCGAGCCGTTCTCCTATCTTGTCCAATATATGCCGGCGGACATTGCCGCCCGCATCAGCCGGCATGATATGGAAACGACCCCCACCCTGGTGCTGCTGGAACGCATTGGTGCCGCCGCGCATGAGGCGGAACAATGGATCACCGCTGTCGCCGCCGAGGCACCATTGGCCGCACATCTGGGCCTGGACCCCGGTGCGCCGTTGCTGCGCATCGAACGGGTGATGCGGGACAAGACGGGCCGGGCGGTGCAGTTGCTCTACGCCCATTACCGGCCCGACCGGTTCAAATACCATATGCGCTCCAACCGCAAGGGCGGCAGCAGCGCCTGGAAATCGGAAGGATAAGCGGGGGCCCCGCTTCGTGTCCGCTCTTAAACTCATAATTACTTTCCAGCCATTTAACCGTCATTCCCGCGAAGGCGGGAATCCAAAATCCGCGCTGTCGTATGGATTCCCG
>Ga0066602_10001296_pt1 | contig 17040 bp, 12 predicted proteins | sample Higcelweek5metaG_FD_59481 | JGI IMG/M metagenome (GOLD analysis project Ga0066602, IMG submission 59481) | Freshwater pond sediment microbial communities from the University of Edinburgh, under environmental carbon perturbations - High... | ecosystem: Environmental > Aquatic > Freshwater > Pond...
TACAAACTGATCAAAACACACATCCTGAAAGAATAAAACCTGTTTCAATCGAAACAGGTTCATCGATATCAAAATTAGAAATTGTGAATAAATCAATTATGACTTTGCGAAGCAAGGTGGACTTCAACATTAGTTTACGACAAATTCGGTTTATTCGTGAATGATTGTCCAATTTCCTTCGTTTCCGCTTATCCAACAGTTATCTGCAACCCGATACCAGTTGAAATTTCCCGCATTATCCCAACTCTCACCTAAAATCGTGTAGAATCCTTTTGGCATATGGCCTAACATTTCGGCTTCCGAACTTGGTTCGGATCGAGTACGAAGTTGACCAACAATAACTTGGATTTGCCGCGATACAGAATTTCGAGCAGAAGCGTTTGGAAGATTGTTGAAATTGTAAGAAGTGTGTGATTGATCCCAGATATTTATGGAAGTTACATTATGGATTGGCCTAAAGTCCCAGATGGGGTTATTGAATAGATTGATATATTGGTAGTATTTGTCCCTTAACGGCTCTAATGATCGAATCTGATTGCTGTGCAAATGAAGGGATTCAAGCGTGGATATCGTTGCGATTTCATCAAGATTGACAAGATTTGTATTCGTTATGTTAATTTTTACTAAATTCCTAAGTTGACTGACGGTATTTAACTGATCAATCAAATTTGCTTTAGATATCGAAAGTGAAGTAATCGATTCGTTTGGTTTAGTCAAATCAAATCTGAATTCCCGATTTGTGTCGATAGATATACTTGTAACAGAACTTAAATAATCAAGATTCGTAAATATGATAGTTTCGTTGTCAGGAATTGTGTATACAGATTCTCCATTTAAAAGCACATTATTATCAGTAATTCCGATTTGCTCGATTGTTACTAAGAGTTGCTTTCGAATTATATCATTTTCATCAAGATCGAATAGAACTCGTATCGAATGATCCAAGACTTCTGAATCAAATGTGTAACCGACTTCAGAGATTACACTATCTGGTTGTTTTCGGTAATACCCTAAGACACTCGTGATTCCAAATACGAATATGCTTTGAATGATAAAGATAACTATTAAAAAAGATTTCGAATCGAATTTGGATGTTTTTTTTAGCCTGTCTAAAATGTTCATTGTTTGATAGCTTTCTGGTAAATCGGACACAAATGCCTTGTAAAATAAAGTTCCTAAGCATTAAGAGCATGTCACGTTAATACCGTTTATTTTCACATATCTTCATTTTACATGAAATCTAAATCTTCTCAATCAGTGATTTTCTGGTTTTTGAATAAAGTGTTGAATATAAAGAGAATACTAATGGTGATTCATTCTTGTAAGGATATTATTGACATAGTAGAATTAGATACAAGTAATCATAATTGCGTATAGTTGATTTTGACTTAGGGGGAAGAGTCATGGCTATAAAAGAACTCACAAGTAAATCGGAGCACCTTATCGATTTCGGTGAAAAAGAATTTCAACGAAAAAACGAATTGGAATTCCAGATTCAAAATGCCAGTTCCGAACTATTTGAAATCGAAATGGAGCTCATGAGTGCGGAACAATTGGACGAGGAGGGTAATCCATCCGGAGATGTCGCGTCTTTGCAGTCACGGAGGATTTTTCAGCAGGCTATTTTAAATGCCAAACGAAGAGAGCATCAGGAAATTCAGCGTATCATTGAACGGATAGATAGGGAGAAGAAAGAAGTAATCAACGAAATCGATCAATATCAGGACAGCGGTCGAACAAAGCTAGACTCGCTTGGGAAATTACAAGAGATGAGATTCGGGGATAACACTAAAGAGTGGGTCCTTGATATTGTTAATCGATTGAATGCCAGCGAGAGTGCAAAAGTCAAGTTACTTAAGAGCATGGGTATTAACGCAACCCAAAATTCGATTCAGGCAAATCAAAATGTAGGCACTAACACAACTCATCACTCAATTTCCTCTGAAGATGAACAAATAGATGACGGAGATATGGTCTTAGCGAAAACACGAAATGGTTGGAACACAATCAGAAGTAAACCTGATTATGAGAGAAGATACAGTGACCTAAAAGAAGAACAAAGACTTTCTTTTAAATCATTTCAAGAATCGTTTAATAGAATAAGTCAAAGCGAACTAGAACGTTCGGAAAAGTCACGAAAACTTGAAAGATTAAGGCAGGAATTTTTAGAGTATTCAATTGAATCCGAGAAGGAGAAACGCAAGCTCCTTTCCAAAATTGCCAAAGAAAACGAGCTCGATTTTGAACCAGAAATCATTTCTGATATTTCAGGACAAACAATAGGTAAGGGTGTTAACACTCTAAAACAATTCACTATTGATGAACTTAGATACTACGATAGACTCATTTCAATTGAACCCAGGATTTCTCAAGACATCAAAGAAAATGCAAAGGATTTAGGAGGTAAACTTGAGGGATTCGAGTATCGAATCAAGAAACCGGAATCAGTCATCAAGAAAATCACCCATGATTCAATGGGCAGACCATTAACCCAAACAAACAAGCGTTCAATTAAAATCGATAAGTTGAATGATTTATTAAGATACACTCAAACTTATGATAATGAGCGATTGGCGGTTGCAACCCTTGATAGTATAGAGTTGCTTCAAGATAAGGGATACAGATTGGAAAGAATCATCGATACATTTCCGGATAAGGATTCTGCATATAAGGGAATCAATGCAGTTTTCTCTGATCCTGGGGGGAACCGGTTTGAGTTACAATATCACACCCCTCAAAGTTATAACTTGAAGAATGGGGAGTTGCATCAATTATACGAACAGTCTCGGTATATGAATCGTGAATCTAAGGAATTCAATGAGCTACTAAAAAAACAGATAAAGTTATCTGAGAATGTGAAGATTCCAGATAACATCGATCTCATCCGGAACTATCGCAGAGGGCAATCATGATGAGCGAATATATCAGACTATTGGATGATATCAATTTTAACGAGATTTTAAAGGTGGATAATGGAATCTATCGATTTATCTATGGTACTGATAAGTGGACTGAATCTTCAATTTTCTACGACTATAAGTGGCCGGATAGTATACTTTTCGGACAATATGAAACCATTGAATTAGATAAAGCGGAAAAATATATCGAACTGAACAACAACTTATATGAACAGTGGTTTGATCTTTCTGTTCAAATCGCTTCTTTGGCGCATCATAATCAAAAAGACAAAGGAGGAAATCCATATATTGAACATCCGATATACGTTTCGTCACGCTTCGAAGAATATGAACTGAAGATTGTCGCGATGTTACATGACGTCTGTGAGGATTCCGAATTTACATGCGAAGATCTTCTCCGTTTAGGTTTCCCAACAAGATTAGTTATGGCAATAAACGTGCTTACAAAATCATCTAACGAATCATATGACAGTTATATCTGTAAGATAAAATCAAACGAACTTGCCAGAAGGGTAAAAATAGAGGACCTCAAGCACAACCTAGATGTAAGCCGGCTCAGAGACTATAAAGAGGCCGATAAACAGCGAGAAATAAAATATAAAAACGCATTAAGTTATTTGGTCGGATAACAAGTCGAAAATCGAGAAAAAGCAAGTAAACAAAGGCTTATTCATGTATGTTTTTCCTTGATATGGCAACTCCCTCGATGTAAGATTAAAAGTAACAGGAAATTTCTCGTTTCTTAATGAGATTTACCTATAAGTCTCTTCAATGAACTGAATCTTATTTCAATAATTCTTTCGGATAATGATAATTTTTTTTTGGGGGGAGGAAGAAATGATTGAAGAACGGTGGTATTCACTAGATGAAATACCAGATTTATCCTTAAACAAATACGCATCATTTGATGATGGAAGTGTTGATGGTATCCTCTCCAAACACTTAGCTTTTTTGCGTCAGCTTAATCGAAAGGGTATTTTGTCGAGGATTACAATTCATTTATTCTATCGATATCGATCAAAAAATAAAATCGGCGACAAACTTGAAATACTACTTATGTTCAAAGGAGATCCTGAGAATCTTCAAAACATGGATAGTTTGATTGATGCTTCACCTTTATCTGATTATTATCAGTTTCAGAAAATCTCCATCGAAAGCCTTGGCTTTGATCCATCAGTTAAGCAATTCACCGTATGTAGCACTTTGATAAAAAAAGAGATCTTCGTCAAGCCTCTTATTGAAAATCGATTGGATCAGGAAGAGTACTATACCGTCAGTAAGTGGGAAGTAAATGAAGAGGGTCGACTCTATAATATGTTTAAGTTATTAGAGTCACTCAAAGAAGACATACTTTATCGTGTGGATTTGATACCTGTCGAGAAAAATGAATCTCTTCGTCTCGCGCTAAGAAAGCCCATTGCGGTTTTAAGGGACAAACAATTATTACGCACTGGTTCTGGTAGTCAACGAGACATTGAAGCTGAGCAGGTTTTAAGGTCATATGATGAATTACAAGAGAAGTTTGATACCTCGCCTCATTTCTATATGAATGTCTTCGTATTTGGAAATAATAAGCAGAATACATCCGCAATTTTGGATTCCTCTGGTTCTGAAGCTCTTAAAAAAGGAAACTATATTTTAGGTCATTTTAATGGCGATTTTTCATATCGCTCATTTCTATTAAAGGAAGAATCAGAGTTGGATATGATTGATCGGGATAACCGACTCATAATGCAAAGAAGTACCAACCCAGACTGTATGATAATCTGTCATATGAATGCGAAGGACTACACACTGAAATACCTGCCAAATTTATACACACTAGAAGAAATTGCTCCATTTTTCAGATTACCAGCATTGTATGATGGTGAGAACATTCAGAAAAGAAAGGAAACTTCCCCAATTCAAATTGATTCCAAGGGAGCTATATATTTAGGTAAAGATACTCATGGATATGATGTCAACTTTCCGTTAATCAATTTAGCCAAACACGCATTTATCGCAGGGGTCCCTGGATCAGGCAAGACAAATGCGATGTATCATATTACCTCATCGCTTTGGTCCCCCAGTTCATCTAGGGACAGAATTCCGTTCCTGGTATTCGAACCGGCTAAGCAAGAGTATAGGGCACTTTTAAATCATCCGGACATGGATGATATTTATTTCTTTTCACCAAACGCAAATATGAAGTTCCCACTTCACATTAATCCTTTCGAATTCCCTAAAGGTTTGATGGTTGCGGAACATATTCGAAAACTTGTTAGTGTTTTTATTGGGGCATTTCCACTTGAGAATCCAATGCCATTTTTACTGGATACAGCTATAGAAGCCGTCTATCGTCAAATGGGATGGGATCCGAGTATGGTTTACACTGATGATGTCAAACTGAAATTTCCCACAATGTCAATGTTATACAAGCGACTAGAAGAAGAATTACGTATAACTCAATACAGTTCAGAATTAAAAGGTAATCTTGAATCAGCCCTAAAAGTTCGTATCGGTAGTTTGTTATTAAGAGAAATGGGTAGTGTTTTCGATGTACAAACATCTACGATTGCTCCTGAACGATGGTTGAAAATTCCTGCCATTATCGAACTTGAATCAATGGGTAGCGGACCAGCTAACTTTTTGACTCTCATGCTTTGTACTTTGATACGAGAATCGTTGAAAGTACAGCCTGGTTTTGAAAAGAATCACGTTCGACATGTGATTTTTATAGAGGAAGCTCACAATTTGATTGGATCTGAATCAGAAGAAACATATGGTGCGGAAGCCAATCCAAAACAAGCCGCAACATCTTTCATCGTAAAGATGTTAGCTGAAGTACGCGCTCTGAAAGAAGGCATAGTTATTGCTGATCAATTGCCGACAGCGATGGCTGAAGAAGTCATTAAGAATACCGGATTGAAAATCGGACTTCGGATCACAGCCGCAGACGATAGAAGTTTAATGGGAAGTACAATGGCTGCAAATGGTTTTCAAATGGAGCAGATGGCAGTATTCAATCCGGGTGAAGCCTTGATAGGATATGAAGGCTTAAAGAGACCTTTTAAATTCAAGGTCCATGAGTGGTGTAGTGACTTAAGCAAACAGGAAAGACAACAAATCACAACACCGAAGTCGGATGAAGCGCTTCTCGAGTCCATGAAAGCAAGGCAAACATATCAGGAAGTTGCCATTAAGAGCATTAGAATCGAGTTTACTCGAATCTTGAATAATTATAATGATGCTTACTCACTTTTAGAACTAACAATTGAGCATTCCGAGAAGATAAGGGAATGTTACGAACAACTCCTTCACTATGATGAAGTCATGACACGTTTATCTATTCGAATGGCACAAAGTAATAGTGATATCAACGATCAAGAGGCACTTGATACATATGCATTCAATCGAAATAAACTGGAAAGGAAACTGAGTGATCTAAAGAAGAATAAACTATTCATAGGGTTGATACCTTTAATCAATCAAACATTTGAGATCTTAGCCAAGTTTGAAAGGTGTCGTAGTAGAAGCAAGAAATTAGTGCAAACTTTGCCTGATTCAAATGGAAAATTCAAGGTACATCCAAATATCGCAGCTGTTCACGATGAAATAAATCAGAAAACAGTATCATTATTGGGAAAGACATTTAAAGCATACAGCATCACTAAAGATCATATGACAAATACTGTCGTCATAGATCATCATTTCAAGAAAGCCGCTGAGAGATACGGAATCAGATTGCCTGAAGAAAGGGGAAAACATGGCAAGAATTAAAGATGAGTTTAGAGAAAGACTTGATGAAGGAAAAGAAATCAGTAAGGAAGGAATTGATGCCGGATACAAACTTGAAGGCGATGGTGAAGCAATCAAGTCGATTATGGACAGTCTTGATGATTTAGATGACGATGACATTGAATTGATCAATGTTACAAAAGAGAAGTATCAGGACAATTTCAACGAAGCATTCAAATCAGAAGTAAGTGACAAAATCGCAGATCTCGAATCACATGAAGAAGAATTGATGAATGAGGCTGATATTGAAGTTGAGAAAGTGACAGAAGCGGGCAGGAAAGTAGCGGAGACGGCCAGTATTAATGATATCGTCAGTGAAAGTGCCAGCGAGGCTGAGGGTAAGTTAACTGAGAGTGGAGAAGAATATAAGGAAGTCCATGATCAAGCGGATGAAACCCTGAAAGAAGCCAAAGAAAGAGCAGAAGATTTAGGAGATTCTATTGGTAGTATGTTCTAGACGATTAGGATGTGTGGCTATTGACCTGAAGCATTGTCGAATGAGTGGATTAAAAGTCAAAACAAATCGAGTCGCATTAAAGAGTATGAAGATATCAGGATGAAATAAGAATTTACCTGTTGAGTTCAATACGATAGACTTTCTCCTTAGTTAATTTGAATATTTCTATACCACCGTAAAAGTCTATGGATGTGATTAAAGATTTGGAGATTCAATTTCTAAACAGAGTAGCTGAAACAAGTAATAAACTATCGAATTTGGATATCGTACAGGATCATTGAAATTTTGACTATTATCAAAATCAAATTATGACAATTGATTGGAACAATGAAGTGATCATGAATATTATGAATGTAAATGTAATCTGTGACTTGAAAAAAGATAGTACAAAGGATTATCTACTTTAGGGAAAAGGGGTTAGACATGGAAGACCATCGCAAAATAACCATGCAAAGCGTAGAAATTGATTTCGTATTGGGTACAAATTGGCTACCGTATCTTAGCTGGAAAAAAAACGTAAGTAAAATATCTTCAGAATTATTGTTCAATTTTGTAAAGGATCTCGCTCAAGCGTATCAAGAAGAATTGAGGAATCTTTCATCTGATTATGAGAGTGATAAAAAACGAGTCACAGTCAATCACACGAATATCGTCACCGGAGTCAACAAAAAGCAGAGAGAAGATGCTATTAACCACCAAAAAGAAATAGAAAGTCTCAAACATAAGAGCGGGTCTTTAGAAAAATTCACAGTGACAGAGTGTCAAAGCAAACTCAATCAATTGGTGGATGGAGTACAGAATAAAAGTAGATTCGACTATTTTCCTTTCTCATTAATACCTAGATTCAATGTTGTGGACTATGTTTCCCTTCACGAGAAAACTAATAAGCTGGATCAGACTTATTCGATGATTGAACAAAACACAAGAAAACTTGACGAAATCATCGAAGAGATCAGAATCAGTGGGTTAAAATCCATCGAAGAGGATGCTAAGAAGCAATTAGAAGTTCAGCAAGAAAAGTTTAATCATGAGAAAAATGTGATACATGATCAATATTCAATGAAACAAAAAGATTTACGGCAGAAATATAGAAATATTGTTCAGAAAATTGTTGATCATAAAGAATTATCCTCACATCTCTTTGAAATAAGTAAGTCGGTGCCCGAAATCAAGAATTTCATCTGTGCCAGTCAAGTGCCTGAGTTTGTTTATCTAGGGGACCTTCAAATCAATCTAACTTCAGAAATGAGTCTTTTTCCTGAAGTGTACCAATTTTTGCTCGAAGATATGCCGAAAATTGTCTCCCGTGTTAATGATGATACTTATCTTAAGGTTCCGTTTTGTCAAAGACTCGATGAAGGAATTTCATTGTTCTTGAACTATGATCCTAAAGAAAGATTGAATTATCATCGAATGTTGAAAAATATACTTTTGAAATTATTTATGACTTTTCCAGCTGGAAGGCTTGAAGCAACATTCATCGATCCCTTGGAACTTGGTGAGACTTTTGCAAGTTTTGCCAAACTGGGTGAAGAGCAGTCCAGGATTATTGATACGAAGATCTGGTCACAGGAAAGAGACATCCGTGATGCGTTGTCTAATATGCGACAGAAACTTGAGACACTTACAACAGCTTATGGAACAGATCGTGCAGCTAGATTTAAGAAAGAACCAATTCGTTTATTAGCAGTAACTGATTTTCCGACAGGATTCTCTCAGGAAGCATTACGCGATTTACAGGCCATAGTTCGCAAGAGTGCAACTTTGGGGGTTATTGTCATGATATGGACTAACTCAGGTGAAATGCGGAAATTTGCATCAAGTCAACAATCAAACGTTTATGATGAAATCAAGCAGATTCTAAATATTGTCAATGCTCAAAACAGAGATTTGAAACTTGAAAACCCGACTTTAAAGAATCCTCTATTCGAAATCAATAAACTGCAAGATGCTGAAACGCATGAGACTTCAATAATTTCTACTATTGCTAAGGGCATTCACGCATCTCAGAGAAAAATCGAACATTTCGTGGATATGTTCGAGAATATTGAAGATCCTAACAATTGGCAACAATCGAGTTCTATCAATGAGCTATCAATTCCGATTGGTATCAAAGGAGCTGATACGGTTGTAAAAATGTCTCTGGGAAAAACCGGTGCCAGTACTGAACACCATGCATTAATTGCAGGTCAAACAGGGGCTGGCAAGTCGACATTGCTTCATACCATCATCATGAGTATTCTTCTGAATTATCCTCCCGAAGAAGTACTCTTATATCTGGTTGATTTTAAGGAAGGTGTGGAATTCAAAGCCTATACCCAATACCGTTTGCCTTCATTACGAGTCATAGCGATTGACAGTGAACGTGAATTCGGGCTGAATATTCTTAAAGAGTTGGTCAAGGAACTAGAGCGCAGAGCGAGTTTATTTTCGGCGAGAGGTTACCAGGATATCTCGGAATATCGTAAAAACACAAAAAATAAAGTACCAAAGATTGTGCTTGTTTTCGATGAAGTTCAAGAACTTTTCAGGGAAGATTCAAAAGATGATGTTATATCGAAAGAATGCCTAAGCTATTTGAATAAATTAATCATGCAGGGTAGGGCATTAGGTATCCATATAATCCTTGCATGTCAGGATTTTGGACATGCTTCGGGTCTTGGCACTCTGTTTAGTCAGATGGCTATACGAATTGCGATAAAAGGATCTGAAGAGAGTGCCCGTTCTGTCTTGGGTAATGATAATGCCGGTGCGAAGCAGCTACAAGATGGTGCGCCGGGAGCAGCCGTTTACAATAATAGAAATGGTGTTGAAGCAGCTAACAGCATCTTCCAAGTTAGCTGGTTGAGTCCTGAGAAACGCAAGGATTTCCTAGGCACTTTATCCGCGATTCAAGGGGATACTGTTAACGCACGTTACTATGAATCTTATCCCAGAATCTTGCTGACGAAAAATGCCGAAGATGATTATTTTAATGTTTTCAATCAATTCATTCACCACAGAAAAATCCAAAAACTTTTTGATGATGTTAATAAATACGGAATTATCGTCGGAGAAGGTTTCGAACTCAGTCGAGAATTTAAACTTGGGCTGTTGCCCTCTCCTCGTTCCAACTTGCTTCTGGTTGGTTCTGACGAGAAGAAAGCCGCTAGCATGTTCATCTTCATTGCATTAAGTATTTTATTCTTTGAGTTATCAAATGACGCAGTTGAAAAGGATAATCAGTTGATTCAGCTGATTGATTTATCAGTCGAGGAAGATTATGTCACAGATGAAGTTACTAACTTCAGACATTTGAAATCGTGTTTTCCGAACCAAATCGAGCGAGCTGAAAACAAAGATATTGATGGAATCATAAGTGCCGCACATAATAAGTTGACAAAACGTATGAGCGGTGAAGAAAAATCCGATGAGAGACTATTCTTTATGTTCTTCGGTATCAATAGAGCGCACAAATTGGTGAATAGTAGAATGTATGATGATCAAAATTCTAGAGAACTTACCACAATTGAAAAACTTTGGGATATTTTCCACTTTGGGTCCCAGTATGGTATTAACTCGGTCGTATGGGGAGAACGTCTGCAAACTACGAGTCGGGTTATGGAAAAATGCATAGACCGTGATTTTAGTTTACGAATTGCATTCTCAACAGATATGGCAACAATGGAAAGTTTGGTAATGGAGTATTCCAGCAAGGAGCTTCGCCATTCAACGGCTGTTTACATGGACATTGACAATGAAAACAAGAATAAGCATTTCAGACCTTATGAAATACCAAATAAATGGTGGGTTAACAATATAGCTGAAGTTTATAAGGAATTCGAGAACGGAGGGCAAAACAATGAGTAATCCAGAGTCTAACTCGAACTCGAGATTAGCATCAATTCAGCAGATGAGTAATTTCATAAGTGCTGTCTCTCCTTTAATTGAAAAGGCTAATGAACTAGTGGATGAAGTCAGTGAAAATCTTAGATTCATAAAAAACCGAACGAATAATGAAAACTCTAGGAATATTGATGGTGAGCTGGAGTTCGCTAGTTTAGTCTCAAAAGTCGTAGATATCTATCACGATGATCTTAAGATAACATTGGATGAATACTCGACGATTGGTAATCGTATTAGTGCAGGAGTAATAATCTCAAAAGATGAACAGGATGCCTATTTAGCAAAATTAACTAATAGTTTCAGAACATTCTCGTTGGCAATCGAGGAAGTCAGACAATGTAAAGAAGATATATATCAATATTTTGATGAAGATTCTGACCAAGTAACGGATAACGGGTCAAATGTTGAAGTTGCGACGCAAAGAAAACTCAATAATCTTGGGAATCAGGAGTATTATAAAAAACTCGCAGTAGTGGCAAATGATATCGATACTTTGGCGCAATCTTATTTAAGAGAATCTTTGGATTTTGCTGAAGATATCAAAAAGACATTCAAATCTGAATTTTCTCTATTACAATTCAAGATTATATTCTTTGAAGTCGTATTTGGAATTGTTGTTGCACTTGTCTTTTACAAAGATTTCTTATTCATCATTCCTCTGATTTTTGGCTTACTGATATTGCTCTATGTAAATTTCACTGCAAAGAAGAGGCTTATTAATTCGCTGTGTGACGAATACATAAAAAATTATAAGAATTTGAATTGATTACGAGTTGCTGGAGGGAACATGTTTGGAGTTATAAAACCATGCAAAGAATGTAGCGCACAAAGTCTTTTAGAGTATAAGAAATACTACTGTGGATTATGTGCCGGCATGGGTAGGAATTTCGGTGATTTATCACGAATATTCGTGAATTATGATTTGTCATCGATTTATATGTTATTTGAGTCAACAAAAGGTGAAGGTATTGAGAAAATTGCTAGGTGCCCATTGAATCCATTTAGAAAAGTAGCATACATTGATGAGCCGATTCTTCTCGATATGATTTCTATGATCAACTTCATCATGGTCTATTTTAAATGTCAGGATGATGTTCAGGATGATGGGAGTTTTTTGTCATCAATAATGGTGAAATTGCTAACCCCTCAATTCAATCGGGTTTGTCTTGAGAATGACATATTGACGACACGGATTAAAGAGAATTTGGAAAAAATTACAGAAACGGAGTTAATAAGTCAAAAGGTTTTAATTAAAGACGTAGCCTCATTATTTGGAACACTATTATCCGATTCGCTGTCTTTGTGTTCTAAAGATGAAGAAGAAAGTGAAGTTTTCAATGAGTTTACATATTGGTTAGGTATTTGGATATATCTTATGGATGCTTGTCTAGATTTTCATGAGGACTACAAGACCAAAAACTACAACCCCGTTTTTGCAGGAATCGAAAAGAGTGAAGCTGATATCATAAAGGATCGAATGCCAGAAATCAGAAATCTAGTTATAGAGTGTCAAGAAGCGTTTGATCAGTTGTTGACATTGATGAATGTTAAGAAGAATCAGAATATTTTAAGAGATCTATTTAGTGGAAATACACCTAACAAAGTTGCGAAAATGCTACTTGGAGAAACATCATGAACATCTATCAGATCTTAAATGTTCCACCGAATACTGATAGAAAAATTATCCAAGATAAATATGTCAGACTAATTGACTCTTATTCAGTAATTGTCGACTTTTCAAACAATGATAATGTTGCGAAATTAGCGAATCTGAAACTCGAGAAGCTCAGAGAGGCAGGTAGAGTCCTGAATCTATCAGAATTTGAGATTATTGACCAAAAACTTCTCGACGATCAAGAAGAGATTGGAAAGATTAAATTGATTTTGAATAGTTCTAATAGAGATAAAGTAGTACTGCAAGGAGATAAGATTCTGAGAAGAATCAATCAGCTGGGCGAATCGGGTGAGAAACACTACCTTTTGGCAATAATAAATCTTCAGATTAATAGAACCTTGAACGGGTTCAACACCGTGATATCCGAACTAAATAACGCCTTACAATATGATCCTGAAAATATTGCATATCAAAGTCTTTTAAAATCTCTGGCAACAGAACTTGAAGCTTATCAAGCATATCAACAGGAGAAAGTCCGAGAACAGGAAATCATCCGGAAACGTTTAGAAGAGCAAAGTAGATTAGAACTTCAACGCACTCAGATTAAGAATGCAACAAAAACAGGTGCAAGTGCCTGTTGTTCTTGCTGTTGCTGGATCTTGGATGGTTGTTAGTAGAATTTGAAAATGGCGAGGAATCACATGGATTATAGCCGAACAATTATCTTATTGTCATTGTTAAAAAGACAAACAAAAGAAAATCATGCTCAATTCTTTGAGCTTTTTAAGGAAGCGATATCGAAGAACAAGAATTATCAGACGTTGATGAAGTACCTTCAAACTTCAAACTTTATAGGTCTAGACGGAACTAAACTTCATGAGCAATGCAATTTAATCCTTAATAAATCATTGACACAAATCGATAGTGCTCAAAGTAATATTACAGAGATTCGAAATCTCATTGATAAAGTAAAATATGAACTTAGTCATACGAAGGAATTAATGGAATCGCCGAGTTTCTTCGAAAGGGATTTCAATCTGGTTGATAAGGAAGATGCTGTTACATATTTTGAGTATTATAAGCAACTAGCAAAATCCATCATATACAATCAATTGATTAATCAAGGTGTATCCGGAATCGTTGGATTGAATTACAGCAATAAAATGGAACTCAAGGAACTTGTGCGCAATGTCAATCAACGATATGCAGAAATATTGTTGGATCAAGAAAATGACATATATCCAGGTTCATGGGAAATCAAAAAGGTTCATTTGACAGGAGATAATCTAATTGTCTATGAAGGATTCGTTTTAGAGCATAAGAGTGGGAACTTTATATCGTTGAAATCATCAGTAGATTTAGAAAAGTATCGTAGAATTTCACCGAACTTTTACGTTGCCCGAAATATAGACCAAAATCCACTATATTTCGGTTATGGAAATATCATTGGAATTGAGTTTAGCGATATTTTCTCGATTCTGGATTCGGATATCATGACAAAAATTGTCTGTAACAATCTCTATCGAGATCTCATGTATCTTGAACCGATTAAGAGTATCTTAAAAGCACTCGGAACCGGTAATTTTTGCATCTCAGTCGGAAACTTCACTGAAGTCATGAATCATGCCTCTTTACAATTATCCGTAAAAGAAAGAACAAAACAAAAATTGTGCTATATCTGTGGCACCCCACTTAACCAAATTGGACATTGCGAAATCGATCATCTAAGTGTCTGGAAGGAGTAATTATGTACATCAAGAGGATCGTTTATCCTGTTTTAACGCTTGGTCCCGGGAAACGGGTCGGATTATGGACAACTGGTTGTGATAAAACATGTGAGGGGTGTATGAGCCCGGAGCTTAGGTCATTGGATTCAGGTCAAGACATTCAATTAAAAGATATTTTCAATACTATCCGTCGAATCAACCTTCCAATCGATGGTGTCACGATTTCAGGAGGCGAACCGTTTATGCAAAGTCAAGAACTGGGTCAATTGATAGATTTCATATGCAAAGAAATCAGTACAGATATTCTCGTGTTCACAGGATACACACTAGAAGACTTGAAGGCAAGGAAAGAATTAGTGATAGATTCAATTCTTGATAAGATCAGCGTGTTGATTGATGGTCCATATATTAGAGAACTCAATGATAATACCGGACTAAGAGGGTCAAGCAATCAAATAATTCATGTATTCAATCACATGGAGAAATACATAGGTATCGAAATTCAACCAAGGAAAATACAGTCGATGCGGTTCAATGAGAAACTACTATTAATTGGAATCAAGAATAGAGAGGAGACATATGAATAAAGACAGTTCAGAAACGTATCTGACTATTGATCAAGATCGATCTGAAAAGCCAGGTATTACGTATATTGAGTCAGATGCTAACTTTGCATCCATGACATCAGAAGAGAATTTGATCTTGAACCCTGGTCAAACAATCGCTGATAACTACATAGTCACGCGACAAATGACCTCGATTGGTGCACAATCAACTGTTTACCTTGCCCGAAGAAATGGCGAGGTTTGTGTGATTAAACTATACAATCCAGGCTATAAACCAGTTGAATCGATTCTCGAGTTAATAAAATCTCAGAAGTGTCCATACATCGCAGAACTATTGGACTATGGTTACCAAAAGAATCGATTTTACGAGATTTATCGTTACTATTCACAGGGTACACTGTCTGATGAAGCAAAATACTCTAGGAAGTTCATAAATGATATCGTTGTACCGAATCTGAATGAAGGACTTTATTACTTGCACACACTTGGTGGATCCGGGATTGTTCATGGAGACATCAAACCAAGCAATATTTTTATCACGGATGATCGCAATCGAGTTGTCATCGGTGATTTTGGGGTGAGTACTGTACTAGATCAAAACGGTAAGTTAATCGATGATTTTAAAGGTACCCCCGAGTATTCACCTAGACTGGTATCATTCTATGGTAAAGCTGTGAAAACGCCAGCATATGATTATGTATCCCTGGGTCTTGTGTTAATAAAACTAGCAACTGGACATTCACTATTTGAAGGCATGGATACAATTGGTATCAATCATGAATGGGAGCGAGGATTACAGATTCCAACATCGTTGGATACTCGACTAAAGGATTTGGTTAATGGTTTGACAATGGAATCGACTGACAAGAGATTTGGCTATATCGAAGTGAAGAAATGGTGTGATGGGGAGTATATAACTGTTAAAAAACCATCAACTTTTGATAAAAAGTATTTCGAAAAGAATGAAGTCAAACCGTTTGTCTTTGGAATATTCGATAACAAAGTAATTGCGGTCTCAAATCAGAAGGATTTGTTTGAAGCCATAACTGCTCATTGGGAGCATGCTAAAAAAGTGCTTTTACGAGAAAGTTTCTATGAATTTATAACTCAACTTGAGCCAGATAAGGAAATCGAATTTAGAGAAATTGGTAAGAAAAAAGATTTGGATGAAATGGTGTTTTGCACTTTGTATCAAATCCAGAAAAACAGGTCGATATTTTATAAAGGAAGAAATCTTGGAACATTCGAATCAATCATCCGAAATGACTCCGAAGTGATTGAATTGGAAGTTTTGCAACTAATGTCAAGTGGATTGATTGAGCACTATTTGAAGTGCAACGATGTTGACGATGAGACGATCATGCAGGTTAGCAGGATTATTTCGGCAACGAAAGTAAATCCGAAGGTAATGATGAAAAGTCTTAATTACATCTTTTCAAAACAAAAGACATTGGAGTTTGGTGCGTCCTCAATTAATTCGCTCGATGAAATGGGTGATTTGGTTTCAAAAATGGATATTGAAACCATCGAGTCATTTGCTAAATTACCTCAACTAATAGCGTGGTTGATTGGGAAAGGCTTTCAAGAAGAAGCAGAATTTCTGCTAAACTATAAGGATCCAGAAAATGAGCAATGAACTTTATGTAAAATGGGAGCCTGTGGATCCATTAATCATCCATCAAAATCTGATGAAAGAGTTGGATAATCAGCGAAAGACTGAAGAGGAATTCATTCGGAATTTAGGAAATAACATCCATGGAATGAAAGAGAAAATCTATCAAGCTAATTTGCTTGCGACTAGTAGAAAATTAAAAGATTTCAATGTTTCACAATCTGTAAAATTGGGTTACTTTGAAGGAATCGCTGATCACGAGGATGTCAAAAATGGGTATGTCTATCAATTAGTTGAATCTGACAAAACAGAAGGGGATGCACCCACTACTAGAGTACATGAAGTAGATCTTTCGGTTGCGCTAAGTACTATAAAGGATAACTCGAGTGAAAGCCATCTGAAAGTGGAATATATCCGGTTTGTTGATCTTGAGTTGAAGAGCTTTATTTTAGGTGCGGATGAAGTCAGTGAAAAGAATAAATT
>Ga0066602_10001314_pt1 | contig 16892 bp, 24 predicted proteins | sample Higcelweek5metaG_FD_59481 | JGI IMG/M metagenome (GOLD analysis project Ga0066602, IMG submission 59481) | Freshwater pond sediment microbial communities from the University of Edinburgh, under environmental carbon perturbations - High... | ecosystem: Environmental > Aquatic > Freshwater > Pond...
CCGGTGATGTTGCTTCCGCAAACAACCAACTCGGCCAATGTCCCCTTGAACAGATGTGCTATCGCATCCCAAACCCCAGCGCCTATCGTCAGGTTGTCCCGGTTGTTCGTGTCCGCGAACCAGTCTCCGCTATTCGCCCCGGCGTTTACGTTTGCCGTAGCATCCGCTCCGTTGACCCGGAACGAATACGCTGTCCCGTTGCTGCGCGTAACGCCATAATAATTCGTTCCGGCTGTTGCTCCGGTCGCATATATACGGTCAATCGCTCCTCCATCTGTGCGCTGGAATACCGTCAACGAGCTAAGTGTCGATGTTCCATAGGCATATATTCCAACGCCAGACCCCGCGCTGGAACCTGTATCAAACGACCCTAGAATTGCCTGGTAATCCGATGGTGTCGCCGATAGACGATACACGGCAAACACGCTTCCCACCGCGTCTCCGCTCAGCCAGCTTGCAACTGTTCGTGCGAGAAAGTCGTTTGATCCATCAAATAGGATCGCTGGCTTTCCGCCAATTCCATTCGCGGCTAGTTTCAGCGTCGGGCGGCGTGTGTTGTCTGTTTGAGCGACATGATAGTCATTGCCAGACTGATCTTTCCACACGGCGATCACATCGCCATCGGAAGCCGCTGGTGTTGTCGCTCCATCGTCTGCGAAAACTCCAGTATCGGCAGAAAGCCATAGCCGCAGGTCTGGAAGGGCGGCGGGGGTAAATGGAACAGCTTTTCCCCCCATTACCGTAGTCAACAACAACGCTCGCCTATTTCGTAACCCCATTTTGCACCTCCACTATCGGCAAATATACCCGGTATTCCACCCGTTCCATCGGCAGCGTTCCCGGCGGTAACGTCTGTCCCTTGCCAACCCACTCCCCGCCAAATGAGGCGAGGATAGCGACTAGCGCCACGATAGACAGCCAACGTTTGATAATGAGACTTATCAGTAATCCGCTCATACTAAGCCTCAGTAACATGCCAAGATACATACTGACCAGCCGCATAGGCAATTACATAGATTCCATCTAATTTTCCAACCATATCGAATCCAGTATAATCCCCAGCTCCCAGTTCCATGCCTGTTCCGGAGGTTACAGTATCACTACCGTTATTCCCAATGAAAACACTGACAGTGTTTCCTTCGGCAGCTTTAACTAGAATAGGTTTATTCAGTACGCCTGTTCCTAATTTAGCAGCTACACCATTAACCAAAGCAACTCTTCCACTTAATAGTGACATTTTATTTTTCTCCTATAGCATTGAATGGGACAATGAATGTCTCTTTTGTTGGCATACCGCCCCACTTATGAACATAGTACATCTGATTCTTTCTGAAATTTTTGTGATGGTTCTCCATCTGAATACCCTTTAGTTTCTTTAGTGTTTGCGATCCTCCACTGACATGCTTGACAGGCGAACTAGCATTAGATATCAAAACCCCTTTCAAACACATTCTATAGTAATAATCGTTGTCTTCAAAGTAAGCCGGAGAGAAATTCTCGTCAAAGCATCCAACCCTATCAATGCAGTTTTTTCTTATAAGAAAGAGGGAGAACATATTTAATCCTGATAGTTCAGTACAAGATACAAAATCTCCTATCTTACTCTGCATAACCTCAAGGGTATCGGTTGCTAATTCTAAATCATCATTTGAAATGATAATATCCGCTTTTTCATCTAAAGAGAGTGCTGTCGATACAATTCTATTCCATCCGGCGGCAACACCAATATTCATACCCGGTCTAATTACTATTGTATCAGCTTCACTATAATTGAGGTTAAATTCGTTTCCATTGTCAACAATTATAAACTTATCCGGGACAATTGAGCCGCTTTTAGCGGTTTTTAAAAGATTTAGTAATAGATCGTATCTATTTAAAGTCGGCACACCAAACACTAACATATTTAATTCCTTTCTAGCAAGTCTAGTATCCTTACCACCGTCGGGTTAACTTCGTAAAAATGCTTACTGCTATAAACTACATGGCGCATATCCCAACTTTTTCCATCGTGTGGAATAACTTTTGGAATATCAAAACCGTTAGCTAACACTAACTGAGAGGACATAAGCCCTACAAAACCGGATGCTTTTGAAATAACAGAAACTGTATCCAAAAAATCTAATCCCGTTACGTCTATCCCCTTTCCTATATACTCACCTTTACCACCGATAACATACACAGGATTTGGTGAGAGTTCTATAAACTCTAAAAATAGTTTATTGTATGAGCTTTCACCTCTTGGAGCCAGTACATAATATGGAGCTTCTGTTTCCATATCTACTGGGAACTCATAGGATATGTCTGGTAACTCTGTAATTCCAGCATATCTAGCCATAAACAGGTCTAATCTTGAATCAGGAATTCCCCTAAAACCCAACTGGTATACAGCTTCATATTCCCCGTCAACAGTCATTTCCCACGGCTGGCATCCCATATCCATTCTCTGTATCACATACCTTTCCGGTATTACAACCTTGTTGATACAACTCTGATACTCGAATAATCTACTAATCGGTTTACAGTAGAAGCTTGTTATAAAATCAGCCTGTGTTCCATGTTTATCACATAACGCTCTGATAACTGGCAAAGTAAAAAGAGCATCCCCTATTTTACCCGGCATCGTTACTGCGATCATCTTCTTTCCTAAAAACAAACGTGGAAAAGCTGTACATGCAGTTACCATATTGGAAATCTGGTTCTCCGGTAGGATCAAAAGCATCTAGCATTGTACACCCATTTTTTACTAAAACATTGTTGAGTCTTTCGTAATCACTTTCTGTATACAATCTATAATCTTCCACCGGCTTATTTCCGGGACTATTTCTATAGTCCATTGTTATTACAGCATACCCACCAGGAGCAAGTAGGTTACAGATATCTTTTATAAACTGCCCGTCATCTGATACGTGCTCTATTACCGAAATACTTAGAATAACAGAATACTTCGTATCCGTAATTGATTTAAATTTAGCAAGGTCATAGTTTATAACAGGATCGATTCCTACTACGGCATAACCCTGAGCAAGAAGGGTCTCATAAGCTGTATCTTCAAAACACCCTACGAAAAGAATTTTAGTGCTCTTATCAGCAAATTCTACAGCTCTTTCATAACCGAAAGCTTGTTGAACGTTTGCTCTTGGATATTTTCTAGCCAGTAATCCTGGGCATACTTCTCCAAATAGTGCTATCGTTTTTGTACTGTTATCTCTATCAGTATCGTTAAGAATTCTATTGTACTTTTTTGAATATTTTCTCATAATCTCTAACTAAGTTCTCCTTTGAAAACTGTGCATAAAACTTCTCTAACGGCTCTGTTCCAAGTTCTAAGATACTACTTAGGGTATTGTGTTCGATGCAGATAGACTTCTCACCTCTAAGATGGTTAAATCTATTGGTATCTGTAATCGCTACTGGTCTTCTTACGGATAAAGCAAAGTCCGTCACACTGGCTAAACCTCTTCCTGGTTCGTTATCATATAAGAATACATTCATATCATTTCCAGCTAAGAAAGTAAGAAGAGCATCTTGGTCAAGAAAATCGTAGGACAAGTTTAGTTGTATTCCACTCTTGTATATGAATTTTTTACAAGCCTCTCCTATTGCCTTGGCATTAAATCCATTAGAATCCCCAAAGGTTGCTGAGGGGATTCTTAGATTTATTATTGCCTCGTCGTAGCTTTCCTGAACCTTTTCTATGAATAACTTCCACCCCTTGTTTCCAAATCCAAATCCAAACGAACCAAAGGTAACAACATCATTTTTAGGATACTCCCCACTGTACTCTAGTAAAGGTCTTCCTACTGTATAGTGGTTATCATGTTCTCCTATTGTTGGGTCTATATGTACATAGAAATCAAATCCAGTTATGGGAACTTCGTGGAATATTGCACCTATTTTGTGGGACTGTCGCAGCTTTGATAAGAAAGCTTGGGTTACAAATGGCATCGTAGAAGGGTAGTAATTGAATAGAATTATTCTATGTTCCGGAGAATAGATATTTACATCTAGCTGTGAGTTGGCTTCTATATAGGTAGCAATGTCAGATATGTTCTTATATGTGGAGTACCCGAACTGGTATACTCCACATTGCTTTTCTCTGTGATTTACAAATAGACAACTAGCCATAAGTTTTTCCAAGTTGAGAAACGCTGGACTGTCCTAGAAGCTCGTCAATTTTTCTTATAAGTTGGTTTCTTCTAGCGTTCATCATCTGTGCCTTATATGCAGCATCTACTCTTTCTTTTTCTGTAAGACTTTTGTTTACAATATCTTCCTGGGCATACCAGCACTTCATGTCTGTTGTTATAAGCTCATCTATTAAAGAGCCAGTTGTCTTTTGCCCAATATCTAAACCGTCCTTACCATAGATTCTAAATTCAGGAAGGGGAACTACAAACTTTCCGCCACCATTCATATAGTCTATGGCCCATTGTTTAGATATAATATTGTCTATGAAATGCCAGATAGGTACAAATAAATAGTCTGGTTTTAGTTTCAAAGCAGTCTCTTCTGAGATAATCTCGATGTTAGAAGCTATAGTTCGAAGTCCAAACTTGTCTGAGTTTACCTCAGCCGCTAAGGGGATAAGAGTGTTGTCTATACCAAATACCTGCAGTAGGGTGTTCCCCTTCGTGCTGGCTCCAAGCAGAAATACTTTCTTATTCTCTGCATCACACTGTCTTAAGAAGGTGAGCGTTTTGTTGTTTTCCTTTCCGATCGTCTCTTCGAAGTCTTCAAAGGTGTGCATTTCAAAATAGTCTTGTTCTTCATATCGTGCATGTTTAACTAATTCAAAAGCCTCTCTTTGCCCGGTGTGACAAACGTATACTCGAAGACTACCACCATTTACCTTGTTATATTCTAAATCAAAAATAGTAAAGCCCATCTCCCATAGCAAGTTCTCTAGAACGGTTAGACTGTAGTATTCTAGGTGTTCATGACAAATGTTATCAAAAGCATTAGCTCTAAACATTGAAAGTAAATCTGTGAATTGAATTACCCACAACCCATTATTTGCTAAATTTCTTTTTATCTCTTTACAGAAAAGCTTTGGGTCAGGAAGATCATAGAACATTGCAATACTCGTAATAACCTTGGCTTTTACATTAGTACTAACACTTGGGAAGTAGTCGTTTACAAACAAATCGCAGTGTCTCGATGCCGATTCAGATAGATTTGGAGCAGGATCATATCCAATTTTATACAGGGTCTTGTTTGAATAAAAGTCAAACAAAGCCCCGTCATTACACCCAATGTCAATAACCACATCCCCATCTTCAAAAACAGTTCTTTTTTCAATTCCCAAAACAACATCCTTTAAATCCCTGAGCATTGAATTATTTAGTGAAGACCTGTACCAGTATTGTTCCTTGTACATCTTGTCTAAATCATAAGTATTCTCTAGCTGTACTAGACCGCATCTCATACACTGGGTAAGGTTTAGGGGGGTTTCTTTTACTCCAATTGGCTGCTCCTCTACAAAAGTAGAAGGAACAATGTTTCCTAATGAAAGTACCCGGTTCAATTCTGTGCCTTTACAAATCCTACATTCCATTTACAATCTCCCTTTCATCATTTTCACACATAATATACACTAGATTTTCAAATGAAGTGTCTATCTTGAAATCCAGTTCTTTTTTAGCCTTCGTAGGGTCAGCTAATAGTATCTCAACTTCAGCTGGTCTATAAAAAGAGGGGTCTATTACAACGTAGTCTTGGTAATTCAATCCAAAGTAGCCAAAGGCATACTCACAAAACTCCTTCACGCTGTGATTCTCACCCGTCCCAAGTACATAAACATCTGGCTCATCCTTTTGAAGCATCTTCCACATGTACTTTACATAGTCACCGGCATAACCCCAATCTCTTCTTACATCCAGTCTTCCAAGCCTTAATTCAGACTCAAGCCCATATTTTATCTTGGCTGCAGTATTCGTGATCTTTCTAGTAACAAATTCTAGTGATCTTCTCTCGCTCTCGTGATTGAACAGAATACCAGATGTAGCAAATAAATTAAAGGATTCTTTATAGTTTACTGTAATCCAATGTCCATATAACTTAGCTACGCCATAAGGACTCCTTGGATAAAAAGGAGTCCTTTCATTTTGTGGTGTTTCTTGAACCTTCCCAAACATTTCGCTTGTTGAAGCTTGGTAAAATCTAGTGTTGTTACTATAGTGTCTAATAGCTTCCAGTAATCTCAGAGGGCCAAGAGCATTTATCTCAGCAGTATAAGTAGGGGAGTTCCAAGAAACTGGCATAAAAGATTGGGCAGCAAGATTATAAACCTCATCTATACTATTGTCTTTAAATAAAGAATCAATGAAACCCTGATCAATTAAATCACCATATACTAGCTTTACCTTGCCTATCAAATGGTTTATATTAGCCGTATTTGGTGTACTTGATCTTCTAACTATTCCAATAACACTGTAATCTAAACTTAAAAGATATTCTGCTAGAAAGCTTCCGTCTTGTCCGGTAATACCAGTTATCAATGCTGTTTTCATTGCGTGTCGTCTCCTGTTTTATACAAAGCTTTCAGGGGTGTTCTCTTTATTATTAGTTCCCCTATTAGCGATCAGCGTCTTTAGGTCAAGAGTTACAACCTCTCCACAAATATCTCCGTCCCCGTTTTTACGATTGCATTTTAGAGTAATCTTATTAGTCTTATCTTCTGAATAAAGTGCCCACACAGTACCTAATAACATATTACATTTAGGACAGTACACATAGGACATTCTGCTTTTATAAAACTCTTTAGCCTTTGCTTTTAAACTTTCCACCAAGGCTAGTCCAGAAGATTCTTTTGAGGATTGTCTAACCTTTCTTGTTATCTTTAGATCATCCTGTTGTCTGCTAATATCTGTTCTAAGATTAGACTTGATCTTCTCTAGTGATTCTAAGTCTCTCTTATCACCATCCCTTTGCAAATAGGTCAGGTATTCATAGTAATCAAGGGAAAGCATTGCCTGAGCCAGCTCTCTTATAGTAATTTTGTCATTCGAGTTCATGTCATCTAAATCGTAATCAAGGGCTATCTCTTCTATTTTTTTCTGAATCTCAGATTCAAATGCCCCCTTCTTTACGGAGTCATTCTGCATTTCCTTTTCTCTAACTAAAGCATCTAACCTATCAAATTCACTTGTAACCTGTCTTGCCAAATCTCCTCCTTTCTAAAGAGAGCACAAAGAAAACCCACAACTGGGGCACGTGGCACAGTGACCAACTACATACACTGTATTTCCACAAACCGGGCACTTGGGGGTATTATCTTCTTGCTCTACTTCAATATCATCTTCAAATTTACTAGCAACTTCATTCATAGTCAGTCTCCTTAATTATAATAGATATGGTATACTTAACGCAAAAATTCACTTCTTTTTAGATGGTTTAAGTGAATTTTCATACAACTTACGAAGTTTTGGAAGCCAGCGCTCCTTGTCAGCTTCTATTTCAGGAAAGATTCTTCTAAAGCAATCTCGATGAAAATAGATATTAAAATAGGGTCTGTCGTTTCCAAGCATAAAGACTTCCCCTGTTACATCAACCTCTTGCTCACATGCAGGGCAAATCATTTCTTTTTACCAACAGCGGCTGCTCGCATATATCTACTTAAACGAGCAAACAGTTCTTCTGAAATTAAAGAACTTTCTTTTGTATACATGAATTGAACCAGATTTGAAATCTCTGATGCTGTCATTGGTACATACACTGGATTATGAGACATCTCACAACTATACGCATATAACGCGTTTGGATGTTCTTTTTTACAGAATTGACAAATAAATCTTTTATCCAATCACTACCTCCTTTTCAGTATTTATGGTATAATCCTAATTATACTACAGAACTGGTGGTTTGTCAATAGTATTGAAGATGAGAATCAGTTTTAGATTTACCCTTGACAAACTACAATTTTGTGTTATACTTGCGCCGCCAAGTACTGCAGTATAAAAGTATTTGGTTTTTGTTTCTTTTCTGAATCACTTAGTAAATTAACTAGACAGTCAGGTTGGAAGAGATATGTATAAAGATTTGGTTTTTGTAAAGTTGCCCCTTGACAAACTAGAAAAGTATGTTATACTTAAGAAAAATTGAAAGGAAGTGAAATGATAAGCCTTGTAAATGGGGATAATAGAATTGTTCTTGACGAGAGTCATTGTAGTAGATACAACTTCATTTATGCTGATATGATCTATGAAAATTTAGATTTAGAGTGGATTGATATCTGTCTGTTTACACTTAGAGAAAATGGAGTCATAGCAGTTCAAACTGATTATCATTCTGTAGCTAATGTATACTTGAAACTTCAGAGTTCAGGACTTAACTTTATAAACTGGATTGTTACTCTAGATAATTGGGGTGGAAGGTCAAGCAGATGTTTTGGAAGAAAGCATGATGATATTCTTATCTTCTCTAAAGGTAAGGATTATTTCTTTGATGGTTCTAGAGTAAGTATACCAAAGGTAACTGCTGGAACAGCGTTTGATAAGAAAGGTACTGGTGTTCAGATACCTACTGATAACTGGTATGACTTGGGGAACTTCTCTACTATGTCTAAGGAAAGGGTTAAGGATTCTTCTGGAAGTAACATCAGATGGCAGAAGTCCCAAAAGCTTATGAATAGACTTCTTATACCTTTTACAAACGAGTGGGATTTTGTCTTAGACCCCTTTGCTGGAAGTGCTTCTCTTGGGGAGTGGTGTGCTAATAACAACAGAAACTACTTTGGAATAGAGTATGATAAAGAGGTTTTTGAAATAGCTTGCAAAAGATTAGCTCCTGTGCTATAATAGTAAAAATTATTCGAAAGGAGTGTGCATGGCAAATTTCAAAATTATAGACTCTATAAAAGACATTGGCCCACTTGTAGCAGATTTAGCAGTCTCTGGGGAGTTGGGCTTAGACGTTGAAACTTCAGGATTAGACTCAATTAGCTGTGTTCTTTACACAATACAGTTGTACATTAACAATAACACATACGTTGTAAACTGTTTGAACTTCAAAGAGGTTCCATATCTGGTTCAACTTCTTTCGTCAAAGAAAGTTATTGGACACAACATTAAGTATGATGTAAAGGTTCTTCATGCTAAGACAGGTGAGTTACTTCCAATTGTATTTGATACGATGAGTGCTGAGATTATGATTAATCAAGGCGTTGGTAAGAAGATGTACTCGTTGGCTGAGTTAGTTCTAAAGTATGAGGGTGTAGAGTTAGATAAAACTGTACGAGCAAGTTTCTATGAATCAAAAGAGATTCTTACAAGCTTGACTTACGATCAGCTATTGTACGCTGCAAACGATGTTGCCTATCTTCTTCCAATTTATAGAAAGCAAACAGAAAAGCTAGAATCACAGAACCAACAAAATGTTGTTGATCTAGAGATGAGACTCATCCCTGCTATTTCTAAGATGGAGAACACCGGGGTTTATCTCGATAGAGAGTTGTGGCTTGATCTTATGCAGGAGGCCGTCGGTAAAGCTGCTGTAATTGGAGAGGATATCAAGGATCAGATCATTGCAAAGTTGAAGTTAGACGGAAGCAAGACCCTTTTACAGGTACTGGATTCCTTGTCAATCTCTGTTACAACAAAGCGAGATAAGACTGCTTTCGAACTTCTTCCGGCAGACGCTAGTACCATTCCATTTATTCGTGATAAGGTAAATCTCGCAAGTCCAAAACAGATGCTTGCTATATTGAGGTTATTTGGAATAAAGACCGACTCCACTGGAGAGAAGCTGCTAAAGGACAAGTTTGGAAACAAACCAATTGTAAAGAGCTTGCTAGAATTACGAGAGTACATTAAAAAATCAACATCATTTGGTCAGTCTTTTCTCGATAAGATTAATCCAGTGACTGGTAGAATTCATGCTGAGTTCAACCAACTAAGAGCGGATACTGGAAGATTCAGTTGTAGCGAACCAAACCTACAGCAGATTGTAAGAGACAGCCATTACCGCTCTTGCTTTAGAGCACGTCCTGGTAGAAAGCTCTTGACGGCTGACTACTCACAACAAGAGCTAAGACTTGCTGGAAGTATTTCTGGAGAACCTAAGTTTGAGGAAGCGTATCTAAAAGGTATTGATATGCACACACTTACTGCTTCAATCATCTTTGATGAGCCTCTTGAGAGTGTTGTTCCAGAACAGAGACAGGTTGCTAAAGGATATAACTTTGCTGTTCTATACGGTTCAACCGAGTATGGTTTAGCTTACAACTTTCAGATGGATATAAAGAGAGCGAAGATTCTTTTAGACAAATTCTTTGCTGGATATTCCAGACTTGCTTTCTTCAAGCAACAGGTTGAGAAGGCAATTGTAGAAAGAGGGTATTCATCAACTCCGTTAGGTAGAAAGAGGTTCTTTGAGAAGAAAACAATGTATTCGTCTTATGATGAAAAGGAGAAGATCGAGAACGCAATAAAGAGACAGGGCTTTAATCATATCGTTCAAGGTGCGGGTGCAGATGTAACTAAGTTAGCTTTGGTAACAATGCACGAAAAGAATCCCTTTGGAGACAGGTTCCTAATTCTAATGACAGTTCATGATGAAATTGTTGCAGAGGTAGATGAAGGTATTTTGAAAGAAGCACAAGAGTTCATGGAGAACTGCATGTTAGAGGCAGAGCGTCCCTTCCTAGGTAGAATTCCGGCTGAGGTTTCTTGTAAAGTAGGAGATGTATGGAGCAAATAAAACCAACAATTACTATCGTGGTTCATCGCAAAACAGGCAAACTAATTCCCTTTGATCGGGGCACTAATGGTGAAATTATTATTATGTCTACTGGTATTTACAATGATATAGATGAATTTGAAGTAAGGGAGGTTCCGTCTTGGTCAATTGATTGGGATAGTGGGTATTATATGGAAATTCAAGAAAGGAGATTTAATGGCAAAAGTCGCAAAGAAAACTAGTTTTATTGATAAAATTTATGATTCATTTCCAGAAGATTTTGTTGTAACTGAGGAGACATCAGATGATGTTTCTTCACTGGATGTTATTCAAACAGGTTCCACCTCTTTGGATGTTTCACTCGGTATTGGGGGAATTCCTCTAGGAAGAATTACAACAATCTTTGGCCCGGAGTCAAGTGCAAAAACAACCCTATGCCTGTCTTTAGCTAGAAATGCTATTCAAAAAGGCTACTCAGTTTTGTACATAGATCAGGAAAACTCATTAGACTTTAACTATATTAAAGCCATCATTGGTGACTTTGACCCCAGTAAGTTTACGCTGATTCAACCGGAGTCTGCAGAAGACACAGTAAAAATCTGTACTAGTGCAGTACAGTCTGGAGAGTATAGACTTATTATTCTTGACTCTGTTGCAGCAATGTCACCAGAGAAGGAAAGGGAAGATGAATTTGATAAAGCTCAAGTAGGTATTATTCCACGACTGATTGCTAAATTCCTGCGAATCAATATGCACGGAATTAAGAAAAATAAGGTTGCGTTTGTATTCGTGAACCAAGTAAGATCGGTTATTGGTTCTTACATCCCTACAATGGAAATGCCTGGAGGACATGCTTTACGTCACTTCTCTTCTATAATTATCTACATTTCTCGCTCTACTATGATAAAATTTGGAGAAGAGGTTGTAGGGGCTTTATCGAGATACACGATCAAAAAGAGTAAGGTAGGAGTTCCATTTAGAACATTTACGTTCCCTCTTATGTACGGTAAGGGTATTGACAAGAGCAGAGATACCATTGAGTTTGCGGAGCATTTAATGTTACTAGATAAGCGGGGTAGTTACTATTATCTAAATGACGAGTGCTTAGGGCAAGGTTTAGCAAAAGCTACCGAGTATTTAGATACCCATAAAGAGACCCTTGACAGGGTAGTGGGCATGTGCTATAATACGGTAAATAAAAAGGAAAGGAGAATAGTGATAGAAGATGAGTCAGGAATTGATAGCAGTGACATCGGAATTGAAGGAAGCGAGACAGCCGATCCAGCGTAGCGTTAGTACTAAAAGACTTTATTCTTTGGGTTCATTCCAAAACATAGAGTTCTATGATAGTATTACTGGTCTACCAGAAGAGGTTGCGTTTGATGAGGAGTTTCTAAGAACTGTTGGTTTGCTACAGATACTTCGTGTTGAGCAGCAGTTGAATAGATACTACTTACTGAGAGATAGACTACGTGAACGAACACCAGAGGAGGTCATTGAAATCTTAGAAGAGCTTAAAGCAAAAGAACAAGAAAAATTATTCGGTATTATTGAAACAAAACTAAAGTAAAAGGAGCAACAAAAACTATGCCATTTCCAACTTTCGATTCAAACAGAAAAGAATACAAAAAGATTGATTACCTAAACCTTACTTCGGGAACTTCCGTTGTACGTTTTATTGAAGACCCTTCTAGCGCCTTGATTGTTTACTCACATTATATCCCTGCTCAGCGCAGTGCCGTGACTTGTTTGGGAGAAGACTGCCCCATTTGTAAGAATAATAGAAAGATGATTGCTGATTATCCGGATGATTTCAGACTGAAACCTGGATACTTCCCACGGTCTACCAAGTACCTTATCAATGTTCTTGACAGAACTTCCGTAAAGGTTTGCCCTAACTGTAAGACAGAGAACCTTCCTCCATATAGCCATACTTGTAAAGAGTGCAATGCCTATATTAGTGAAGTGAAGCCTGTGAGACTGGACAAGGTAAAGTTGCTACGCTTGGGTAATGATCTAATTCATGATTTGAATAGCGTTGAAAAATCAGTGTGCGATATTGAGGGAAATCCACTAGGCTTGATGAATTATGATATTGCTCTAGTGGTGGAGGGTACTGGAACAAAGAAACGTGTTACCCCTGTGCCTTCTCCTTCCAGCAACGAGGTTCTATCAATTAGTCCCGAACAGCTATTCAATAAGGAAGATTCTATTATTGTTCTAACTCCTGACGAGGTTCAGGATCACCTACGTGGCGTTTCTCTAAAGGACATCTTTGCATCAAGACGGCTAACTAAAGCTGTTGATGAAGTAAAGCAGTCAGTAGCAGAGGCAGTAGAGTCAGACGAAGTTGATAAACTAGCTCAGGATGTAACTGACCAGATCAATAAACTTCTAGGCTAAAATGTTTGTGGTACTGGGGAGAATAAAATCTCCCCAGTACCTTAAGGAGTTACATGGAAGAAGTAGAGAATATAGCTGGTGATTATCTATCTATCGTATCTGAGTCAAAAACACCCGCTGTAGAGCTGGTTTCTTTTTATTCAAAGATTTTTGATTTAGATTTTGACAAGGGTCTTATCCCGATGTTTGCAAGACTGGTTAGGCTATACGGAAGAGAGAACTTATTCTATTGCATCATAGAGAGCATGTCTATACCGGACATTAACCATAGCAATGTTCATCGATTATATGCTTACATGTGTGCTAGAAAACTAAAGGATAAGAAGGTTTCTTCTAATTCTACCGACCTTACAGGTTTTATTGAACAAACTGTCAAGCTAATTGATAAAAACAAAACATCGAAAACGAAAGTGAGGAACCCATTTGATGAAAATTGAGGATTTGTTTTCTACAGAGGCGGAGACAGCGGTACTCAGCTTGGTTTTACAGCATCCGGATTTGGTACTGGAGTTGCAAACTGTAAAACCCTTTATGTTTTCGTCGTCTCCAAACCAGACGATTTACAGTGCAGTATTAGAGCTAACAGAGCAGAACTTAGTTCCTTCCCCATCTATGCTGGAGAGTTATCTACGATCTAGACGACTTCTTGAACCAGATGGTGGGAAGGAATACTTAACATATTTATCTAAGCAGACTTTTGAAGCAGCTAATGCTTCCTTCTTTCAAGACATGCTTGTCAATTCATACAAGTCCCGCGTGTTAGTATCTCTATCTAATCGTGTTGGAGAGAAGGTTATGTCTTCTCACGAGAAAGCTGACGATGTAATTGAGGATGTAAGAAAGACCTTGGATGCACTATCAGAGACTTCTGGAGGAGAAGCTACTTCTAGCCTTACTGATGTACTAAAAGATAGCTGGACAGATATTGAAGAGAGAGCTAAAAATCCTGGGATTAGAGGTGTAACTTCTGGTATACGAGATTTGGATATTTCAACTTCTGGTCTTAATGAGGGTGATTTGTGGATTATTGCTGGTAGACCTGGAATGGGTAAAACAGCTCACATGTGTAACATGATGCTTAATCAGGCTAAGCAGGGTATACCTACCATGATGTTCAGCTTTGAAATGAACAAGAAGGTTCTTGCAGAGAGACTGATTGCCCTTGAATCAGGTATTAACTCTTTCAATATTAGAATTGGTACACTGAGTAAAAAAGAACTAGAGACTATCTCAACTTCTATTAGACAGATTAAATCAATTCCTCTTTATATTGATTCTAATTTTTCAGGGGATATCAATTATATTGTAAATACTGCAAGACGGTATGTACGAACGAGTGGAGTGAAGGTTTGCTATCTGGATTATATTCAGTTGTTGGGCAAGAGAGATGCAGACTCTACAAATGAGCTTGGACGAATTTCTCGTATGCTGAAATTGTCAGCGGAAGAGTTGGGTATTACCTGGGTTGCAGGATCACAGTTCAACCGCTTACTGGAGCTAAGGGATGATAAAAGACCTATATTATCAGATTTGAGACAGTCAGGTAATATTGAAGAAGATGCAGACGTTGTTGTTGGAATGTATAGACATGAGAAGTATGATAAGAATACTCCGGATAGAGGGGTGCTAGAGGACATTGTTTTGAAACAACGTTCTGGCCCAACCGGAACACTATTTCTAAACTTCGACGAGTCTACTGGGAGGATTATTAATAGATAATGGTAAACAGCAAAGATAAAGGTTCAGCTTTCGAGCGAGACCTTGTTAACTTATTGAATGAGCATGTTGACAATGGTGTATTCAAACGAATCCCAGGATCAGGTGCAATCGGTACACTAATGTCTGAGGGTATGCTTACTGGGGACGTTAGTGGTAAAGTAAAGGGTTTGGGTATGCCGATTAAGATTGAATGTAAGGTTGGTTATGGAGGCGATACTCAGCTAACTCTAAAAAGAGAATGGTTGAACAAGATTATAAAAGAGGCTTCTGCTAACTTTTCAATTCCAATTTTATTTGGAAAATTCTCAGGGGCTAGAAAGACTGATGGAGTTCAAGTTTTTGCAGTGATAGACGCAGTAACATTCGTTTATTTACTGAATACTATTTCTAAGCTACAGTCTAAATTAGACGAAGCATACGAGGATAAAGATGAGTGAAAACGTAAAGTGGAGTAAAATTAAAACCATGATTGCTGAGAAGCTATCCTTATCAGAGAAGGTTGTTGATTTGATGTCTGTTAGCTCTCTTCTTAGTTACTGTGTTGCAGGATACTCGGTTTCTTCTATTTGCAGAAGACTTGATTGTGATGCAGATTATGTAGTCAATATTCTCACTGCTTACCTTGATTTCAAGGGGTTTGATACTGACACAGACTTTAATCCTTATGCTGTATTCAAGAAGAGTACAAGTTTAGTTGAATTCACAGCTCTCGTTAATTCTAGACAAGGATTGCCTCTTGACATTCCCATAGATGTATGTTATAATATTTGTAGTAAATATGACAGTATACGAAAGGAGATTGCAGAGGCTTATGGCGAATAATGTAGAGCTACCTGATTTTGATGATATGCAGCAGGTGATTGAGGGAATTGGAAACGTATCCAGAGAAGTTGAGTTAGTCAAACTTGAGATTATAAAGGGAGAGGCGAGAGCCGTTAGGGAAGGAATTTCCGACATGTCTTTATACATCGGAGGAAAACAGCCTCCTATTTCTTTCTTGGAAGCAACGGTAAAGAAGACGGGAATTGAAAACGAACTTCTTCCATTGAGAGAAAGACTAGCAGGTTTGGAATCTTCACTGGAAGTTTTGAGAAAGTCTTATGATTTGCTGAGAATACGGATTGAAGTTTGGAGATCATTGCAAGCAAATGAGAGAGCTTCGGTTCTATGATAAAATTGTCCGCTTCTCTTATAAAAGATTTTCTTTCCTGTCCTAGAAAGGTACAGTTTAGAACATCAGTTGGGGAGCCATCAAAACCTACTATAGAGATGTTGCATGGTACTATTGTTCATTATGCAATTGAAAAGGCTTGGGATAACAAGAGCAAGGCTTTCTCAGTTATGAATAAGGAATGTGAAAGCAATGGTATCAAGCCTACTAAAGCAATGGCTACCTGCTTGGATAACTTCTTCTTATTGTTTTCAGGGATATTGTCTCCTGACGATGAGATAGAAAAGATGTTTAAGTTCCCGTGGAAAAAGGATATTTATTTTCAAGGAAAGATTGATAGAATTCATAATCATGTTGTGTACGATTGGAAGACAGGTTATGGAGAACCAGAAGATTTGTCCCGTGATCCACAGTTCTTAATTTACAGTTTAGCTTACAGAAAAATGTATAAAAGAGAGCCGTCGTCTTTGATGTATGTTTCTTTGTCCGAAGGAAGAATGTATAGATATGTTCCAAATTCAGACTATACAAATGAGTTCTTCAATGAGATTGTTCCATTCATAGTAAAGAGCATGAAAGATGGTAGTTATCCTAGACTGGGAATGTTCGGTTATAGAGTTTGTGACAAATGTATTCACAAAAAGGTGTGTTTGAAATGAGTAATTCTTGGTATGTAGAGTTTTTGATAAGAAACAGATATCGAATAAGAAGTTCTATCTATAAAACGTCTACGATTCAAGTCGCTTTGGATGAGTTTACAGAAACAAGTGACGAGGAATCAGCAACGTTTGCACTAGATTCTGATAGCAGGGCTTCTGTAGCAGCTGTTGATGTTGATCTATACGATGATATCTACAATGATTTACTGCTAGTGGAGAAGGAACTTCAACGTTTATATACCGAGAGCAGAATGACGGAATCAGAG
>Ga0066602_10001327_pt1 | contig 16839 bp, 15 predicted proteins | sample Higcelweek5metaG_FD_59481 | JGI IMG/M metagenome (GOLD analysis project Ga0066602, IMG submission 59481) | Freshwater pond sediment microbial communities from the University of Edinburgh, under environmental carbon perturbations - High... | ecosystem: Environmental > Aquatic > Freshwater > Pond...
ATATCTATCATACTATTAACATCTCGCTCCTGAGGCATTGCGCCATACGAAGCACAATGGATAACAATAGAAGGTTTTTCGATTTTAAAAATCGACAGTAAATCTGTACGTAACAAATCCCCTTCATACACTGTTATGGATTCCTTGAGATCTGATAACCGCCAATTCAATGATTTTTTTCTCGACAACACCGAAACGTAATCTCCTCTCCGTAATAAAGTTCTAACAATATTTGCACCTATGAATCCAGTGGAACCAGTTACAAAATATCTTTTTTTCATACACGTAATAGACTAACTAAACTAATTGTAATATGTCAGTTTTTTTTATATGTGACCGCCGTCTCCTATACCATTCAGCCAGTGTTTTAACCGTTTCCTCAAAGTTTGAGTATTTAAATGAAGGTATTTCATTATGCAATCTCTCTGTCGAACATGTATATTCATTATTAAAGCCTTTTTCTAAAATTTTTATTTTTTGCGGTTTCTTCATAATAGAAAGAATATTGGTAACAATATTTAATAAATATTCTGATTTTCCGCATCCAACATTATATGTCTTAAATTGAGGTGCTATATTAATAAAGTTATCAAGAATCATTATAAAATCATCAATATACAAATAATCAAAAAGGGCATTTCTTCTTATAGTAATTGGAATATCGAAAAGAACCTGACAAATGATATTTGATATTAACCGAAAACGATATTCTTCATATTTTCCATAAATTCCAAAAAGACGTAAATTGTATATAGGCATTTTTGTTTCTTCGATAAAAGAAGCAACCGTATACTTATATAAACCAAAATCATCAGATGGAATACGTTTACCGAAATCAATTTCTTTTACCTGATGGATAGGTAGTTGTTTTCCAAACTCAGCGCCACTTCCTAGATAGATCATGCGTTTGAAATGAGAGCTACATCTAATAATATTAAAAAAAATACGGAGGTTTAAAGAAACAAAATTTTGTATGTGTGCTTCGGTTTTTTTTCCACCAATGTTAGCCGTATGAATAAGGACGTCAACGGGATTTTTTTGCATGAACACTTTTACTGCTTCAGTGTCTAATAAATTTAACTCATTATGAGAAGGTGCGAGTATTTGATATTTTGTGCCTAAAAGCTCAACGATATTCCGCCCAATAAAACCACTTGCACCAGTAAGAAATATACGTTTTTTCATATCCGTAAACAACTCTATTCATTTATGTATGGGATCAACAATCATATTTTTATAAAATTCCTCTCTACTTAAAAATGGGTACATATCCTCTAGTGGTTTGGATATCATTGTTCCATCCGGCCTTCTCTCAGATGTTACTTTAGGAATAAAAGGCTGCATCGGATCGAGAATAATTTCTATCAACATTGGTCCGCTTTTTGACAAAACTTTCTTTAATTGAAACTTTAAATTTTTTTGGTTTTTAATTCTCTTCGTCGGAATCCTATACGCTTTGGCTATTCTTACCATATCAGGACATGATAAACCACTATTTGGGTCGCACCCTACAAACCTACCATTAAAAAATGCCATTTGCGTATGTTTAATACTTAAATACCCTTGGTTGTTAAACACAAACAGCTTAATGGGCAAATTATAATGAACAATTGTCTGTAATTCTTGAATATTAAGCTCTAAACCTCCATCTCCATGAACACATATAACCCGTTTTCCACTATTGCCAAAACATGCCCCAATCGCTGCTGGTAATCCATAACCCATTGGAGAAAAACCTCCATTTGTAAACATCCTCTGTCCTTTCTTAAGCTTAAAAGCTTGTGTTGAGCTGTAAAAACTCGCTCCTTGATCGGTGACTATGATGTCTGTGTCAGACAGTGTCTCGGATAATACATCAAAAAAATAATAGGAGTTCACATATTTTTTATCATTTCTTTGTACATCACTAACCAATGGAAAATTTTGCTTCCAAGCATTACACGATTTTAGCCAATAACTTGTTTCTAACGATTTTTCACCCAATTTTTTATTGAGTAAAGGAAATACGTCTCTTAGATCCATATGTAAAGAAACGTCAGCATTTATATATGTATTTTTTAACTGTTTTTTATCAATATCGATAACTATTTTTTTTGCCTCTTGAGCAAACCAATTCGTTTGATATCCGATTGTTGGGAAAGCCAATCTTGTCCCCAAACATAAAACCAAATCAGCATTTTGAACTGCAAAATTGGCGGCTCTTTGACCATTTATTCCAATACTTCCTACACGCATCGGATGACTATAATAAATTGTATCAAAAGAGTTTTTAGTCGTAACCACTGGGATTTGATATTTTTCAACAAAATTCAAAAATTCTTTTTGTGTACCTGAAAGACGAATTCCATGCCCAGCCAAAATAATTGGCCTCTTTGATTCTCTCAACAAATGAATAATATTTTTTATCGCTAAAGCGTCATTTGAGCAAGTTATTGAAGCAAACTCTTTTTTTGCATCAAATTTTATTAAAGAACGAGTATCTATCATTTTAGATTGAATATCCAAAGGAATATCAATCCAAACAGGACCAGGTCGTCCAGTTTTAGCTAAAAATATTGCTTTTTCAAGGTGATATTGGATCATCTTTTCATCCATAACAGTGACTGAGTATTTCGTCACACTTTCAACAATTTTAGTAATATTTGCTTCATGCACTCCTCTTTGCCTTAAACCCGTATGCCCAATTAAAAATTTTGAGTTTGATTGACCAGATAAAATTAACACAGGAATCGAGTCATTCCATGAACATAGTAAGCCAGTAATGACATTTGTGGCAGCTGGACCTGTTGTTACGAGGGCTACTCCTAAATTTCCCGTTGTTCTCTGATACCCCTCAGCTGACATTGCACATGCTTGTTCATGATGATTACAGATATACTTAATATCCTTTCGATTTCCTAATGAATCTATAAGGTACATTCCTCCCCCGCCTGCAACCATGAAAATATGTTTCACTCCTAATTTTGCAACAAAATCTATTACATAATCCGATAATAACGTCATAGAATTTCCTTAGAATATATTTACCATTGCCTTTATATCATCATAAAGTATATTTGTATCAACCTTATAACATAAAAATTGAACGCCTATATCTTTAAAATAGTCTAAATCCTTTTTAGTATGAAATAAGCCTCCAGAACACTTATTTTTCTTCCGTGCTTTAGCTGTATATAATTTCTGCATTTCTTTTATCTTTGGATTACCAACATCTCCTGGAATTCCTAACGCGACTGATAAATCATAAGCACCCAAATACACGAGATCTAAACGAGGATCATCAATTATTTTATCGTAATGACGAATTCCCGTAACTCCTTCAATAATTATTCCTGAAAAGGTTTTCTCATTTTCAAGAACTGTGTGATCAGGCCGTAAATGATACTCCCCGGTTTTTGTGTATGGACTGAATCCTCTTATTCCAAATGGAGGATATTTTATGTACGACATTGCCTTTTTTCTATCAATAATTGACTCAATATGAGGAATAATCACGCCACTTGCACCAATATCCAGAGCCTTTAAAACATTTCCCTCATCATTATTTTGCACTCTTATCACAGCTTCGCATCCCTCTGACTCAGCAGCTTCGATCATATTCTGTGCCGTTTCATAACTTGTTGATCCATGCTCCATATCGATTAATATGAAATCCAAACCTGCTTTTGCCAGAACATTAACTACTTGAGGACACGGTAAAATACACCACGTTCCGATAACAAATTTACCATTTTGCAATTTGTCTTTTAGTTGCATTTTCATACTATCTTTTCGTCTTAATTTTTAAAATATTTTTATAATACTTGCAATGTGATGTCGGAGTGAGAATATAAAAAGGTAAACCATGATCTCTCATAAAATCCCCAACCAAATCCAATTGTTTAGTCATACTTTCATATTTTTTAGAAGAAATATTTTTATCTTCAATTAAACCATCCTCATTGTAAAAATATTTCATTTCCTTTGTATTTGTATCATTATAACCATCCATTCCTACAACAGCAATTTCTTTTGCCCCCATTTGATATGCTGTAAGAATTGCGGCTATCCCAACATTAAGAAACACGTGTTGTTGAACTATTCCTCTTATTGGAAGTATATTAAACTTATCGACCATTTTAATTTCAATGTGTTCATTTATACCAGAATAGTTCTCCTTGATTAACTCATGTCCAAAAAAAGAAGGTGTTATAAGCGTACTTCTTTCATCAACGTTAGAAATATATTTCAGAAATCGTTTTTTACTAACAAAAATATGATAATGAGGTTTATATAATCTACCCAAAAAATTGCATCCAATCGTAACATATTTTTCCTTTTGCATTAACCGTTTGATCAGCTTCCTATATTTTTTTATTGACTGACCATTTGCTATTACTAAGAATTTTTCGTTTTTGTGCCTATCTTCAAAAATTAATTTATTTAGCTTAAATGTATCCACTGCAGGAATCAGTCGAACTTCTTCTTTTATCTCCTCTACAACATTTTTAACATTTTGGTCTGAAGGTACATATAAACGTTGTTTCAATGACGCTTCCAATTTAGGTTTACTGAATGATATCGGGCAATACTGCTTTATCTGATCTAGAACATTCCATATCTCTTCAATTGTATAAATATCATTTTTTATCAATTCGTCAACATAATAAGGATGTATGTTTCTTCCGCCGCTTAATAAAGTTTTTAACGAATACCCCCATTGCAATCTCTCTTTTAGTTGAATATAAAATCTATCGATAACGTCAAGGTATGGAACAACATTATATCTTGAATTACCCCGCATCTGGAGGTAGCTAAGTAAAATCTCAATCGGTAGGTTTCCTGCACCTCTCCCCATACCATATATAGAAGCATCTACATAATTAGCACCTTCTTTCATTGCCTGGAGTGTGTTTGCAAATGCCATCTGTAAATTATTGTGTGAATGAAACCCAATGCTTTTAAACCCTATTGATTTGAGCATTTTTATATAATTTGTAATATCCGACGGAATAAACGAGCCAAAACTATCAGCAAAATATACTGCTTCTAAAACATCCTTATTCTTCCACTCTTTTATTATTCTAATTTCTTTATTTACCCATTCAGATGAAGCCATCAGTTGTAGAAAAACTCGATACCCTTTCTCATACAAATTTTCAATCAATTTAATCGCGATTTCTGCTTCATAGGGATACGCCGCCACTCGGATACCTGAAAAGGGAGTCAATTCTTTTTTACATTTTGGTATAAAGTAATCTGTATATTTCCCTGCATCTATCATGCAAAGTAATTTACAATCAGTTAAAGATTTAAAAAGAGAACTTATATATTCATCTTGACAATAGCCAAATTGGCCCAACCCGGGAACAAGTATATTATTCTTATATCCGATCTCAAAGTAATCTACCTGTGCTTTTGAAGCGGCAAAATAGGATGCTTTGACCAAAGGCTCCTCAAAATGCCATTTATTTATGTGTCCCCCATCACGAATTGAACAATCAATAATTTTCATTAATATATACTTAATTCTTTGTATGATGTTAAAACATATGGACTATATTTTTTCAACTCACGAATTGGCGTTTGTCCCATTGCTACGCCAATACCAGCTTTTAAACCACCTTTTTTTGCCATTATCAAATCCATTGGTGCATCACCAAAACAAACAGTATTTCTACTTTTTGAATCTAATAAATTTAATGCTATTTTTACATGTTCTCCTGAAGTCTTAGGCAAACCTGATTGTTCACGACCTACATAATGATCAATGTATTGATCCAATTTTAATATTTGCATACACTTCTTAGTGTTTATAACACTGTCAAGAGTGACAATTGCAATTTTAATTGATTTTTCGTTAAGTGTTTTTATTAATTTTTTAACTCCTGGTAAAATTTTTACATATTTATCCATTCTATTCAAAAAATTTTCATGAACTTTAACAAATAGCGCAGATAACTCTCTGCAGGATATTCTGATATTATTCATTCGAAAATTTGTTGCTAACTGTGTAATAATTTCATCCCTCGAAAGAATTCCAACCGGTCCACGCTCTAATAATCTTCTATGACCTAAATCGTATCCCATCCATGAACATATCTTTTTATAATACATGGCGTCCAATTTCAAATCTTCTACTAATGCTTTACTTCTCATCTTTATAATTTCTCCCCAATAAATATCTAAATTTTGGATAGTTCCATCTTTATCAAAAAGAACTGTATCAATATTATCAATGTGCCAATGAACGGTTTTAATATTAATCATGATAAATCTTTTAATGACGCGTCAACTAGTTTTTTGGCTTTTAGATACGCACGATTAAATATTATTTTATTGGTAAAGAAATTCTCTTCCTTTAATTCCTCTCTAACTATTTTTCTAGCATAGGAACCAAGAGAAATTCCATTTACTTGTACATTAAATAATCGAGCTAATTTTGTTGTCTTACTGTTTGTTCCCCCTGACATCAATATCCATACTGGCAATTTTGATTTCTGGACTATATCAGCCGTAGCGATTGTTTGAAGCGTAGTATTATTATCATCTTTAGCACCACTCATGGGCGCACCGTCCGCCTGAACAATGGTTGTATATTCTTTTCTATTTTTAATAAACTTTCGAATCCTATTAACAAGTTGTTTATCCCCTAAACAAGATCTATCTAAACATACACTAAGAATACCTGGGAAAATTCTACTAACTTCAATCCAAATTCTATATGCCTTTTCATCATCCTCCGTAATTGCGTGAACTTCAATTGATGAAATACCGAGATTAATTAATGGTGGGAGAATTTTACGCAGGTTACGTTTTTTATATGTATAACCTATTGCATTAAATTTACAAACTTTTGTGCAGGCGCCGCACCCAATGCATTTACTTTCAATTATTTGATATTTGTTTTGATTTTTATTATCCTTGATTTGTTTAATTGCATTTTGTAAACAAACCATGGAACAAGCATTGCATTTACGACACTTTTCTAAATCAATATTTGCTTTCATTCCATGAGGATCACCCTCTACACCAACACTAACGCATAAAAAATAATCTTTTCTTTTGCTTTTTGTAATTACTCGATTAATTCCATTTATTGCAGCAAGTATTACTTCTTTCGTTGGTGACAAATCAAAATAATGAACACCTGCTTTTGCATAAACCGCTACTAATTTTTCAACAGATTTATAATCTTCATTACCCGCACCGCAAACCAATTTAAAACATCTCTTTTGATTGAGTAAATCTGATAGTTGCATAATAGTGTGTATAATAACAAACCTAAGCTCAAAAATCACTGTTCAATGGCCTTTTTGTACCATCTATAGATTCCCGGCATTACCGATATGAAAGTATGTTTTTCTTTCCATCCAATTTTACGAATTTTTGAATCATTTAGGTGCTGATATTGTATTTCATTTTTTGCAGTATTATTTATCAAATATTTGATATCTTTTTTCAGTACTTGGCTAGTTTTTTTCAACAACGTCAAAACTGACCATGTATCTTTTGATGAAAAATTATATGCTTGTCCTTTTAAACGGTTACTCAACTTCATTAAAAAATAATAACCCATTGCAACATCTTTTACATAGACATAATCCCGTATATATGTGCCATCACTTCTGATTTGTAAAGGTTTTTTGGTTATTATCGATTTACATATCCCTGGTACAATACGATCAAAATGAAGATCGCCTTCACCATATACATTTCCAAATCGTGTAATAATGACTGGCATACCGTACGTTTTGGCGTATGTTTGTGCGATCAGATCTGTGGCTGATTTTGAAACATCATATGGATGATCACCATTCAAAGATGATTCTTCGGTATATTCCTTTGTCGTTTTACCATATGCTTTATCGGAGGACGCTACAATAACACCCTCTAGACCTTTTAACTTTCTACACGCTTCTAAAATATTTACTGTTCCCATAATATTTGTTTCAAATACGTTATATGGGTTATTATATGCATCTTGAACAATAGGTTGTGCGGCTAAGTGGATAACAAAATTAGGATGAAGAGAAGAAAAAAATTTATTTACCGTTGTTCTTTTTCTAATATCAAGAATCTCGTATCTTGTTTTTTTATCAAGAAATTTATTAAAAAAATATGTCTTAGCAGATTTTTGAATATCGATAACAACTACTGAATATCGTTTTTTGAGGAGTAATTCAACAAGATGAGCTCCAATGAAGCCTGCTCCTCCAGTAACAACCACGGTTTTTTTTACCATACCTTCCATTTCGGATCTTGCACCCACATTTTGTTTAGATCGTCCACGTCAGAATATGTATCCATACAATGCCAATACCCATTATGAATATGGAGAGATAATTGTTTTTTTGCCACTAATCTTTTCAACGCTTCATGTTCATATTCCCCAGGACGAATATAATCGAAAAAATTTCTCTTAAATATCATAAATCCTCCATTTACCCAATCGTCCAAAACAGGTTTCTCAACAAATGCAGTAATTTTACCCCGCGTATCAGCTCGAACAAGGCCATATTTACTTCTTGGATATACACCTGTGATCGTTCCAATTGTTTTTTGTCTTTTGTGAAAAGCAATCAGCTTATTAATATCTACATTAGAAACGCCGTCACCATAGGTCAACATAAAATCTTCACCTTTGGGAATATAGTCCTTTACTCGTAAAATCCTTTCACCCGGGAGTGTACTTAAACCGGTATCAACAAAGGTTATTTTAAAATTTTCAGTAACACCGTTTATATTACTTTTATGAATTTTTGTATATCCGGATTTCGTTGACAATGTGAAGTCGTGTTGAAAATATTTTTGATTTAAAAAATAATCTTTAATATATTCACCTTTATATCCAAGAGCAATAATAAAATCATTGAAACCATAATGGCTATATATTTTCATGATATGCCACAGTATTGGTTTGTTTCCAATAAGTACCATTGGTTTGGGTTTAAATTCCGTTTCCTCTTTTAGTCTATAACCAATTCCTCCACAAAGTATGATTGTTTTCATAGTTTATGTGCTATTATAGCATCATTCTCTACAATAGAAAGATGGGTTATAATAATCAAATAAAAACAATGAAACGGCAAAAAAAGACAATTATTTACGTCAACTTTTCTCCGTATGAAAACACAGGAGGGATAGCAGATTATATTCTTTCACATTTCTCTACAGTTATATTGTTTATTTTTAATTTCCATCGTCTCGGAAAAAAGCAGGAACGAAGTAGGATAGAAATATACAGAATGGGAAGACTCGTTGAAAAATGTTATATTTTTCAAACCGTGTTTGCACCCAAATGGGCTCTTGTATCCTTATCAATTCGATCATTTATCATATTTTTACAAATTGTCTACCACACTCTCCGATATAAAAGTAAATATGGGCCATATGATATTTATTTCAGCGTAAATGCATTTACGGTATGGTCGGGAAATATATTAAAAAAAATTGGAATTGTCAAAAAAACAATTTTCTGGGTATGGGATTATTATCCACCTCAACACCCAAATATCATGATTTCTTTCATACGATGGATTTATTGGCAATTTGATAAGGAAGCGTCAAAAAATGCAGATAAAATCATATTTCTTAACAAAAGACTTGAGAAATTACATAAACAAATCGGAATTGTATCTAAAAAACATTCATATCCAATAGTGGGCATAGGAACAAATTATATTCCACTAAAGAACAAACCAAATAAAGATGTTCATTTAGCTTTCTTAGGAACTATCAAAAAAAGTCAGGGATTGGATTTCATTTTTGATTCTTCAAAGATGTTACAAAAAACCTTTCCAACTATACACCTTGATATTTTTGGTGATGGCCCAGATGAATCATACTATCGCCAGCTTGCCAAACAGTGTCTTATTCCTACAAAATTCTATGGTTATATTCCAAACTGTAGAACAGTCAATACGCTTATAGCAAAATGCTCTGTTGGTATAGCGACCTACATACCTGATAAAGAAAACGTTTCTTATTTTGGAGATCCTTCTAAAATTAAGGCGTATCTCAGTGCTGGCCTCCCCGTCATTACTACTGATGTATTTGAGTTTCATAAAATCATAAAAGATACTGAGTCAGGAATTGTCATCACATATGGTGATATGCATGGGCTTATAAAATCTTTACGCCATATTCTACAGCACTACTCACACTATCAGTCTCGAGCGATACGACTTGCGAAACAATTACATTACGAGAAAATATATCCATCGTTATTTACTTCTCTCAAGTAAATGTAAAATATTTTCGTCTAAGGTAATAATATCTTTTAAGAATATCTTCTTTGTTAGAAATATCTCTAAATGTATCAATCATTTTATGTTGTTTGGATCGAATCAATACAAGAATCCATTTTGGTAAAATACATGAAATAATAAGCAATATCCACAAACGAATACTGAATGTAAATGAAGGTTCCAACACGCATACCCTTCGAATAAATTGTATACAATTTATATTATTCGTATATAACTTAATAGAAGGGATATTTTGAATATATTTTGCAAGAAGAAGTTTTTTCATGACTTGTTTATTTTGAGGTGTCAAATCTTTTATACAATAATTCAACAACGGTTCCACATCTAATCTTGAATTTCGAATCCGATATGCAGGATACTGAAATTGTAAATTTGGAACTGACCACGTAATAATCAAATAGATATTTGAGGCAAAGTAACCCCCAAAATGTTTAACAGTTTCATAAACCAATGGAAACCATGCTGTATTTTCTGTAAACAACAATTTTTGTTTAACATAGTGAGTATTTTTTAATACGATGCCTGTAAGCATGCCAACGACCACGTCGTCTAAAACATAAATAAGGTGTGATAAATCCAAATTGGAGGGAATTTGTACATCAGAAGAAAAATGCAATAATTTCTTATGTAAATTATTATCCGATTGTAAAGATTGATCTATTAAATTTAGTCGTACAAATCCAACACCAATTCGCTTAATAAGATCGTGAAGTTGATATAAACATGTGTCGTATAACAAAAAATCATCATCTCCCAAAAAAAGAATGTATTTACCTTTAGCGTATTTTATTGTTTTTTGCAAATTACCTGTAAGGCCTATGTTATAACCAGTCCTGAAGTATCTGATTTTTTTGCAAATAAATTTTTTTGCTACTACATATGTTTCTTCTGTAAGAGAATTATCAGCTATGATAATTTCGAAATCATCAAATGTTTGTTTTAGAAGGACCTTGATAATGCCATATAAAAATTTTGGTCTGTTATATGTTGGTATTAGAACTGTAAAAAAGGGACTATGTCGATTCATATGTGTTTTTGTAATAGACAATCTAGTCTCTCTTGAAGCATTTTTGCAAAATCATATTTTTTGCCTACGTATATCGCATTTTTTCTCATAGTTTCATAAAGACCCTTGTGTGCATAAATATTGTCAATTATCACTAATAAATTGGTTGTATCATCGACAACTGAGCCGGCTTTCCAACGTTGTATATCATACGAAGTAGGTGACACACTCGTCATGACTACGGGAGTACCGCATGCAAGATACTCTCGAACTTTCATAGAGTCACAATACGTATCCCATGAATTTTCTCCCTTAAATAGTGCAAGACCAATACCACATTTTGATATTCGATCCATAACAGCTTCATGATGCAATAATCCTAAAAAAATAACGGATTTTGAAAGTCCTAATTTTTTGACTCTCTTTTGCAATTTTCTACCATACTCACCGATATCTCCAATTAATATAAGCCTTGCTTGTTTATGCTTTAATCTTATTTTGGCAATAAGGGAAAACAATATGTCGTAATTCATATTCGATGATAATCGACTTGTTGAATTCACCAAATCATATTTTCGAATTCGATTCATTGGTTTTATCATCGAATGAGACATATATGGTGTATTTGGCATAAATTTATTCTTTGTTCTGTCAACACCTTGAGCATTTCTCAAATTAGATATTCTCTTTGACACATTCCATACTTCATCAGCGCGCGCGATGCAGAAACGATCTATCGTATGGTATATCAAATTTAGTAATCCATTTGAAAACCTTGTTTGCGTCCAATCAGCAGTATAAAAAACTACTTTTTGAATTTTATATATTCGTTTTAAAAGAAGTGCGATACAAGCATTTAATGGATCAATACCAATAAATAAATCTATTGATTTCCTTTGTGCATGTATTACCTGAGTTGTTATGAAAAAATCCTGAATAGTACTAATTGGAAACGGTAACCAACGAACCCCACGAATCTCACTTTTTGATTCTCCATTTATATATATTTCTACTCTTGTCGCATACCCATTTCGAATTGGATGTTTAATAAATATGTGATCAATCTTGTGAGCTTGGAGATATTGACCAATAGCGGCTCCTGTACCATGAAACGGCATATGATCTTTGGTAAATAGAACATGGCTTGCGATAATTATCATAATTACTGAAATCGAAAAAAAACATTGTGCGTTGGCCGAATTCCAAAAGTAAAAACTGATAAACCCTTTTTTGTTATGCAATAGGGCGTATAACCAGCTTTTTTCATGAAAGTAAGTATATCTAATGATTGATGTCCTGATGCTCTTACATTGTCGTCGATCAATTCAAGAAGCATATCTGGTTTGAATCGTTTCAGAGTCTGGACTGCTCCCTTAAGTACATCCATTTCCGCCCCCTCGACATCAATTTTAATGAAATTTACTTGCGTAATTTTATTGCGTCGTATATATGCATCTATAGTTTGTGTTGGAACTAAAATCTCCTGAGGTAAAGCATCTATTCTTGACTCTGCGTACGCTTGATAAAATGAACTTGACTCATTCGCTATATACATGTGGCGTTTTCCTCCACGAGACGCTAAAGCGCAATTATTGAGAACCACGTTAGATACTTTATTTATTCGAATATTTTGCTGCAATCTTTTAAAATAGGAAGGGATTGGTTCGAAGGCATATACTTTTCCATTCTTACCAACCAATTTGGAAGTAAGTAACGTATACCAACCGTCGACATAGGTTCCGACGTCCAATACCACATCTCCCTTATGCAATATTTGGGATAACACATTTGTTTCAAACGGATTTATTACTCCTAAGTAACTAATGCCAAATGATTGCGCTTCCTGTGGGAACAAGAGCAGTTTTATTCCGAATTTTGAATTATATACTCGAATTGTATTCAGACTGTCATTCATGAAACGATACAAACACCTTCCAATCCAACTATGGGCAAGCACGGTGCTATTATGCGGTCCTATCAACGTATACACATATCTACCAAGAGAAGTTACCATTGAATGAAGATTAATAACTTTCATATCAATAGCTAACGAGTAGTTTCCTAAGCAGATTCATGACGGATAAGCGGAATTTCCACGGAATATGTAGCATAAAATTAAAATATACACCTTGAACGACACTCATTATGGTATTTGTGTTTTCTATGACCTTTCTCGTGTCGTGTGACAGAGGAATATCATGGGATGTACAATACTGAAAAGCAGTGTGAAAAATTTTGCCTTTTTCTATCACATGGAGTCTCGGGAATATTGGTTCCATGAAACAATAGAATCCGTCTTCATACCTACTTCTATATGACCCCATAATCTCGAAATTCCATGAATTTTCCCCTGAAATAAGTATCTTCTTAAGATATTCAACATTCCAAAATCCTAAAGCATTGACTCTGTATGGAGCGCCTTTTGTATATACGCCAAGCCTTCCCTTCTCTGTCGTATAATCTGGCTTTGGTAGTGGCATCATATGAATATGTTTAGCAGTTAAACGATCCATATAACCTATGGCTTCGTCAAATCGTGATACGTCAACCATTCCAATTGGAAAAATATCTTCTAGCCATAAAAAGACGTATGGTGTAGATATGTGATTTAAAAGTGTGAGAAGACTGGTTGACCAATCTTTATCTTTGCCCGATAGTAACGTGTGGATAATCGTATTGTTATACGATACGGTATTACTCCCTAAATACATCGGATACATACTCTGTTTGAAATATTTTTGTACACAAAAAAACAATGGTTTCCAAACATCCTGATATTTATCGCAAGAAAGGAAAAGAATTGATAGCTTTGTTGATTTTTGTTTACTCATGTATTTGACCCCGCACTAAACCCACATAATACGATAAAGGAGGTTTGCGCTCAATCTTGACAGCTAATATACTGTCGCTTACTATTCGTATATTCTTTTGCACAATCTTTCGCAAACGCGATGTCTCACTAAAATGTATGATATTCCACCATAACGCACGCTGCATCGCAAAACTAAGTTGAAATTTACCACGTAGTAATGAGTATACAGAAAACCCTTCAGTAAATATCCATTGTATGAACATCATGGGGATAAGTGATGTCAGTTGAAGATTTTTCAAATACGTTCTGATGCGATTTTTAAACGAGTGATACTGGATAAACGCATTATTCATACTACTACTGGTTGCGCCCATCTTATGATAGATCACAGACTTGTATGCATATACAATCCGATATCCGGCAAGCCACACACGATGACAGAGATCAGATTCCTCAAAGTATGCAAAATAATCAGGATCAAAAATATTTCCATCGATAGAAACTGCATCTAATACCTCTTTCCGAAACATCATGCACGCACCTTTAGCTGTGTATAACTCTATTTCTTTATCATATTTCGCAGAATCTTTCTTTCCAAAACCATAATGATAGAGAAATCCAGTCGAAGTTAGAAATGCTCCTACACTATCGTGGGTATCTGGATGATCCATGAGAAGAATCTTGCTTTGAACACCACCTATTGTTGTATCTTTTTCAAGAACTGCTACTAACTCTGTGAGAAATGTCGTCGTAACCTTTGTGTCATTGTTCAGGCACAGTATATACTTACCGTTAGCTTGTCTATATCCTACATTATTTGCATCAGCAAATCCTAAATTCTTTTTGTTAATAATAATTTTTGTTTTTGGATAATGTTCCCTCACCCAGGATACTGATGCATCTACAGATGCGTTATCAACGAGGATAATTTCAAAATTCTTGTAATTCTGATTGTAAAGACTGCTAAAACAATCCGGTAACCATCGAATCCCATTCCAGTTAATTATAATAATTGATATAAGCGACTTCATGAATACACACTCAGCTGACAAACAAGTCAATAATGATATCCATTTCTTTTTTTGTGAGTTCAGGATTGTTTCCAAAATATAATCCTTGATTATGAATGAGTTTTGCATTTGGACACTTCTCAAGTGTGCCTGTCGCATATTTTCTGCTAAATGGCTGTGTCGTCATATCCCCACCAACTATTGGACGGATTTCAAGTTTCTTGTCACATTTTTTAACGAGTGCATCCCTGTCATTTTCGGATTTACAGATGATAGGTACTGCGAAATTTGACAGAAGATCAATATGACTTGATCGAATAGAAAAATATTTATTTGAATCATTTATTGCATCCATGATATAGAAATAATTCTTTTTTCGTTTTGCAATTATTTCATCAATAAATTGTAATTGTATTTGTCCTACGTACCCATTAATTTCAGTTGGGCGCAAATTATACCCTAAATCATAAAATGTATATCTACTATAAAACGTCGATCCAACCTTAAATTTCTTACGCATTGTGTCTTGCTTTGTGTACGATAAATTTCTATCCCACCCATGCGCCCGTACTAAACGCAACATTGTAGCAAGCGCATTATCATTCGTGCAAACTGCACCACCTTCGATTGTAGACATATGATGACCGACATAAAATGAAAATGTGCTCAATAGTCCAAAATTACCTAATTTTTTCTTCTGATATACAGTACCCATAGATTCACAATTATCTTCAATTAAAATAATATTATTCTTTTTGCAAACACGTACTATCTCATCGACGTCATCACAAAAACCGAGAAGATTTGTAAGAAACAATGCCCGAAGTGTATGCTTTTTTAATCGTTCAATAAGTCGTTTACTTGATACATTTAATGTATCAAGCTCAACATCAATTGGAACAGGTTGCAATCCCAACTCGATAAGCGGCATAACGTTAGTAGACCAAGTAATTGCCGAAAACCCTACTTTATCACCCTTTTTTAATAGTCCTACGTTTAATAATGCTTGAATTGCCGCGAGATTTGCAGAGCTTCCACTATTTACCATGACGCAATCTTTCCTGCCCTGCCAAGCAGCAAACTGTGATTCAAACGTTTCACATTCATTCCCAAAACTTAGTTGACTCGATTTCTGAATAAAACTGCACAACTTTCTTTTCACGAGTGGTTCTTTATAAAAAGTAGATTTAATTAATTTAATCATATTTCATAACTATGAAATGATACTGTTTTATACTGCCTCCGATATTGTTCAATCAGTTTTTCTAAACTGGTCAAATACCGTCTGGAAAGACTCAGATTAAACCAATATTCAAAAATGACCATTTTTCGCATGACAGATAATACATAATGTCCGTAGGTATCATAATCTGATATACACGAACCCTCATAAATATCCAATCGATCAATTATAGCCTGCCACCATACTGTGTGACAACTACGCTCAATACTTTTCTTCATCTGAATTAAGTTTTTTCTTGTATATAACATGTGATGACTTGTTAAATTCTCAAACGCTGGCATTCGTGTATGAAAAAGTTTTTTATACATTTCAAAATACGGGATGTGACTTATTCTATTACTACAGCTGAATATGATTTTACCTTTTTTCATAAATATATGAGGTCGTACATACACTGTGTCCGATTCTGTAATGAGAATATGTGAAGAAGTACAAAACGTATCGGCTGAAAACTTTAACAGTTGCTGAAATATCCAACCAGATCTATCAGTTCCATTAACAGCATATCGCAAATCATT
>Ga0066602_10001333_pt1 | contig 16814 bp, 13 predicted proteins | sample Higcelweek5metaG_FD_59481 | JGI IMG/M metagenome (GOLD analysis project Ga0066602, IMG submission 59481) | Freshwater pond sediment microbial communities from the University of Edinburgh, under environmental carbon perturbations - High... | ecosystem: Environmental > Aquatic > Freshwater > Pond...
GCGGGAATCCAAAATCCGCGCTGTTGTATGGATTCCCGCCTTCGCGGGAATGACGGTTAATAAATAGGGTGATGAGAACCACCACCCTCAATCCCCCCGCAACGCCTCCAGCGCCGCCGCAAATCCCGCATCCCCGCGCCGGACATCCAGGCTGATCCGCCCGGCATCCAGCCGGATCAACCGGTCGGCCAGCATTGCCTCCCGCCGCAGATGCGTGACCACCAGCAGGGACCGCCCGTCGGCGCGTTGCTTCAACCGGGCCAGCACGTCGCGGGCGGTGGGAAGGTCCAGCCCGTCCGTCGGCTCGTCCAGCAGCCAGAGCGGACGGTCACGCAGCAGGAACCGGGCCAGCGCCAGCCGGCGGCGCTGGCCCGATGACAGGCCGCTGCCCCCTTCGCCCAGCAGGCTGTCCAGCCCCGCTGGTAATGCTGCCACCACATCCGCCAACCCGGCATCGGCCAACACCTGGCCCAGCCGCGCATCATCCGCATCCGGGTCGGCCAGGGCCAGATTGGCGCGCAGATCATCCTGGAACAGGGCGGTTTCCTGGCCCAGCAGGGTCCAGGGCAGGGTGCTGATGCGGCCACTTTCCGCCCGCTGTTCGCCTGTCACCAGTGCCAGCAGGCTGGATTTGCCGGCCCCGCTTTCGCCCAGGATGGCGACATGCTGCCCGACCTCAACGGTCAGCGACAGCCCGTCAAACAGCGCTGCACCGGCACCCTCATGCCGGAACCGCACGCCATCCAGCCGCAAAGCCACCCCATCCGCCGGGCGGGCGGTGGGCGTGGCGGGGGCGGGCAGGGGGCGCAGGTCGGCGGCCACGCGGCGCGCGGCGCGCAGGCTGCGCCCCAACTCCACAGCACCCCGCCGCAAGGCAGCCACCGGCTCCATCAACCCCATCGATACCAGCAACAGCAGGGCTGCCACCGCCGGGGTGATGGCATTGCCCGCCACCAGTGTCGCCCCCAGCAAGAGGGCACCCGCCATCAGCGCAGTACCGGCCAGCCCCTGGATGATGCCGGTGGCAATATCCAGCCGGTTCAGCCATTCATCCGCCTTGGCCAGCCGCCGGTCGGCGGCCAGGGCCAGATCGCGCATCGCCTGTGTCCGGCCCGCGAGCCGCCATTCCACCCGCCCGGCGGTCAGGTCCAGCACGCGCAGGCGCAGCGATTCCAGGGCTGCCGCCCGCTGCCCGCCCGGTGCCAAACTGCCGCGCACGCCCAAACCCAGCAGGGCCAAGCCCAACACCAGCAGATAAAGCCCGAAGCCGATCCCGCTCCACCCGATCAGCAGATAAAGCCCGGCGCCGGCGGCCAGCGCCATCAGCAGCAGGCTGGCCAGCGGCACGGCCAGCCGCAGATACAGCGCATCCAGCGCATCCAGATCACCGGTCAGCCGGAACAGCAGCCGCCCGGGCCGCAGCACCAATGCCCGCGCCAGCCCCGGCCGCGCCAGCGCCCGGAACAGCCGCACCCGCAGCGCTGCCACCACCGACAGGGTTGCATCATGGGTCAGCAGCCGTTCGCCATAGCGCGCACCGGTGCGCAGAATGGCCAGCCCGCGCACGCCCGCACCGGGGCGGAACACATCGAAGCTCAGCGCCGCACCCGCCGCCAGCCCGGCAATGCCGGTGGCGGTGATGAACCAGCCGGACAGGCCCAGCAACGCCGTACCGGCCAGTGTCGTCACCCCCGCCACCAGCAACCCCAGCAGCAGCGGACGACCGGCGGCGCGGTAGAACAGGGCCAGAATGGTCAACAGATCGCGCTTCATGCCCCAACCTCCACAACCCGGTCCATGCGGGCGGCCAAGGCCGGGTCATGCGTGGCCACCAGCAGGGTGCGCCCCGCTGTCGCCTCCACCAATATGTCCCCAATCGCGGCGGCGGTATCGGCATCCAGATGCGCCGTCGGCTCATCGGCCAGGATCAGGCCGGATTCCGGGTCGGCCAGCGCGCGGGCGAGCGCCAGCCGCACGGCCTCCCCCCCCGACAGGCCGGCCCCGCCTTCGCCGATGCGGCGGGCGGGAGCCTTGCCCGGCAGCAGCCGGCGGATCAACCCCCTGGCATCGCTGCCGGGCCGACCCAAGCTGACATTGGCAGCAAGCGAAGCATTCTGCATGAAGGGCCGGTGGCTCACCCAGCCGATGCGGCCCAGTCGCTGCACCGTTCCCTGGTCGGCCTGCAACAGGCCGGCAGCCAGCGCCAGCAGGGTGGATTTGCCGCTGCCGCTGGGGCCCAGCAGGGCCACCCGCTCGCCGGCCCGCAAAGACAGGTCGAACCCATCGATCACCGGGGACGCCGCGCCGGGATAGGCAAACCGGATGCTGTTCAGCACCAGCGCCGTGCCGGGCGGCGGCGGGGTGGTCGGGCTTTCCGGCGCGGTGCTTGCCGTACCGGTCAGTTCCCCCAGTGCCTTGATGGCGGCTTCCCCATTGGCGCGGTCATGCCAGACGGCGGATAATTCGCGCCAGGGATCAAAGAAGGCGGGGGCCAGCAACAGGATGAACAGGCCCTGTGCCAGATCCATCCGCCCGGCCCAGGTGCCCCAGCTCAACTGCCCCAGCAGGTGGAACCCGGTATAGACGGCGACCAGCGCCACCCCCAATGCTGAAAACAGTTCCAGCACGGCGGATGACAGAAAGGCGATGCGCAGCACCGCCATGGTCTGCTGCTTCACCCGCGTGGCCAGCGTCTGGATGCGGTCTGCCACGGCGTTTTCCGCATCCAGCGCCCGGATGGTGGGCAGGCCGCGCAGCCGGTCCATCAGCAGGCCGTTCATGCCGCCGACCGCCATCAATTGTTCCTCGCTGGCCTTTTTGGCGCGGATGCCGATCAAGGCCATGAAAAGCGGGATCAGCGGGGCCGCCACAAGCAGAATCAGCCCGGCGGCCCAGGAATGCCAGGCCACGGCCAGCAGCAGCGCCGGGCAGACCAGCATCAAGCGCCAGCGCACCGGCACATAGCGTTGCAGATAAGGGGTGACGGCTTCGGCCTGCTCGGCCAGCAGCCCTGCGATGGTGCCAGAGGCGGGCAGGGTGGGGTCCAGCGGCATCCGCCGGCCCAGTTGATCCAGCGCGTCGCGACGCAGGCCGGTCAACATCCGCCGGGCAGAGAGAAAGGCCAGCCGCCGCCCCGCCGCATCCAGCGCGGTACGGGCCATGCCGATGGCGGCAAAGCCCAGCGCCGGCCCCAACAGCGCAGCCACGCCGGTTCCATTCACCATGGCCAGCACCGCGCTGGCCAGAATCCAGGCCTGGGCGCCCCATAACAGGTCGGCAAGGGACTGGCACAGGGCACCCAGTTTCAGCTGGCGGTCGGCGGCAGGCTTGGAACGGTCTTGCATGATACCGGGCGGCAACGGCGCCATGGCGCGGGGACGCCATAGATGCCGCGTCCCTGCGCCGACGGCAACCGGACAAACCGTCCCGGTTGGCCCGCAGGGGCAATTTTCAGCCGCTGTGTGGCTTTTAATGGGTCAGCGGAACGCCACCCCGGGCGGCAAACCCAGCCGGCGGAAGATCATCGCCGCCGGGCAGAAGCCGGTGATCCCGGCCTGCAGCAGGTTCAAGCCAACAAACACCGTCAGCAACAGCCAGACCGGCCCCACCAGCCAGGCAAGGGCCGCACTGATCAGCACCATGGTGCCGGCAAAGGAGAGCACAGCTTTATCGACATTCATTTTCATCTCCGTTTTCAACAGGGGAGCATTCAGCCTTCCATCACCTTCTTGATGTTCAGCCGTTCCATCAGGAAATGTTCGTAGAAAGGTTCCGCCGTGCCACGGCGGACCTTGTGCAGAAAATATTTCTCAAACCCGATCTTGGCGTAATGCACCCAGGCGCCCTTGGCCGACCAGTTGACATTGCGCGGCGGGATCTGCGGCTTGGCGACGAAGGCCACCCCGCCATCACCGAAATCGGCCAGACAGACGGCGTTCAGCGTCGGGCTGTGTGCTGGTTTGGTCCCGCGCAACAGCGCGCCGATATTCAGCGCCGTCGCCGTGACCATGGATTCGATCATGAATCCGGTTTTGGGCACGCCCACCGGCACCGGGGTCTGCCCCATCGGTGGCAGCGCCACGCAGACGCCGATGGCGAAGATATTGGGGAAGGCCGTGTTCTGCTGGTGCTTGTCCACCAGTACGAAGCCGCGCGGGTTGGTCAGCCCCGCGATCCCCCGGATGGCCGGCACGCCGCGAAAGGCGGGCAGCAGCATGGCATAGGCAAAGGGCAGGTCATGGCTGGCGACAATCTGGCCGCCCATCGCCATTTCCTCCACAATCATGCGATCGGGATCGACCTGTTTCACCCGCGCATTGGTCACCCATTTGATGTGGCGCTGCCGCAACTCGCTTTCCATCATGGATTTGGTGTCGCCCACCCCATCCAGCCCCAGATGGCCAATATAGGGTTCGGGCGTCACCAGGGTCATCGGCACCTTGTCGCGGATGCCGCGCTTGCGCAGTTCCGTATCCAGCACAAAGGCGAATTCATAGGCGGGGCCAAAGCAGGAGGCCCCCTGCGCCGCCCCCACCACCACCGGGCCGGGGTTGGCGCAAAACCGCTCAAACGCTGCAAAGGCTGATGTGGCGTGCGGGGTCTGGCAGATGGAATGGGTATGGCCTTGCGGCCCCAGCCCCGGCACCTCATCAAAGGCCAAGTCTGGGCCGGTGGCGATTACCAGATAATCATAGGTCAGGCTGCTGCCATCCTTGATATCGATGCGGTTTTCCGCTGGGTGGACCCGTTCCGCGCCCGCATCGATAAAGCGGATATTCTTGCGCCCCATGATGGGCGCCAATTCCACCTCAATCTCCGGTGCCTTGCGCCAGCCCACGGCCACCCAGGGGTTGGAGGGGACGAATTGAAACCGGCTGCCCTGGCCGATCAGGGTCAAATGGTCCTCGGGGCGCAATTGCGGCAGCAATTCATAGGCCATGATGGTTCCGCCCAGGCCCGCCCCCAATACGACAATCTCCGCCATGTTGTTTCCTCCCGCAAACGGGGCCGGCTGTCCCGGCACCTCACGATGATTGGACAGCAATATCATATATTCGTAAATATGAAGATATGAATGGTTGGCCGGTCCCGTCATGCGTTACGGGCATATAGGATCAGATTGACGACTGCCATTTGCAGATATACCTTCATAGCTCTGAATATAAATATGAAGGGTCGTCTGTGATGCTGAAGGAACATTCCCCCGCCCAGGTCAAGGCGCTGCTGGCAGATCGCACCATCCTGCTGGTGGATGTGCGCGAACCGGCGGAATATGCCGGGGCCCGCATCCATGGCGCGCTGCTGTTCCCGCTTTCCAGCTTCGATCCCGCCGTCCTGCCGCCGCCGGACAAGGTGCGGGTGGTGTTCCATTGCGGGTCGGGCAAACGCTCTGCCATGGCGGCAGCCCGCTGTGCTGAGGCCGGGATCGACCATCACGACCATATGGCGGGCGGCATCCAGGCCTGGATCGCCGCCGGTCTGCCCACAGTCACGCTGGACCCGGCCAGCGGCGGCACCATCGACCGCCGCTGAACCATAAACAAGAAGGGGGAAACTCCCATGCGCGCCCTGCTGCTGCCTACCTTGACAGCCCTGCTGCTGGCCCCCGGTGCCCTGGCGGCGGGGGGGGATTTCACTGTCACCCTTCAGCCCCTGCCGGATGAAAAGGCGGTGTTCGCCACGGTGGAAACGGTTGACAAGGTGCCAGCGCGGGTGCGTACCGGCGGCACCATCACCGGCTTGACCGTGCGGGAAGGCGATACGGTGACCGCCGGCCAGGTGATCGCCCTGATCGGGGATGAGAAACTGGGTTTGCAGCAAAGCGGGCTGGAAGCGCAGATTGCCGCCGCCCGCGCCCAATTGGCCCAGGCCCAGGCCGATCTGCAGCGCGGGGAGGCTTTGTCGAAAAATGGCTTCATCACCCGGCAGCGGCTGGATGAGTTGCGTACCGCCCTGGACGTGGCCGCCAACAACCTGAAGGCCCGCACCGCCGAACGTGCCGTGGTGGGCCAGCAGATGCGCGAAGGCCAGGTGCTGGCCCCCGCCGCCGGGCGGGTGCTGACCGTGCCGGTTACCCAAGGTTCCGTTGTGCTGGCGGGGGAGGTGGTGGCCACCATCGCCAAGCGGGATTATGTGCTGCGCCTGTCCGTGCCGGAACGCCATGCCATCAGCCTGAAACCGGGTGCGCCGGTGCGGCTGGACGGGGAAGATATAGCGCCCGGTGCCGGGAACGGGGAGGGGGCCATCACCCTGGTCTATCCGCAGATTGCCGAAGGCCGGGTGCAGGCCGATGCCAAGGTGGATGGGCTGGGAGATTATTATGTCGGCCAGCGCCTGCGCGTCTGGATCGAAGCGGGTGAACGGCCCGTTCTGCTGGTGCCGGCCAGCTATCTCACCAGCCGCTTCGGGCTGGATTTCGCGCATCTGCGCCGGCCCGACGGCACGGTGGAACAGGTGCCGGTGCAGCGCGGCCAGCCCCGCCCGCTGCCCGGCGGTCTGGCCGGGGTGGAAATCCTCTCCGGTCTGCACAACGGCGACATTCTGGTGCAGCCATGAAACTGGGACTTTCCGGTCTTCTGACCCGGGCGAGCATCCGCTCTCCGCTCACGCCCCTGTTCCTGCTGGCCTCCCTGGTGGCCGGGCTGATCGCGCTTTCCATCATCCCGCGGGAGGAGGAGCCGCAGATCAGCGTGCCCATGGTGGATATCCTGGTCAACGCCGACGGGCTGAAGGCGCCCGACGTGGCCGAACTGGTCACCAAGCCGCTGGAAGCCATCGTCAAAGGCATCAACGGCGTTGACCATGTTTACAGCCAGACGTCTGACGATCAGGTGTTGGTGACGGTCCGTTTCAAGGTGGGCACGCCGGAGGATGATGCCATCCTGCGCGTCCATGCCAAGGTGCGGGCACATCTGGATGAAATTCCCACCGGCATCCCGGAACCGCTGATTGTCGGGCGCGGCATCAATGATGTAGCCATCGTCGCCCTGACACTGTCGCCCAAACCCGATCAGGCCGACCGCTGGACCGACCGCGACCTGGGCAAGCTGGCGGAAAAGCTGCGCACCGAACTGATCAAGGTTCCGGATATCGGCCCCAGCTATCTGTCAGGCCGCATTGGCGAACAGGTGCGGGTGGAACCCGACCCGGAGAAGCTGGCGCTCTACGGCATCACGCTGGAGCAATTGACGGCCAAGGTGCAGGGGGCCAACCGATCCTTCCTGGCCGGGCGGCTGCTGGAAGGCGGGCGCAGTGTCGCCGTGGCTGCCGGGCAGACGCTGGGCGGGGTGCCGGATATCGGCCTGCTGCTGATCGGCAGCCGCGATGGCCGCCCCGTCTATGTGCGCGATGTCGCCCAGGTGGTGCTGGACAGCGCGCCGCTGGATCGCAGCGCCTGGACCATGGTGCGCGATGACAAGGGTGCCTTTGTGCGCGTCCCCGCCGTCACCCTGGCCCTGGCCAAGCGGGCCGGGGCCAATGCGGTCACCGTTTCTGATAATATTCTGGGAAGGGTGGAAAGCCTGCGGGGCCGCCTGATCCCCGATGGGATTGATGTGGAGGTGACGCGCGATTACGGCCAGACGGCATCGGAAAAGGCCGATGAGCTGCTGTTCCATCTGGGGCTGGCCACGCTGTCCATCGTGGCGCTGATCTGGCTTTCCATTGGCCGGCGGGAGGCACTGGTGACCCTGGTGGTCATCCCCGTCACCATTCTGATGACGCTGTTTGCCGCCCATATCATGGGCTACACCGTCAACCGGGTCAGCCTGTTTGCGCTGATCTTCGCCATCGGCATTCTGGTGGATGATGCCATTGTGGTGGTGGAAAATATCGCCCGCCATTGGGCCATGCGCGATGGGCGCGACCGGTTGACCGCCGCCGTGCAGGCGGTGGCGGAGGTGGGCAACCCCACCATCGTCGCCACCATGACGGTGATTGCCGCATTGCTGCCCATGCTGTTCGTCTCCGGCATGATGGGGCCCTACATGGCGCCCATCCCGGTCAATGCCTCGGCGGCCATGCTGTTCAGCTTCTTCGCCGCCATGGTGCTGGCCCCCTGGCTGATGGTGAAATTTTCCGGCAAAGGGGCCGATGGCGCGGGGCATGCGGGTGCCCATGATGGCGGGCCGCTGGGCCGGCTTTATCGCCGGGTGGCGACACCCCTGATCTCCTCCCGCCGCCTTGCCGCGCGCTTCCTTGCTGTCATTGGCATTGCCACTCTTGCGGCGCTGGGCCTGTTCGCCACGAAAAGCGTGACGGTGAAGCTGCTGCCGTTTGATAATAAATCGGAATTGTCGGTGGAACTGAACCTGCCGCGCGGGGCCAGCCTGCAGGACACGCAACGCCTGCTGTTCCAGGCGGCGGAAATCGCCGGCACCCTGCCAGAGGTGCGGTCAGCCCAGATCTATGCCGGCACGGCGGCTCCCTTCAACTTCAACGGTCTGGTCCGCCACAGCTTCCTGCGCGCCAGCCCGGAACTGGGCGACGTGCAGGTAAACCTGCTGCCCAAGGGGGATCGGGATCGCGCCAGCCACGCCATCGCGCTGGACCTGCGCGCCAAACTGCTGGCGGCCTTGAAACTGCCGGAAGGGGCGGTGTTGAAGGTGGTGGAGGTGCCGCCCGGCCCGCCGGTGATGGCCACATTGCTGGCGGAAATCTACGGTCCCGATGCCGCTACCCGCCGCGCCGTCGCGCTGGAGGTGCGCAAGCTGTTCGCCACCATCCCCTTCATCACCGATATTGATGACAGTTTCGGCACGCCCCAACCGCGCCTGCGCCTGTCCATCGATCAGGACAAGCTGGAATTTTTGGGCGTTGAACAATCCGCTGTGTACGCGGCGATCAGCGCCGTTCTGGGCAGCACGCCCATGGGCTATTCCCATCGCGGGGAGGAACGGTACCCCATTGATATCAGCGTGGCCCTGCCCAAGGATGCCCGCGCCTGGACCGAACGGCTGGCCGCCACCCCGGTGCCGGCCAACGTCCTTCCCGGTTCCGACCGGGTGGTGGAGTTGGGTGAACTGCTGCGGGTGACACGGGAGGAGGGAACGCCCGTGCTGTACCGCCGCGACGGCTATTTCAACGACATGGTGACCGCTGAACTGGCGGGCCGGTATGAGGCACCGATCTATGGCATGGGGGCGGTGGCCGACGCGATTGACGCCCATGATTGGGGCAAGCTGCCCAAGCCCACCATCCGGCTGGCCGGCCAGCCGGCGGATGAAAGCCAGCCCAGCCTGTTATGGGATGGGGAATGGGAGGTCACCTATGTCACCTTCCGCGATATGGGGGCGGCCTTTGGTGTGGCCATCCTGGCGATTTATGTGCTGGTGGTGGCGCAGTTCGGCAGTTTCCGCCTGCCGCTGGTGATCCTGACGCCGATTCCGCTGACGCTGATCGGCATCATGCTGGGCCATTGGCTGCTGGGGGCGGCCTTTACAGCCACGTCGATGATCGGCTTCATCGCGCTGGCCGGCATCATCGTCCGCAACTCCATCCTGCTGGTGGATTTTATCCGCCACGGGGCCGGCAAGGGCCATACGTTGCGCGAGGTGTTGCTGGAGGCAGGCGCCGTGCGGTTCAAGCCGATCCTGCTGACGGCTCTGGCGGCGATGATCGGTGCGGCCACCATCCTGACCGACCCGATCTTTCAGGGGCTGGCGGTGTCGCTGCTGTTCGGTCTGGCCTCGTCCACGCTGCTGACCGTGCTGGTGATCCCGTGCATCTACATCGTGCTGCGCGATGGGGGGAAGGTGGTTTAGGGGGGCTGCTTTCCGCGCACGTCTTCTTTTTCCGTCATCCCGGCGCAGGCCCGTTGGCGCTAAGTTAACCTCTCGCACCAAAGCGCTTTCCCCGCGGAAGCGGGGGTCCAGGGGCCACAAGCACTGCGCTTCGGCCCCCATGGCCCCTGGACCCCCGCTTCCGCGGGGGAGGCATGGAAGGTGCGTCCCCCCTTGGTAGTGTTTCGCCGGGATGACGGAAAGTGGGCGAAGAGAACTGACCCTCCCCCGTTGACGCACCCCGAAATCCCCTCTATCTGCATGGATATGAATATGCATGACATGCAAGCCAATGCCGACCGTGCGGTCGATCTGTTGAAGGCGTTGGGCAACCGTTCCCGCCTGATGATCCTGTGCCAGTTGATCCAGGGCGAGCGTTCCGTCGGCGATCTGGCTCAGCGCATCGGCGTGCGCGAAACGGCGGTTTCGCAGCAATTGGCCTTGCTGCGCAAAGACGGCCTTGTCCGCGCCCGCCGCGACGGCCAGACCATCTATTACGCCCTGGCCAGCGAAGAAGCCGGTAGGGTGATCCAGACCCTGTATGAGCTTTACTGTGCGACGCCGGCGGAGAATGCGTGCGGGTGAGGGAGTGGCAACGAATGGATCACTCTCGGAAGCCACATGCAGAACGGGCAATGGCAAGTTTTTTTATGTTAGTATGACCTATGATTGCCCCTCTACGGGCGGTGGAATATGCTTTAGGCCATCGCTTGGCATGTAGGGCGTTGTGAAAGAGGAAGCCACTATGGCCGCGACTAACTTCAAGACTGAAAATAATACTTTCAGGAAGCTGATTGGGAACGGTTTGACCTATCGCATTCCTCGTTTTCAACGCGACTACAGTTGGACAAGCGAGGAATGGGAAGATCTATGGGCCGACCTTCTAGGCACCTTGAAAGCTGACGGTGAGGTCGCTCACTATATGGGTTATCTCGTTCTGCAGTCTGCTGATGATAAGACTTTCGACGTTATTGATGGTCAACAACGCCTGACGACTATCAGCGTTATCATCCTTGCGATACTTAAAAATATTAAGCGCCTGATCGATTCTGGAAACGACGCTGATTCTAATCGCCGACGGGTGGATCAGATAATGCAAACTTACGTGGGTTATCTTGACCCCGTTACCCTCAACGTACGTCCAAAACTCACCCTGAATAGAAACAATAATAATTATTTCCAATCATACCTAGTGCAGCTTGGGCACTTGCCACAAAGAGGTTTTCGTGCTTCAGAACATTTATTGCGTAAGGCGTTTGAATGGTTCGATAAAAAGGTATTGGATTACATAAAGCCCCCAACTGGAGATGAGGGAATGAGGCTCGCTAAACTCGTTGAGGACATTAGCGATCGCCTTTTTTTCACTGTCATCACAGTTACAGACGAGCTTAATGCCTATAAGGTATTTGAAACCTTAAATGCACGTGGTGTCCGGCTCTCCGCGACTGACCTGTTGAAAAATTATTTATTCTCCGTCCTTGATCGAGGAGGAGAAGCTGATCATGAACTTCGTGTGCTCGAGGAGCGTTGGGAATCTATTGTCGGAAGGCTTCAATCTGAGAATTTTCCAGATTTTTTGCGGGTACATTGGAATAGTCGGCGTAATTTTGCGCGACAAGCAGACTTGTTCAAAACTATACGGTTGCAAGTCTTAGATGCAGCATCTGTATTTCAGTTGCTGCGTGGTATGGAGGAGGATCTTGACACATATCTGGCGCTCTCCTCTCCGGAGCCATCAGAGTGGTCTCGTGAGGATAAGGATTTAGTATCTGTTTTGAAAACGTTTCGTGTACGCCAGCCGTTTCCTCTGCTGCTGGCGGCTAAAAGGAACTTTTCTGCGGGAGACTTTAGCGGATTATTGCGTGCAACTGTTGTAATATCAATGCGTTTCAATGTTATTGGATCGTATAGCACTGCTGAGCAAGAGCGAAAATATAACGAGGTTGCAGAAAAAATAGCGAAAAAAGAGATCGCCGCTCTTAATCCTGCATTGCAGGCATTGAGGAGTATTTATCCCGATGATAATTCTTTCCGAAATGCATTTGCAGATAAATCTATTCGCACTACCGATTCACGGAACAATCGGGTTGTCAGGTTTATCTTGTGCGCGATGGAGAAGCATCTTTCAGGTGTGGCGCATGATTTTTCGAGCGATGCATTTAATATTGAACATGTTCTGCCCCAAAATGCTCCTGATAATTGGGGTGGGATTGATCATGATGATGCGGAGGCGCTGATTTACAGGTTGGGTAATATGACTTTGCTCCAGGCTTCTGCAAATCGTGATTTGGCAACGGCTGAATATTCGCAGAAGCGTGGCACTTATCAGCAGAGCACCTTTGCGGTGACAAGGAAAATTGCGCAAGATAGCGCCATATGGAGTGCAGAAAGGATCGCCGCCCATCAAAACTGGATGGCAACTCAAGCGACGGCCATCTGGCGTATAGCTCAGTTAAGCTGATAGGTACCGCAACACCCCCCTTAATTCCGTTGCACAGTGTTGCGTAGAACCCCATCCATTCGGAGCGGCACTCCCGCCGCTCCGAATGCTCCCTCTCACACTCCCGGCAGCAATACCCGTAACACGCCTGGCCGCCATGACAGGGTGAACGCGACCGTCAAGGCCCCGGCGGCCAGGGTCATGATCCAGACCAAGGCCGCCATGCTGGGGTGATCGGCGCTAAGGCATAGGCCCAGCGACAAGGCCAGGGCCAGCCCGCCGCCCACCCGAAGGCCCCGGATGGTGCGCGGGCGTTGAGCGCGGGGGCCGAAAACCTGGCCCCAATGCGGTTCCATCGCCAGGGCCAGCCAGCCCATGCCGGCGATACTGGCCAGCATGGCCACACTCAACATGATGATCTCAGGCATGGGCGGCCCCCGTCTTGGCATTGTTGATCGCGGGTGCCGCCAGGGCGCGGCGTTTCAGCTTGGCTGCCGCCAGCAGCGCCACGCCGGCACTGAACAGCAGGCAGAGGTCCAGCCCTGCCACCGGCCAGTAAAGTACCGACAGGGTGCGCAGCAAATGGTCCCCGGTAATGATCCAGTTCAACAGCACGGCCAGCGGTGCCAGCACGGCGATGGCCCGACATTGTTCGGCCCAGGCGGGGGAGAGCAGGCCTGCCGCTACCGGCCCGCTGCGTGCCAGCGCGTGAATGAAGGCCAGCAACCAGGTGGCCCAGAAGGCATATTGTTCCAGATCGCCGCGTGGCGGCCAGCCGGCGGGCAGACTGTCCGGCAACAGCTTGTTGGCGATCAGCATGCCAAGGGCTGCCACCACCATGCCCGTCACCGTGGTCACGGCCAGCGCGTCGACCAGCCGGGCACCCTGGATGCCTTGCTTGGCGTGCTGGCGCTTGCGCTTTTCGACAAAGAAGATGAAGCCGGTGGCGATGCAGGCACAGCCTGCCAACCCGCCCAGCACATACAGCCAGCGCAGCAGCCAATGGCGGAAATGCTGGAGATGCAGGCCGGACAGGAACTCGTTGAGATTATCCACGAAACCGGGCGCCGGGTCTTCGCGCAGCACCTCCCCGGTGGACGCCTTGAAATGAATGCCTTCTCCGGTCAGCGCGATGCGGTCGGTGCCGGCGCGATAGACGCTGACATAGCCATTGGCATCGCCGACATGCTGCAGCACCAGGAATCCGACCTCACCGGCCATGCCCTTGTCGTGCCAGCGCCGCTGGGCTTCGGTCACCATGGCATCAACCGACGCAATGGGCGCGGCCACACCCGCCCGGTCATGGGGCAGGCCGGTCTCGGCGGCTTCCAACTGCTCGCTCACCTGATGCAGCGGGTCCAACTGGGTATGGCCGACAGGGAAATAGATGCCGGCGAAAATCACCAGCCCGGTGAAGGCGAAGAAGAAATGGAAGGGCAGGGCCACCACACCGGTCAGGTTATGCAGGTCCAGCACACTGCGCTGGGCGGTCTTGGCTGGCCGGAAGGTGAAAAATTCCCGGAAAATCTTGCGGTGCATCACCACACCGCTGACCAGCGCCGCCAGCATCACCATGGCCGCCGATCCCACGATCCAATAACCGATATCCAGCCAATGCAGGTTCAGGCTGTAATGCAGCGGATAGAAGAACTCGCTGCCGATCTTCAGCCTGTCATCCGGCAGGCTGGCGCCATTGCGTGGGTCAATGGTGCGATAGGCCCAGATCGCTTCCTCCGGGTCTTTCGCATTGGGCACATCGAAGCCGATGAACAGTTCCAGCACCGGGTCGCGGTGGGTGGTATAGGCCCCCATCCGCTCCACGGTGCCGTATGTCTGTGGCATCGGGCCGTTCACGCGGGGCGCCATCTCGGTTATGGCCTCCTGCGTCGGCTGCATCTGCTCGAACACCGGGCGCAGGATCTTGTCGAAACTGGGCATCGGCTGGGGTTCGAAGCGCGATTGCGGTACGGCCCAGCGATCGATCTCCCGGTCGAACACCGACAGCGCGCCAAAGAAGAAGACGACCATCAGCACGAAGCCCAGCGTCAGGCCGAACCAGGTGTGCAGCCAGGCCATGGAGAGGCGGAAGCTCTGAAACATGGGGGTGTCCCTCTCTGCCGCTCAGGTCAATTGGTGCTGGATCAGGCTGGCGGCACCGGCCATCACCGCCGCCCCGCCCGCCGTCACGGCCCAGACCCGTGCCAGGCTACGCGCCGCAAAAGCCCACAGGAACAGCACCAGATAGATCAGGAAACCGATGATGGCCGTCAGATGTTCGGCATCATGGAATGGCATGCCCAGCGAAAAAAAAGCCGCCATGCCCAGGGCGATGAAGCCCCAGGTGAAGGCATAGCCGCCCAGAACGGCGGCGGCGATGCGCCAAAGCGGGTGATGGCCGGTGATGCGCATGGGCGTCCTGCTGCTGGACGGTCGATTTTTGTCGACCAAACTAATAATGATTTGCATTCATAAAAGTTTGCCCCTGATTGCGCAATCCCCCTTTCAGCTGGTTCTTAATCCCCCAAATCGGGCGCGATGCTGCGCAGATGGCGCAGGGGCAGCACGCTGGCCAGCAGGATCAGGCCGGGCATGATGGCGAACAGCCAGGGAATGGCGGCCACGGCGCTTGCCCCCTGCGCCACCCCACCTTCGACATAGCCGACCAGGCCCAGCATCAGGGCGGCCAGGGCACCGCCCAGCGCCATGCCCAGTTTCTCCCCCGCCACCCAGATGCCGGCGAACAGGCCGGCATGGCGGGCACCGGCCACCCGGTCTTCCGCTTCCGTCGCCGATGGCAGCAGCGACAGCGGCAGCAATTGCTGCCCCGCCTGCCCGATACCAAAGGCCAGGGCCGCCAGACAGGCCAGCACCCCATTGCCGGTGACAACGCTGAACAAGGCGGCGGAACCAGCGGCACAGACGACAGAGGCCAGCAGATAGGCCCGCATTGCACCAAGCCAGCCCCTGATCCGCACCCAGAGCGGCATGGTCAGGATGCTGCCCGCCGTCATGGCGACGAACAGCACCGACACCATGCTGCCGGGCGCTTTCATCACATGTTGGACGGCATAGGGCAGCAGGGCGGCGCTGACGGCGATGGAAACCATCTGCACCACATAGGAAATCCATAGCCAGCGATAGGGCCGGTTACCCAGCAGGTGGCGCAGCGGATGCTGTCTCGGGGCCGCCGGTTTCGGGTTTGCTCGCCGGAAGCCGCGTGCCGCCAGCCCCGCCGCCAGCATCACCAACCCGCCCAGCAGGGCGATGGCCAACCCCATGCGGGCAAAGCCCTGCCGTCCGCCGCCGCTGCTTTCCACCAGCAGCGGGGCCAGCCCGCCCGCTGTCAGCACGCCGACGCCGACAAAGGCCATGCGCCACGCCACCACGCGGGTGCGGATGGCCGGATCGTCCGACACTTCCCCCGGCATGGTGACAAAGGGGATGGCGAAGATGGAATAGGCGCTGGTGCAAAGCAGGAAACTGACGGTCACCCAGGCCAGCGTCAGCCGCCAGTCATCCAGAACCGGCGGGGCGAACAGCAGGGCAAAGGCGGGGGGGAACAGGCAGGCGCCGGCCAGCAGAAAGGGCCAGCGCCGGCCGCTTTTCATCCGTGCCCGGTCGGATAGCAGGCCGACTGTGGGATCGAAGATGAATTCCCATGCTTTGGGCAGCAGCACCGCCAGCCCCGCCCAGGCCGGCGGCACCGCCAAGGTCTCGGTCAGGAAAAACAGCAGCAGCAATTGCGGTGTGACGACGAAACTGGCAGCGGCGATGGAGCCGACGCCATAGGCGGCGGCGCGGGTGTGGCTGACCTCGGCCATGGGCGGGTTTCCTTCAGCGACCGATCAGCAGGCGCAGCAATTTCCGGTGCAGCCCGTTCAGCGGCGGGCGGATCAACCGGTCGGTACGCGGCCCGCCACGCCGGAAAACCGGTTTCAGATGGCTGAAATTGTCGAACCCGTCCCGCCCGTGATAGCGGCCCATGCCGCTGGGGCCGATGCCGCCAAACGGCAGATCATCCACCGCCACATGGATCAGCGTGTCATTGATGGCGACCCCCCCGGCATGGGTGCCGGCCAGCACCCGGTCGATTACCGCCCCATCGCGCCCGAACAGATAAAGCGCCAGTGGCCGATCACGCCCATTGATCTGGGCCAGGGCCGTTTCCAGGCTGTCATAGGGGATGATGGGCAGCAGGGGCCCGAAAATCTCCTCCCGCATCAGGGCGATATCGGCGGGCGGGTCGATGATGGCGGATGGCGGCAGGTCGGAACCCGGTGGTGGGGCACAGAGTGACTCCACCCGCAACCCCCGCTCCCTGGCTTCTGTCAGCAGGGATTGGGCGCGTTCCCGGCCCCTGGCGCCGAAAATCACGCTTATTTCCGATGCTCCGTTGCGGGCGGGGAAGTACTTGGCGGCACTCTGCTTGATTGCTGTCAGGAACGGTTCCAGCGCCGGGCGGGGCAGCAACACATAATCGGGCGCCACACAGGTCTGCCCGGCATTGGTCAGCTTGCCATAGGCGATATCGGTCGCCGCTGACGCGATGTCCGCATCCGGCAGCAGCAGGGCGGGGGATTTGCCACCCAGTTCCA
>Ga0066602_10001344_pt1 | contig 16741 bp, 22 predicted proteins | sample Higcelweek5metaG_FD_59481 | JGI IMG/M metagenome (GOLD analysis project Ga0066602, IMG submission 59481) | Freshwater pond sediment microbial communities from the University of Edinburgh, under environmental carbon perturbations - High... | ecosystem: Environmental > Aquatic > Freshwater > Pond...
TGGTTTGTGATAAAGAACCTCTCGAATGGAAGGAAGGAATAAGGCAGATAAACAGGGAAATGGAGTGCGCTGGATTGTTTAATGCTTATCAAATCGATTCATTGACATTCGTAGGCAATGCAGCAGACAGGTTGAGGGCTTTGTTTTTGGCAAGCGAGGTAAACGCAGAAGCCGACTTAGTAGTAGAGAAATTGGATCGATCAACAATGGAATACGTACAATTTCCAGACAAGTATAGGCTTGTTTTTGCTGATTATAAGATTACGAAAATCGGAGATATGGCAATCGGTGTCAATCTTAAATGCACAAGGTCTGGACTTAATCAGAAATTCAAAGACAGAAAAGGGAATGAAGTTGATTTAAAGAAACTTATTTCAGTTGGAGGCGTAACCATCGAAGACCATATAGCAGCAATCGATAAGCCTTTCAAATTACTGGCTATTGATAACTATATTTCGGCATATTGGTACAGCTACATTTATGGCGGTGTTAATCAGTACGATGTTTTAAGTCATGCAACAGATGTAACTTATTCATCTATTCCATTAAATACAGAGCTTCCAGACTTTCCAGAGGCAAAGAATACGCCATTTTCAACGCTTCAAACTTCACCAATTGCAATACCATATTTTTTTGAGAACTCTTCAGTTGGCAGAACGCTAAACGTAAGGCCAGCAATTAATGTATTTGTTCATGAAAATGAGTCAACAGATGTATACACGTATGCAATTGAGCATCGATCAGGATCAACACTAATTGAAAAAAGAGTACTTGATACATTTGGATCAACAGAAGGACGGGTATACTTAGGAACAACAGCTCAATCATTCACATTGTCGGCTGGTGACAGTCTTCGGGTGTATATTGAAACGGCTGGTAATGCAAGCAGTGAATTAGAAATCGAGATAAGACAGTTCTCAGTTCATGAAGGATCGGTTTCCACTACTGAAAAGATAATTCAAGGCGTTCCTATTCTGGAAACAATTGAAAGATGTTTGCAGTTGATTCTTGACATTAACTATCCTTTGTATTCTGAATATTTCGGGCGAGTAGATGTGAAGCACAATGCAACTGAATGTTATTTAACTGAAAATTCAGCGAGGTTTGCTCATTTGTTTTCTGGCTTAAATATTCGAGGCGTTCCATTGGATAGCTCAATCGATTCATTTGTTGTAAAATTCGATGAGTTATTTGAAAGTCTTGATTCGATGTGGTCGCTGGGTTACGGGATTGAAAACGGAAAAATTAGGATTGAAGATTACGCGTACTTTTTTCAGAACAGCGAAATCATTGATTTATCATCAAGAATTTACCCTCTTGATATATCAACAGAGTACATGCCGCAATATGCGTACAGTGAAATTGTCAATGGCTATGAAAATTTTGATTACGATTCAATCAACGGTAGGGGCGAATACAATACAAAAGTAACTCACTCAACATTTTTGAACACTCCGCAAAAATTGGAGATGGTTTCAAAAATCAGGGCTGATGTTATGGGTATTGCAAAACAAGCCGAACAAATCCCAAATGTTGAAGGGTCTGAAGACAAGCCCGGAGATAGTCATTTGTTTATCATTAAATCACAACGACTGGATGAGACTGATTCAGATTGGGTAGCTGAACAACAAGAGTTGATCACTCAGGAGGATGATAGTTCTATGTTTGGCGACTCTTCTTTGAACTTGTACTTAACACCGATTCGCAACCTTGTTAGGAACAAAAATAAGTTTCTTGGGGCAATGCAAAAGAACTCGGCTGGATTGATTCAGCACCAAAAGTCACACAAATATCAAAACCTAAGAACTGATGGTGAAGGTTTTATGTTGAGGGAAAATGAGACATTGACAACGTTTTTCCTTAATTCTCTTGGCTGGCCTTTGTGGAAGCCAATTAAACACACAGTTGAATGTGTGCTGACAGATGATGAATTTGACACCATCTTGCAAAATCAGTATGGATTCATTACTTTTACTAAGTCTATTAGTGGTTTTATTTTGTCGGTTTCCAAAAAGAATTGTGAAAATAAAGCAACGATTGAAATAATAGAAAGGTTTGTATATGCTGATTAGCCCGATTGTAAACCCGATAACATTCAAAGACCTCACAAATGGAGATCTTCCGAACGCCGAAAACACACTGCATAGGTATTACAGGCATGGAAATTACAATGTAATTCAATATTGTCAAAAATTCCCAAACTCAGGGGGAATTGTTTTACAACTCAATAGCGACTCAGCCACACCACCAGAAATAAAAGCCTACAAAAATCAATTGTTGGTAAAAACAACCGTCGGGGTACTGGCCAATACTGTGACAGGTACAGAAGGAGTGATTTATTTTTTCAACTTCCTTTTGTCAGATGCAATCATTTTCAATGAGCAAGTGATAACTTTCACAGCCACTCAGGGAACGGACATCTTAACTAGCGAGCCTGTTTTGTTTACTGACTTAACTGAGCAGATCGGAAACGGAGAGATCAAAGTGTTTGAATACAGCAACTTTGACGCGCAAAACAGCGATCTAAGCGACTTCTTTGTAGACTGGTCTTCACTTACAACCGATAACCACACATTGAGATTCTACATTGAAGGCAATTGCAGGATTTTGAAGCCTACCGACAAAATTGAACTACTCGAAGGGGTGCAATCTGTTGATGTTATAAGTGGAAAATTCATTAAGGGTGTTCAATTTAAGAGTGGAATCATTCCGGAATACATGATTGACCGCCTGATTTCATGCTCAATGCTTGATTTTGTTTCGGTTAATGGCATTAGCTATGTCCGGGATGGGGCGGTCGAATTTGAAAACGTTGGCAACTCGACCAGTTTTGCGGCAACTATTTCTTTAACACAAAAATATTCACTCGGCTTGAATGTCGATAATTTAGGATTCATTATGGCTGATTTAGAATGGATGAAATTTTTCACAAATGACGGAATCACAACAGATTTCACATTTGATATTCCTGACGGGTATTTCTTGCACTCGATATTTATACGTCATGCAGCATTGAGCAGTGGTAATGTGGCAACAGCTACTTGTGGTCATGGGTTGGCAGGTACAGACATTATAGATGCTGAAGGGGGAAATATTGAAGCAATCAACACAACTTATTCTTTTGCGGTTCACGATAAGCCAGATTTTGCAGCGGCAAATACAATTTACTTTGGTGTGACTGGTGATGCTGTGGTGCTTTCAATCAGAATTGTGTGTGATAGGATGGAATCATTTTAAAAAATAAGATATGGCAACAACTTACGATACAATAGGAATACTTGACTTTCCCGACTGGACTAGAACAAACACTTTTCCATCAATGACAATCACACTAAAGGAAGTGATTGAAGGTGTTGAAACTCCTATCGACTTGACAGGCGCAACAATAAAATGGGTGTTCAGATATTCAGAAACAGGGGGTATTGTTCTTGATAGGAAAATTGGGAACGGAATAACAATCATTGATGCCGCAAATGGAATATTTAGGTTTGATGAAGTCGAGCGATTAATTTCCAATTATTCGGCTGGTGAAATAGTTCACGAATTAAAAATCACAAACTCGTCTGGCTTTTGTTTTTCATATCTTAAAGGAGTCTGGAACATTAAACAAAATATAGCATGAGCACAGTAATAGTAGAATCAGCATTTGAAACCCGTGAAATATTAGTCACGGTTGAGCAGTCTTATAGTACTTGTGAAACTAACTACCTGATTAAAAAAACAATAAAGGCAGGTTTTGAAACAGGAGTTCAAGAAGGCTGGTTACATATCGACTTCCCGGCACTTGAACCATTTGACGACGATTCATATTTGGCTGAAGCTGATGGATTCAACGGTGCATTAAATAAAGTAGAGTGTTGGGTTGACAACGAAACAGAAACAGGTTTTGATATTTTTGTACCAGAAAACGTTGAATTAGTAAAATGGAAAGCAATAAAATACAATTCATGAAAAAAATACTATCAATAGCAATAATTTTGCTTTTTTCCGTTGCTTCGTTTGGGCAATGGAATAATTACAAGGGGGTTAAAGTTACCGCCTTTGCCATTAATCAAGATACATTCTTGATTAGCAACTCACAAGACGGTCAACTTCTCGGGCGCGTGGATGGGAAGTGGGTAAACATTGCAAACTATTACCCCGATTCAACAGGTCAACAGGTTTTGGATTCAATTCAAAAGTACGCAGCTTTTTATGTTCCTTATGAAGGAGCTACAACCAACTTGCAAATGGGTGCAAATTGGATCAAGGCGGAAAGTTTCATAGTTGACACAAATGCCAATCCATCACCTGTAACTGGTGAATTGTATTGGAATACGGACGAAAGAACAGTATCCGTAAAACTTGCCGACGGTGGTAGTTTTGAAATTGGTGAAGAATTAGGAGACTATTATCATAATTTAAGCGGCGAAACATTGCATGAAGGCGATCCAGTTAGTGTGATAGGGGCAAGCGGAAATAGATCGGCAATATCTCGAACAGACATAACAGACCAGCAATCTGCTTGCTGTTTTATAGGTGTTGTCACAGTCGATTCTATACCGCAAAACACAGTTGGACGTGTAACTAAGAACGGAAAAGTAAGGCCGTTGAATACAATTAACTATCCAGAAAGTTCATTGATATATGTCAATCACCCAGATAGTTCAACTGTTTGGACGCTAACGCCGCCGTCTCCAAAGTTTTTTACTTGCATGATCGGAGTTGTTCAAGTGACTCATGCAGTGAATGGGGTCATTTCTTTGAAAGTTACCACAATACCGCGTCTTAGAGAACTAAGCGACGTAAACGGAACTGAATTAGAAACAGAAGGTCAAATCCCAGTATGGAATGAACCAGAGGGATATTTTGATTTCAATTACAACATAAACGACTACCTTACCTCGGAAGTTGACGGAAGTACCACCAATGAACTTCAGGACTTATCGAGAACAGGCAACACGTTGAGCCTTTCGTTAGATGCTTCGACAGTTGATCTTTCAGACCTCGTTAATCCCGATTTGTCAGGATATAGGCAAAAAACTGACCATGATTCTTTGCAAAATCTCGACGAAAAGAGTTACAATAGCCTGACCGATAAGCCAACATCACTACCAGCATCAGATGTTTACGCGTGGGCAAAGGCTGAAACAAAACCTACATATACCTATTCTGAAGTAGGCGCACAGCCAGCAGGTACCTACTCAACCGACATACATTCAAACATTGCCGCACTAAATGCAGTAAGTGGAACTAATACAGGCGACAATGCCCCTAACACTACCTCAAACAGTTATGCTGACGGAAAGGTTGAAGATGCCATTGTTGACGGACACACCTCAATAGCAGCAAGTGGCAATGCGTTGTTCGACGCGCTTGCATTGAAAGCCCCTTCTTCAGGTTCAGCAAACTATGTGCAAGTTTCCCCTACAAGTGCTCAGACTGGCAATATTTGGATTAGTGGATATGTAGATGCCACTAGTTATAAGCTCTCAAACACCACTCTCCTTCTTGATGCTTTCAAATCTGGCAATGCAGGAGCAGCAGGTACAATTCCCTATTCTCAAGGCTCAACTTCACAACTTACTTATGGTACAGTTAATCAGGTTATAGGTGGTAATGCGTTAACTTCTGGCTATGTTCCATATTTCAACGGCACAAATTTAGCTAATACCAACGCTTATTTTAATGGCACAAATTTAGGCATTGGAACAATACTTCCACTATCGTTAATTGACATTTCGCAGGGAACTGGGATGTGTATTACAACTGGCGCAGACAACAATGCAAAGACTAGAACCAATTCGACATTAAAAGTATCGAGGTGGGGAGTGCCACATTTTTTAAATTCAGAAGAACCTGTATTGACGCTATTTGCACAATCTTCATCAACTGAAAATATTCTTCAATTCGGAGGAGGCTCCTCTTCTGGGAATACCGCAACAAAGATATCATTTTATACCGCCTCGAACAATACAACATTGGTAGGCACAGAAAAGGTCATAATTACAAGTAATGGTATTGTAGCAATTGGTACGTCTGACCTAGACGGAACTCCAGTAGTAGGCAAAATCACAATCAAAGGCGATTCAAACGACGGTGCTTCAAATATAATTGCTGGTAGAGATTCAGATGAAGCAGTAGTGTATTCAGTTAATACAGATGGAAAAATATTTTCAAAAGCAGCCGAAATAGGAACATCTGCCGATAACACTACAATAGAAGCAGACGGGACAATAGTGATGAACGGAGATGCAACAGTATTTGAAGATTTGAATTTTGCGCCAAACAGCTCAGGAGGTGCAGCTGTCACTCTTCCAGATTACGTTACAATAAATAATGTTGTTCATCGTGAATTTACAAGCGCAAACAATCAACTATGTGGCGACGCTCAGGAATTGCCGCACAAATATAAATTAAGCTCAGTATTTGCACCACATGCACATGTATTTTTGAAATCTGGTGAATCGGTTGGAACCACTGGAGTTACTTTTACTCTTTATTGGGAATTGCGACAATCAACTGGAACAACTAGCGGCTCATCAACATTAACAGCCACGAGTGCGCAATTAGCAAATGGAAACAAAGTTGATGTATATGACTCTACATTTGCAGGGGCAGCAGAGTTAGGAAGTCAACTATCCGTAACCATTGCAAGAACTGGCGGCGATGCTGGTGACGTGATATTAACAACATACGGCGTACATTATGAGATAGATACAAACGGAAGTCGAACAATATCAACTAAATAACATGAAAAAATTAGCAGTAATAACCATTTTGTTGACGTTAACAATATGGTCACAAGCACAAGTAATTGACGGAGAACAAATAACCGCCGATAGTTTAAAACAAGCTCAAATCGAAGCACTGAAAGAGGCTGTTTACAATGCAAATGTTCAAAGCGTGGTGCAAACAATGATGCTGGCCTATGGAACCGTTGAGGTGGACAAAGATACTTTGCAAACCATGATTTCACGAGATCAGAACGGCGACTACTACATACACCTTTCGGCCTATACGTTCAAGATTCCTGAAGCAAGGATGATTATTTCAATCCCAAACGAAAACAGGGAAATAATGAAAGCCATTGATTATAACCTCGGGGTTATTGAGCTGAACAAGTTTCAAAACGAAAAAGAGACCAGGATAATGGGTAAACCTATGCCAAATTACAAAATTGAGATAAAATGAAAAGAATAATTCTAATAGCAATCGTTTTGTTGGTGTCAACGATATGTTATTCACAACAAAGAGTGGGCGACTTCAACAAAATAAACGTCCGTCAATTGCTTCACTCGAATGGTATGTATTTGATATATCCCGATGCTGATACAGTGATTCAATTCCGATATGATAACATGGCAGACCCAGACAGCCCGCTGGACGGGGTTAATTTAAGAACATTGCAAGCCTTTTCCGATACCTCAAAAACGGAGGCAACTGATTCATTGTTCTTAGAATTTGCAAATGAATGGCTTGCAAAAGGTGATACAATTGTTGAAGATGATTCGATGGCATATTTTCGCTACCCTATTGAAGATTGCGATTGGTGTATTCAGATCAAGCACCCGAAAGACAATACTTGGAGTCCTACAATATGTAGGGAAAGCGGACTTTCAAACCTTTTTATTTCTGAAAATGCAGAAAGAATATACAGGATTGAAAACAATGGAGTTGATAGAATCGGCTTCATGAGGGATGATCAGCCAGCCTCTATGTTTCCAAAGAACCCAGATTTTTCACTGATGGCAAAGCAGAACGGAAAGTATAATTTCTTTCCAAATGCAATTTTGGGGGAAAATTATACGGCTTACGGTTATGGAGCAGGCGAGGTAATAGGCACCGACACAATTATCAAATTTGGATCATATCAAAATCCAAATACAGGTGAATTTGAAATAATTGACACGGCTTATTATTATCCAAAATACGGGGCTCAAAACTTTGACAACGTGGTTTTAGTTGGTCATAATTCACGACCAACTGCAAACGATCAAATTGTTGTCGGTGATACCTCAATGAATGAATTGAGAACCTACGGAACAATCAAGGCTCCAAATTACGCCACAAAAAAAGCGGTTGGAGTTGGTTATGATACATTATTTACTAAGCATTTAGTTATTAATGTGAAAGATACCGCGAAATTTGCTAAACGTGCAGGGGATTCAATTTATTGGGAATTACTTCCAATTGATAGTATTTATTTTGCAAATATTGAAAAATGGGGGAAGAAAAATGATACTATTTTGTTTGATTTCAATGACGCTGATTTTGATCCGATAAATGAAAAAGACACTTTTTATTTTTCGAACGTTATAGGTAATAATTTAAAAGGAGACGGGGACACCGTGAACATTTACTTTCCATACCTCGACGGCATAGACCCACAAATGCAAGCAAACGAAAGAGATGTTTTGATTTACGATTATGACGAAGGGTATTGGACTTCTGGAGTAGATGGTGATATTGACTCCACAAACGAATTAGATAGCTTGCAAATAAATGGTGTATGGTATTATAATGGTGGTTCCTTAACAACACCTAATGACACTAGTTTATGGGAACATACGGATGGATATGATTATATATATGGAATGCACTCTAAGTATGGATGGATTGGGGTTGGTGGAAATTCTCAAGAATCGGCAGCTATAAAAGGATATGGCAATTCAGCGTATAAACATTCAATTTGGGGATATGCCACAGGAGATGTATCATCTATAAGAGGTGAATACGCTGGTACTTCATCTTCAGCGGCTGGAGTATGGGGTACAGGACTTCAAGGTTATGGTGTTATGGGTGAATCACAACTCAATTATGCTGGAGTATTTGGCGCTGGTCTTGGAGTAGTTATAGACACTTATAATAATATTGGAACAAATGCGCTAACAATTGAAGACGAACACAACATAATTTACTACGGAGGAATAAGTAAGATTGGAGTTTTAAATTTTCCTCGTGGAAATTTAGATTCTTTGAAAGTTGGTTCTACTGGCCAGACAATCACAAGAACAGGCACAATGGCAACCAAAGATTTCTGGTCAGGCACCCAATCCGAATATGACGCACTTACACCAGATGCAAACACCATCTACTTTATAAATCAAGGTTACGGACTTTTAGGTCTTTTAATTTTGTTACTTACTTTTTTGGGGTCAAATGCTCAGAATTGGAGTGCCGTAAAAGTCGGGTCAACCGATATTGTCAAGATTTATCAGGGGGGGGATGTGATATGGGAAAAACCGACGGAAGACTGGACTTATGAAGGGGTTATGACTGTAGGTTCATTATTTCTGGACTATGTTGGATATCACTATAATGACGGATTCGTACAAGGAGCATTGATTCCAAAAATAAAAAATGAAAGCCTGACGGAAGATATAAATTATGGAGAAGGAGAACTTGGCGTAATTACAACTGATTCGGAAGGAGTATATTTTTCTGTTGTAGGAGATTGTATAATGCAAATTAACAGTGAAAAATATGTATTAACAAATAGAGGCGATCAATCTATTTGGACTTTAAATTTGGGAGCAAACCCATTCCCCGCAGTAGGTGAAACTTGTGAAATAAAACTGAAATACACGCTTGCACCACAACCAGAAACAGTAACCATCGGAGGTGAAGAATAATATTTACAGCTCACTTTTCAAAAATCACAAAAAAACTCACTTATTATGAAAACAACTCTTTTAATTATTGCCTCACTTTTTATTCTTTGCTCATGTTCAACGGTAAAACAATCAACTCCACAGCGATTCGTGCCGATAGTTAGAATCAAAGCCGAATACAATTTGACAAATAAAGAATGCCGCAAAGTATATGAGTACGCGCGACTGGACAGCCTCAACAGTTACTACAATTGCGGAACCGATCAACGTTTATTTGACCCAACATTTAACTATTCGATTTTCAAAAAATAATTACTATCTTTAGTTTTTACTTTTTGATTTAATTGTATTTATTAATTTTTTGATTATGGCAAAAACAAAAACAAGGGCTATCACCCCCACAAAACCACCAAAAAAGCCGTAACTCGTGAAAAAAATTAACAGCATATTGTTAGTTTTTTGTCTATGGCAGGTCGTTTATTACTTATTCGGGAACCCAGATTCAACTTTGTGGAGTTCAATATTCTACATTTTAGAATCTGGTTTTGTTTTGTTGTTGCTTTGGTTTATTTCTGACTTTACGATTGTAAAAAAATGGATGTTGTCAATCTTAGCGAGCTTTTACATAGTTAGAATTATAGTTCACATAATTGGTTTATTTTCAAGTTCAACGCTTGAATATCTAAATAAAAATTACTTACTTTGTTTAATGTTGACTTGTGGCGTAGGAATATGGATAACAATAAAGAGAAACAAATGACTAAAACATGGAAAGATAGGTTGTGGAGTTGGACATCTAATTCCGTACTAACCATCATTTTAGCCCTCGCAACAATAAGTTTTGCATCAAAAAAAGACGATGATAAAGACCTTCGAAAAGAGGTGCAACAAATATCCATCAAAAAAGCCGACATTGAGTACGTAGACAAAAAGTGCTTAGACATTAAAGCTGAAATTAAAGACGATCAGGAAGATATTAAAACAAACCTCAGAGACTTAAACGGAAAAACAGATAGAATTTTAGAAATAATTATAGAACAAAAAAAATAAAATTATGTTGTGTTTAGCTATTGCACTAGGATTTACATTGTTTGCTTGTTTGATGGCATTCTTGCAAGGCGCAAATAAACCACATAAATGAATGAGTTTTCGAACTATGAAAAACTAGAGTCGAAAAAACCCGTAATCTTTGGAATTAAAATTACATGGCTTACGGTAAATGTAAGATTTGAACAGATTAAACGATTATTTGAAAAACAAAATGGAAAAAACATTAAAAGATAAATTAATTGCTCAACTCATTATCGATGAAGGCAAAAAAAATAAACCATATGTTGATACGGTTGGTAAAATAACAATCGGAATAGGGCATAATTTGGATGATCTGGGATTAACTGACGATCAAATAATTGAATTAGCTAACGATGATATTGATCGCGTTGAAAATGACTTAAATGTACATTTAGAATGGTGGAAAAATAAGCCCGAAAACGTTAAATTAGTCTTGTTAAATATGTGTTTCAATTTGGGAATTTACAGGCTGATTAAATTTGAAAAAACATTGAAACTAATTGAAAATAACCAATTTAGCGAGGCTTCAAAAGAGATGTTAAATTCAAAATGGGCCAAACAGGTTGGAGACAGGGCTATAAGATTGTCAAAACTGTTAAACAATAATTAAATTCACTAAAAAAATTAAAATATGAAAACAATCAAAAAAATTACAATGTTTATCACTATGATGCTTGTTTGTGTCATGGTATTTGCAGCCGATGGTGATGCAGCCATTCAGGAAACAGGTATTAAAGCTGTTTGGAACTTCCTTCAATTAAATTGGGGTTGGATTGCCTCGGTTCTGTTTATCATTTCGGAGGCCTTAGCGAGTACGAAGTTAAAGTCAAATTCTATTTTTCAGTTTTTTATGAACTGGCTAAAGAAAAAGTCCACACTACCAAAATAAAGGAGTAATTGTTTTTTTAATAATTTGAGTTTAAGTTTAGTTTTTAACCCGATCATTGTTTGGTCGGGTTTTTTATTTATATTTGTAATGATTTGTTGAAGTTGTTTGGACGCGGGTTCGATTCCCGCCATCTCCACAATAAGTCAATTATTCGCTAACCCGTCGCGTTAGTACGGTCTTTCGGGGATGACTGGATATTGACAGACAATTGAGAATCAATATTTAAATGACAATTTAGAAATTAAAGTAGCCGCATAAGATGTAGCTGCTTAAAATTAGCCTGATTTTTTCAGGCTTTTTTATTTGAAAAAAAATATCAAAATACTTGCACGGAATAATAAATAAATATATATTTGTGTATGATTTAAAGGGTACAGCACACCGCCCACAACGGAGGCAAAAAATTAAAAACTTGCAAAATGAAAACAACAGAAGAAATCAAATCAGAACAATTAAGTCAAGAGCTTACAAATAGAGGAATTGAAAATCATTTTTCTGTTTCTTCAACTGATTTTGGTACTTCTTGCTACTTTACATTTTACAAAAACGAAACTGATAAATACATTATTAGAATTTCCGATCATTCAGTTAAAAATACAACACGCGTTTTTAATGAAAGACACGAAAAAGCATATTCAATAAATATTGAAAAAGTTGCAAATGCTGTTGAATTATATTTATTTACTGAAAGATTTGAATTTATATCTTGCAATGAAGGATTTACACATAGGGTTAATGGTGCATTTGGAAAATATATAAAAGTCGCTTAATTTCCGCAAGTTCTAAGCGGAATTAGCCCCGATAGTTTCGATTATCTGGGATTTGGTGGCAAAAACAAACAATTAAAAACTTATAATTATGAAAAACAATATACAATACAGAAAAGAAACAGCACTAATTTTATTCATTTTGCTTTGCATTCTTACTTTATGCTCCTTGGAATCAATCGTTTTAAACATATTAAAATAAACAGTCATGACAAACCAATTCAACGAAGAACAAATCGACATCTTAGACGCAATTCATTTATACATAGAAATGCGGAAAAACAGAATCGATCTTATCGAACAATTCAAATCATCATGCAACATTGAAGAATTTCCGATTCTTTCACACCGATTAGAGATAATTGAAAAAGTAATTACAAGGCTTTGCGAACGTCTTGTGAAATCTACAAACAAGACTAAAAATCAAAACTAATGAGAGATCATCTGTACATGACAGTAACGCCGTTTCCCGTAAAATTAAACGGAGACGGAAATTTTCAATCGTTCTACGGAATAGTTGAGGAAATTCAAACAAGCGTAGGATATACACTAGATGCGACAATAGAGATCATCCGAGAAACAGAAACATGTGGCGACGGCTACAATGAACCAATCACAACAGAGGTACTAAGCGAAGAGATAAACGTTCTTGCCGTTCGCTTGTTTGACGAAGACGGCGAAGAAATTCAATTTTCGCCTGAAGTTTGGAAATACAAAGTAAAAAAAGCAATCAGAATCGAGTAAAAAACATTGACAACAATTAGTTTTATTCAATAAATAAATATACATTTACAGAAACAAACAAATAAAAAAAATGGAAAACAAAAAGCCAGTATCTTCAACACTCAAAAAAATGAAAGTTGGAGAAAGTGAAAATTTCGCAGCCGATCCACAGTGCATTAGGACAACGTGCTACATTCTCAAAAAAAGTGGGTTTGGAACGTTCAAAACCAAAACACTTGGCGAGTTAGTCAAGGTAACAAAGACATCATGATAGAAGTTATATATCTGTACTCAATTGAGTACGCTAATTCACAAGCTTATAAATGCCGAATTAAAACCAAAAAACAAACGTTTAACATTTATGTAAATTAACAAATTATGGCAATAATTGCAGAAAATTCAGGAACAAAAAGAGAGTTAATACCAGCAGGATCATATCTAGCAAGATGCTATTCAATGATTCACGTAGGTACCAACAATGAAGAAATCAACGGCGAAGAAAAACGCATAAACAAAGTGCGTATTACTTGGGAACTTCCAAATGAGTTAAGAGAATTTGACGGGCAAATGAAGCCTTTAGTGATTTCAAAAGAATACACGCTATCGATGCACGAAAAATCAACACTTAGAAAAGACTTGGAAAATTGGAGAGGTAAGGGATTTACAGAAGAAGAAGCTAAAAAATTCGACGTTACAAAATTACTTGGCGTTCCTTGTTTACTTTCAATCATTCACAGCTTATCCAAAAAAGGCGACGCTTTCGCAAAAGTTGCCAGTCCTTCTTCAATGATCAAAGGAATGGACTGCCCTCCACAATTTAACCCTACATTTGAGTTCAATTACACTGACCAGTTTAGCGATGAAAAGGTTGAAAGTTTTCCTGATTTTATTAAGGAAAAAATAAAAACAAGCGAGGAATATGTTGAGCTGAAAATAGGGGCTACTGACAGCTCTGACGATACTATTCAAGATGATTCAAGCGTTGAAACAGATGATCTGCCATTCTGATGAGCGAGGTACTAAGCACGATTAATCTTTTTCCTGAAAACAGGATCGAGGTTAAAAAATTCGCCGAAAGCGTTATCAACTCAATAGCATGGGGAGAAGTCAACGTCTTAGAATTGGATGGCAGGCTAAAGGCAATAGAGGAAACAATTGAGATGATCAGAAAGTCTCAGGAAATGAACGAGGCTTTGATTGTTGAGGCCAACAAATACCCGCAAAAAACATTTGATTCAGGCAAATACAAACATCAAATTAAAGAAGTTGGGGTAAAATACGATTACTCAAATTGTGATGATCAGGAGTTGTTAGAAATAGAGCTTGATGCAAAGGCAATCAAAGACAGATTAACAGCAAGACAAGAATTTTTGAAAACAATACCTTACGATTTGCCAGTTTTTGATGAAAACGGAATAAGAATTTTTCCACCTTCGAAGACCAGCACAACGAAAGTAATAACACTTTTGAAATGAAATTCAACACCCAATCAGATGAAGAAGCTCAGAAATGCTACGATTACATTTCTGAGCTAATTCAGAAGCAAACAGTAATTGAAGTTCTTGATAAAAGAAAGCGGTCACTTAACCAAAATGCCTATCTTCACTTGATTATCGGGTGGTTAGCTGTTCAATTAGGCGAATCGATCGAATATGTTAAGACCGAAATATACAAGAAAGAGGCAAACAAAGCATTATTTTCATATTGGGGCAAGCACCCGAAAACCGGTAATAGAAAAAAGTACCTGAAAAGCTCAGCAAAATTGACCAGTTCAGAAATGACAAGCTCAATTGACAGGTTTAGGAATTTAGCATCTGGAAAATATGAAACATACTTGCCAGCCCCAAATGAAGATCAGTTTTTGAGGCAAATTGAAGTTGAGATAGAAAAAAATAAAGAATGGTTATAAAATAAACAAAATGGAAAAACAAGAATCAAAATCCAAAATTAAATTTGATGAGTTGATGCAAAAAAAACAACTTACAGTATATGGAATGTTGTCAATCAATGAGATGATTGAAATGTTTGGAACTCCAAAAATTATAATAAAAAAAGCAAAAATTGAGGTTCTGGCAAAAAATACAAGCTACAAGACAACATGCGTCGAAAGGGTTGTATCATGTAATTTATTTTTTAACGAAAAACTTGTAATTCGGGACTTTCCAATTTCAATGTATAAATTTATATGCTCTACTACTATTGAATTCATATATGTTAGAGATCCGTCATACAATCCAGAAAAAATGCCAGTAATAACACAACAAGAAATGAAACATATGCAAAAAAAACGAGAAAATGATTAATCAAATAATTATCACAGTTTGTAAGTTTAATTTTGTTGATTTGGAGATGTTTTTTAGCAAAACAAGAAAACAGGAAGCTGTTATAGCGCGACAGGAAGCAATGTATTTTTGCAGAAAATACTGTGAAAATGTAAGTATGAAAATAATCGGGAAGGAAATAGGAGGAAAAGACCATTCAACAGTAATTCATTCTTGCAAAGTAATTCAAAACAGGATTGAAACAGACAAAGTTTTCAAAAAAGAATTTGAAGACCTTGAAATGAAAATATACCTGAAGCTATTCGTTGAGACAATTACACCCGGAGAAAAAAAAGATGCAATTATTCAAGGGTTAATTTCACTAACAAAAAAACTAACAGAAAAAAAATATGCAAAAAAAACTTTGCAAATGCGGTTCTGAAATAAAACAAATCACAAATAGCACAATAAAGCCTAAATTATGTACTAAATGTACCACAGAATTAAAGAGCTCCACTAAAATATACAAACGTACCACTTTTAAAACAAAACGTCCAAAAACATCCTTAAAATCGAAAAACGCAAAATCAAAGAAATCGATTGAAAAACAATTGGACATTGCGTGGAGTTTGGCAGTAAAGAAAAAAGGAGGGATGAAATGTGAAGTTTGCGGATTGACGACCACATTAAATTCTCACCACATATTTTCAAGGGCAAAAAAATCGGTTCGGTGGGATTTGGACAACGGGATATGCCTTTGCGTTAACCATCATGTAGGCTTTCAATTTTCAGCCCATAAAAGCCCCGTTTCGTTTGTATTGTTTCTGATAACAAAGAGAGGCCAAAACGAGATGAATATCTTAACCGCAAAGGCCAACAGCACAGCGCACCCACATTTATTTGAGCTGCAAATGAAGCTAAGAGACTTAAATGTTTATTTAGAATCATTCTAATTAATCTTGAATTTTTAAAATCGCAAATCCTCCAGAATGTCCGACCATAGTCACGGGAGGAATATTTTTACTTAATTGATTTTCGTATTGAATAAATTAGTATATTTGTGTATTGAAAAGTCATATTAATAATTTTAAATTTATACTAAAGTAAGTGGTAGCCAAGGCCGCTTACTTTCACCAAAAAAAATAACAATGTAAATTATGCACATAATCAAAACAAATGAAAAAGTATTGATCTGGATGAATCGAAACGACATTACAGGTCAACAAATAGCCGATAAAATAGGCATTACTCGTCAGGCATGGAGCAAGAAAATGAAAGATAACATCTTTTCAGCAAAAGATTTATCTGTATTAAAAGAATTAGGCTTTGATAATTGATATTTTTTTCAAAAAAAGTTAACAATGTAAACTATGGCTAACGAAAAAAACACGATAGTAATTTACAAAGACTGGAAAAATATCTTTGAAAAGCTAACAA